>Ga0114922_10006975_pt1 | contig 10342 bp, 8 predicted proteins | sample AartaG_FD_100975 | JGI IMG/M metagenome (GOLD analysis project Ga0114922, IMG submission 100975) | Deep subsurface microbial communities from Aarhus Bay to uncover new lineages of life (NeLLi) - Aarhus_00045 metaG | ecosystem: Environmental > Aquatic > Marine > Oceanic > Sediment | place: Aarhus...
CCAGGACGTTGCGCGCGATGACCAGTCGCTGCACCTCGCTGGTCCCCTCGTAGATCTCGCAGATCTTGGCGTCCCGCATCAGGCGCTCCACCGGGTACTCGCGAATGTAGCCGTAGCCGCCGTGGATCTGGACCGCCTCGAGGGCCGCCGCCATACCGGTCTCGCTGGCGAAGAGCTTAGCGATGCTCGATTCCAGGGTATGCCGCATCCCCTGGTCCCGCATCCAGGCCGCCCGCCAGAGGAGCAGTCGGCTGGCATGGATGCGCATCGCCATGTCGGCGATCTTCCATTGGATGGCCTGGAAGTAGGCGATCGGCTTCCCGAACTGCTGACGTTCCTTGGCGTACTTCACACTCTCGTCCAGGGAGGCCTGGGCGATGCCCAGCGCTTGGGCTCCGATGCCGATGCGGCCCACATCCAGAGTGGCCAGGGCGATCTTGAACCCCTTCCCCTCCTCACCCAGGATGTTCTCGGCCGGAACCCGGCAGTCCTCGAAGGTGATGGCGCAGCAGTCGGAGCAGCGGATGCCCATCTTCTCCTCATGCTTGCCCACGTTGAATCCCGGGGTGCCTTTATCCACGACGAAGGCGGTGATGCCCTTCCCGTTGGGGGCCTCGGGTTCGGTCTTGGCGTAAACGACCATCACGTCGCACGAGTCGCCGTTGGTGATAAAGGCCTTGGAACCGTTGAGCACGAAGTGGTCGCCGTCCTTTACGGCCGTGGTGCTCAGCGCCCCGGCGTCGGAGCCCGCCCCCGGTTCGGTCAGGGCGTAGGCACCCAGGATCTCGCCGGTGGCCAGCCGCTTCAGGTACTTCTCTTTGAGGGCTTCGCTGCCGTGCAGCATGATCGGCTCACAGCCGAGACTGTTGTTGACGCTCATGATGACGCCCACCCCGGCATCGGCCCGGCTGATCTCCTCAAGGGCCAGCACGTAGCAGACGTGGTCGGTCCCGGCCCCGCCCCATTCCTCGGGCACGGTCATGCCCATGAAACCGAGCTCGAAGAGCTGTTTCACGATCTCGGTAGGGAACTCGGCCTTCTCGTCCCGCTCGCCCGCCCCCGGCGCCACCACCTCGTCGGCGAACTCCTTCGCGGCCTGGCGGATGGCGTCCTGTTCTTCGTTCAATAGGAAATCCACGGTGTCCCTCCTGACTGCTGCCCGTTCATCACCACCGACACTGGCCGGAGGTGCTCATCCCTGACACGAATTCCGTTCACTTACTGTAGTCGTAGAACCCCCGGCCCGACTTGCGACCCAGGTACCCGGCCGCCACCATGCGCCGCAGCAGCGGACAGGGACGGTACTTCGGGTCACCCAGTTCGCGATGCAGGACCTCGAGGATGTCGAGACACACGTCCAGACCGATGAAGTCGGCCAGCGTGAGCGGACCCATCGGGTGGGCCATACCCAGCTTCATGACCGTATCGATGGCCTCGACGTCGGCCACCCCCTCCATGAGAGCGTAGACCGCCTCGTTGATCATCGGCATCAGGACCCGGTTGGAGACGAAGCCGGGGTAGTCGTTGACCTCGACCGGGGTCTTGCCCAGAGCGCGGGCCTCTTCCATGACCACCGCCGTCGTCTCGTCCGAGGTGGCGTGCCCGCGGATGACCTCGACCAGACTCATCATCGGCACCGGGTTGAAGAAGTGCATGCCGATGAAGCGGTCGGGCCGGTCGGTCAGAGCGGCCAGCCGGGTGATGCTGATACTGCTGGTGTTGCTGGCCAGCAGGGCGTCGGAGCCCACGATCCCGACGAGTCTGCCCCAGACCTCGGCCTTGACCTTGAAGCGCTCCAGCACCGCCTCCACCACCAGGTCGGCCCCGGCCACGGAGGCCAGGTCGGTGGTGGTGGTGATGCGGGCCCTGGTCTCGTCGGCCTGCTCCTGCGTGATCGTCTCCTTCTTGACCTGCCGGGCCAGGTTCTTGTCGATCGTCCCCAGGGCCCGCTCCAAGATCTCGTCGGAGACGTCCACCAGGGTCACCTGCCGTCCGGCCTGGGCGGTCACATGGGCGATCCCATTGCCCATCGTGCCGGCCCCGATCACCGCGTATCGTTCGATCGCCACCGTTCTCCTCCTGCTCACGCGTTGCGGATGTCTCGCTCGAAGTCCTCTCGGCGGTCCCTTCGGCCGCGTTCCCTTCCCGGGGCGTCACGGGCCGCTGCGCTCATCCCTCCAGTTCGATCGCCAGCGCGACCGCCCCGCCCCCGCCCAGACAGAGGGTGGCCAGACCGGTCTTCCCGCCGCGGCTGCGCAGAGCGTAGATCAGCGTGGTCAGCACCCGGGCCCCGCTGGCCCCGATGGGGTGCCCCAGCGCTACGGCGCCGCCGTGTACGTTCACCTTCGCCCAGTCCCAACCCAGTTCCTTGCCGTCGGCCAGGGCCTGGGCGGCGAAAGCCTCGTTGGCTTCGATCAGGTCGAAGGCGTCGATGTCGGTTCCCATCTGGTCCAGCAGCTTCCGGACGGCGAAGACCGGGGCGTAGAAGAGTTCCTTGGGCGGGACCGAGGCCTGTGCATAGCCGGTGATGCGGGCCAGCACCGGACGGTCCAGTTCCTCGGCCAGGGCTCGCGAGGACACCACCAGGGCGCTCGCCCCGTCGTTCAGTCCGGGACTGTTGCCGGCCGTGACGATGCCTTCCTTGTCGAAGGCCGGCCGCAGTTTGGCCAGCACTTCCAGGGTGGTGTCGGCCCGGGGGGTCTCGTCGGCGTCCATGACCTTGGGATCCCCCTTGCGCTGAGGGATCTCGACCGGGACGATCTCATCGGCGAAGTGCCCGTCGGCCTGGGCCTGGAGGGCCTTCTGATGGCTCTCGAAGGCGAAGCGATCGAGCTCCTCCCGACCCAGCTCTGATTTCTTGGCCGTGTACTCGGCCAGGATACCCATGTGGCAGTCGTTGAAACCGCACCAGAGCCCGTCGTGGATCATCAGGTCGGTCACCTCCTGATTCCCCATGCGGAACCCGGTGCGGGCCGTCTTGAGGCCGTAGGGGACGTTGCTCATGCTCTCCTGCCCGCCGGCCACGAGCAGGGCGGCGTCCCCGGCCTTGATCATGCTCGCGGCCAACATCACCGTCTTGAGCCCGGAACCGCAGACCTTGTTGACCGTGGTGGCCGGGATCTCCCCGGGCAGTCCCGCCCCCAGGGCCGCCTGGCGGGCCGGCGCCTGACCGCACCCGGCCTGGACCACATGACCCATCAGGACTTCGTCGATCGAAGCGTCGGGCACCCCGGCCCGGTCGATCGCGGCCCGGACCGCGATGGATCCCAGCCGGGTCGCGCCGAGCGGGCTGAGGGTCCCCTGGAAGGACCCGGTGGGGGTCCGCACCGCGCTCAGGATCACCGGGGTCGTCGCCTTCTCACTCATGTTCTGCCTCCTGCGGTGGGACCGACCGGGAGCGGTCGCGCTCGCGCCGGCTCGCCGGACTCACGGTATGGGTTTCGTCGAGCTTGTAGGCCCCCGAGGGGCCCGAACGGATCCGGCCCCAGCGTACGCGCGGGGCGTGGTAGAAGGTCAGCCAGGCGTTGCTCTCCACCGCCCGGGCCAGCAGACCGGCTTTGACCGCAGCCGAGACGACAGGAGTGTGGTCGAGCCCCTCGACCACCTCGCCCCGCAGGTGGGTGGCGGTGGGAACCAGGTCACCGGGGAGCAGGAAGACGGCCTCCTGCCCCTCCAGCCAGACCACCTGGTGTCCCGCAGTGTGTCCGCCGGTCTTTTCGATACGCAGTCCGGGAGCCGGTTCGACCGATCCCTCGATCAGCTCGAGTCGGCCCGCCTGTTCGTAAGCGGTCACGACCGAGGGGACGACGTGTCCGGCCGTACGCAGGTCGGGGTGACGGGCGGCGGCGATCTCTTCGCGCTGTACGTAGAGCCGGGCCGACGGGAGTGCCGTCTCCAGATCCCCGGAGAGATCATCCACCCAGCCGGACCCACCCGAGGCCTCCCGGGCGGCGAGCGGGTGGACCGCCCCCCAGGCATGGTCGAAGTGCAGGTGGGTAAGGATGACCCCGACCACTTGTGCCGGAGTCACCCCGGCTTCGGCCAGCATCGTCTCGAGGGGACGCTGGTCCTTCAGGTCGAAACGGTCCCGGGCCGCGGCTCCCCACTGCGAACCCAGACCGGGGTCGATCAGGAAGACCCCTTCGGGCGTCTCCACCACCATCGGAGCCACCGAGAGCAGGACCCGGTTGTCCTCGTCGGGGTGGTTGAGCTTCTCCCAATAGACCCTGGGAAGGATGCCGTAGAGGGCAGCTCCGTCCAGACGGAAGGTCCCCCCATCCAGTACGGTGAGCCGTAGCCCACACAGGTCGACGCTGGCGGCCGAACGGCTCATAGCTCCGTGAGGATCTCCCGGGAGATGACCAGCAGCTGGATCTCGCTGGTCCCCTCGCCGATCGTGGTCAGTTTGGCGTCCCGCCACATCCGCTCCACCGGGTACTCCCGGGTGTAACCGTATCCCCCGTGGAGTTGGATGGCCTTGGTGGCGACCCATTGGGCGGCCTCACCGGCGTAGTATTTGGCCATGGCCGAGGCCTTGATGATGTCCTGGCCGGCCTCCTTGAGGACCGCCGCCTGCTGCACCAGCGCTCGGGCGGCTTCGATACGGGTGGCCATCTCGGCCAGGGTGAAGGCGACCGCCTGGAACTTGGCGACCGGCTTCCCGAACTGCTCCCGCTCCTGGGTGAATCGCAGCGCCTCCTCGTAGGCGCCCTGCGCGAGTCCCACCGCCATGGCGCCGATCGAGATGCGACCTCCGTCCAGGATGGTCAGGAACTGCCGGAACCCCTCGCCGGGGGTGCCCAGCAGGTTCCCGGCCGGTACCCGCACCCCCTCCAGGACCACCTCGCAGGTGGTCGAGCCGCGACAGCCCAGTTTGCCGTGGATGGGGTTGACCGTCATGCCCGGAGTGCCGGGTTCGACCAGGAAAGCGCTGATGTCGTGCACCCCGCTGGTGTGTCCCCCGGTCCGGGCGGTGAAGACCATCACCCCCGCCTGGGCGGCGTTGGTGATCCACATCTTGGTGCCGTCCACCACCCATTCGTCCCCCTCCTGACGGGCGACGGTACGGGTGGCTCCGGCATCGGAGCCGGCGTCGGGTTCGCTCAGACCGTAGGCGCCCAGGATCTCCCCGGCGGCCAGGGGCCCGAGCCAGCGTTTCCGCTGAGCCTCATCACCGAAGAGCAACAACGGCTGGCAGGCCAGGGAGACGTGGGCACAGAGGATCAGGGCGGTGGAGCCGCAGACGCGGGCCACCTCCTCGATGGCCACCGCATAGCTGAGGGTATCCATCCCACTCCCCCCATGCTCCTCGGGGATGGTGATGCCCAGCAGGCCCAGCTCGGCCAGCTTGGGGATGGTCTCCTCTGGGAAGCGTTCGTCCCGGTCGATCTCGGCGGCGATGGGCTTGAGTTCGTGCTCGGCGAAATCCCGCACCACATCCCGCAGCATCAGGGTCTCTTCAGGTAGTATCACGGTTGTATCCTCGCACCGGGCTCGCAGGCGGGCATACGCCAGACTACCCGGCCGTACGGGAGGGAATCAAGCATCGGCGGCCGCTCCGGGCGCTCTTCCCGGATCCGCCGTGACCGATGCGGCCGCATGCAGGTCCTTGAGGCGAATCTGGGGTCGGCGGACCCCCCGGAACTCGTTCTCCTCGAAGGCGAAGACCAGGTCGACGCGACCGCCGTCGAGTTCCACGATCCGCTCCCCCAGACCAAAACCGATCACATCCACCGGCCGAGCCCCGTCCCGGCCGACCGCGAAACGCAGGTGGGACTGGTCGGAACCGACCCGGCGGGGCCGTCCCTCCACCCTCGCTCCCCGGACCAGGAAGACCGGACGTCGGTTGCGGGCCCCGAACGGCTCCATCCGTTTGAGCCCTTCCAGCAGTCCGTCGGTCAACTTGTCAGAAGTGAGTTCCAGATCGACCTCGATGGTCGGCTCAAGTTCCTCGAGCGAGATCCGGTCGCGGGCGATAGCCTCGAAGGCGGCGGTGAACTCCTGCACATGGTCGCGTTGCAGGGTCAGGCCGGCGGCATGGCGGTGCCCGCCGAAGGCCTCCAGATGCTCAGCGCAGCCGGCCAGGGCATCGTAGAGATCGAACCCGCTGATGCTCCGGGCACTTCCCTTACCCGTCTCCCCCTCTATGGAGACCAGCACGGTGGGCAGGTGGTAACGCTCGACCAGCCGGCTGGCCACGATCCCGATCACCCCCGGGTGCCAGTTCTCGGCGCAGAGCACCAGCGCGTGCCGGTCAGCGACCCCGCCCTGGTCCCGTATCAGATCGAGTGCCCGGTGCAGAGTCTCCTCATCGGCCCGGCGGCGCTCCTGGTTCTGCTTCTCCAGGCGGCTGGCCAGTTCGGCCGCCTCGAAGGGATCGTCGGTGAGCAGCAGTCCGAGCGCCTCCCCGGCGTCGGTCATGCGCCCGGCGGCGTTGATGCGGGGGGCCAGGTGAAAGACCGCCTGACTGGCGGTGATCTCCTCGCGGCGCAGACCGACCCGGTCGATCAGAGCACTCAGACCCGGCCAGCGGGTCCGGGCCATCTGGATAAGCCCCCACTTCACGAATACCCGGTTCTCCCCGACCAGAGGGACCACATCGGCGGTGGTGCCGAGGGCCACCAGATCGAGCATCTCCATGAGGGCCGGCTCGGCATCGGGGGGCGCCATGGCCAGAGCGAGCTTGTAGGCCACCCCCACCCCGCTCAGGTCGGTGCAGGGGTAGGCCTCGCCGGGCAGGTGCGGGTTGATGATGGCCAGGGCCTTGGGGAGCGGGTCGGCAGGCGTGTGGTGATCGGTGATGATCAGATCGACCCCCAACTCACGGGCCAGGGCGGCCTCAGCGTCGGCGTTGATGCCGCAGTCCACGGTCACCAGCACCTGGATGCCGTCGGCCGCAGCCTGGCGGACCGCTCCCAGGCTCAGACCGTAGCCCTCCTCGGTACGGTGCGGGATGTAGACCTCGACCTTCCCTCCCATCCGGCGGAGTACCCGGGCCAGCAGGGCGGTAGCGGTGACCCCGTCCACGTCGTAGTCGCCATGGATGCGGATCGGCTCCTCCTGAGAGAGCGCCCGGTGAAGCCGGTCGACCGCCGTCTGCATCCCGCTCATCAGGAAGGGGTCGTGACCACTGGAGAGGTCGGGAGCCAGGAAGGCATCGGCCTCGGCCGGGGTGGTATAGCCGCGCTGATACAGCACGCGAGCAAGCACCGGGTCGAGGCCCAGCTTCTCGATCAGCGGTGCGACCGCGGTGTCGGGGACTTGTTCGCGGAAGGTCCAGCGGAAGCGCATGGTGAGTGTCCTCCCGTCCGCTCGAGTCATTGCTGATCGGACCGGGATCTCACGCCGCGCGGGCGCGCCTCCGACGGCGCCGCCGGGGACAGGAAGGAGGATAAGACGAAGAGAAGACTTGTAAGCCGGATTCTGTGCGGCCCCGAAGGACCACGGTGACCATCTATCTGGGACGGCGGTCACCCGCCGCCTCCTGCGGCCTACCCGGGAGTCGTAGCGAGACGGGCCGTCTCTGCTCCCCTATGCGGCCTTGCTCCGGGTGGGGTTTGCCGTGCCCGCCCGGTCACCCGGACGGCGGTGGGCTCTTACCCCGCCATTTCACCCTTACCGGCCGAAGCCGGCGGTGTATTTTCTGTGGCACTTTCCGTCGGGTCGCCCCGCCTGGGAGTTACCCAGCACCCTGCCCTGTGGAGTCCGGACTTTCCTCACCCCCCACCGGTGAAGGTGGGCGGCGCGGTCACCCGGTCTTCTCTCCGAGAACCTTCCGTCCCCAGTCGATCCCGCTGTTCGCGAGTCGATCGGCCGCCGCGTTCTCTTTGCGGCGGACGTGCCGGACCTCGATGCCCGGCGTCTGGTCCAGGCGCCCCCGGGCCTGCTCGTAGAGGGGACGCAGTTCAGCATCCTTCACACGATACTCCCCGGAGAGGTGTTTCACCAGCAGTTCGGAGTCGCTGAGGACGACACCCTGATCCAGTCCGAGTTCCTCGAGCACGCCCAGACAGTGCAGCAGGGCCCGGTATTCGGCCTGGTTGTTGGTGGTGGTGCCCAGGTAGAGGGCCCGCTGATAGACCGTCCCAGCCCCTTCGACATCGATGTTCACCCCGATGCCGGCGTGGCCGGGGTTGCCGCGCGAGGCCCCGTCCACGTTGGCCCGGAAACGGACCGGAGGGGAGGTCTGGGAATCCCCGTCCGGAGACCGCGCAGGCGTCCGTCGCGGCGAGGCGCTCAAACCTCTGCGTCCTCGCCGAACCAGATGATGAGCCGGCCGCAATTCTCGCAGGTGATGGGTCGCTCGGCCCGCCGGATCTCGGTGATGGTCTGGGGGGGGATGCGGGTATAGCAGCCGCCGCAGGCGCCCCGGACCACCGGTACCACAGCGGTGCCCTGCTTGCCCTGCTTGATGCGGTTGTAGAGCCGCTTGAGCCGCTCGTCGACACGGATGGTCAGGGCATCCCGTTCGTTGTGGATGGCGCTCATCTTGCCGTCCACCGCTCCGAGTTTCTCCTTGAGGTCGGTGATCTCGACCTCGGCCTGGGAACGCCAGTCCTTCAGTTCCTCGGTCTCGGTGCTCCCGGTGTCCTCCAGTCCTTCCAGCTCCTCGATCACCTCGAGGAGGGCGTCTTCGGATTCCTGGGTCCCGTTCTTGACGGCGTCGATCTCCTTCTGGATCGCGTCCCATTCCTTGTTGGTCTTCACCTCGCCCAGCCGCTGCTGCTCCTTGTCCAGGCGGGCGTTGTGGTCCTTGATCTGGCGTTCCAGACGACGCTGTTCCTTTTGGAGTTCAGCCCGGCGCTCCTCGACAGAGGCCTGGTGCCCCAGTCGCTCGGCCAGCTCGCTTTCCAACTGGTCGATCCGCTCCGGGTAGTCCCCCTTCGACCGCTCCAGAGCGGAGAGCTGGTCATCGATCTCCTGCAATCTCGACAGAAACTCGAGCTGTTCACGCATGCGCGGCACGATCCTCCCTCATGTCCCCGGATGCCTCAGACGACACGTATGTGCCCGGGCTCCTCCAGGAATACGTCCACCGTCATCGTCCCGTCCGGCCCACCCTCGCCTCCCCCCAGCATCTCCCGCAGCACCTCGGCCAGACGTTCCACCCCGGGCTGTTCGGTGGCCCGGTGCCCCGGGTCGACGCAGACCATACGCGGGTCCGCCTCGAGCCGGGTGTGATACTTGAGATCCCCGCCGACGAACAGCTCGGCTCCGGCGGCAGCCGCCGCCGGGATGAGGTCCCCCGCACTGCCGGCCATCACGGCCACCCGGGAGATCCTCTCGCTCTCTCCTCCGCCGTCCCCCACCCCAGTGCCGGTGCCATCCGGTCCGCTCACCAGCAGGGGCGGTCCGCCCAGTGCTTTCTTGATCCGGGCCAGGGTGTCATCCAGTCCAAGCGGCTCGGGCCACTCTCCGACCGCTCCCAGTCCCAACCCGTCCTCCTGCCGATGGGTCCGGTAGAGGTCGAAGGCCACCTCGTCGTAAGGGTGGACGGCTCTCATGGCCGTCAGTACTCCATCGAGCACCCCCTCGGGCACCCGCATCTCCAGCCGCACCTCGGCCGCCTCCTCAAGGCGGCCGACCTCCCCCTGATAGGGGTCGGCTCCGGCCAGCGGCCGGTAGGAACCGGTGCCCGGCGTGATGAAGGAACAGGCCTCGTAGTCGCCGATCCGCCCCGCCCCGGCGGCGGCCAGCGCGTCCCGAAGGCTGGCGGCCTGGTCGGCCGGGACGAAGACGGCGAGCTTATAGAACACCGCTTCGCCGGCGGGCTTGAGTAACCGCACCTCCTGCAGACCCAGACGAGAGGCCAGCGCCCCGCTAGTGCCGTCCAGGCGGAGGTCGAAGGGGGTGTGCAGGCTGAGCAGGCCGAGGTTGTGCTCCAGCAGCGATCGCACCACCCCGCCGGCCGTGGTGTCCGGGTCGAGGGTGCGCATATGGGGGAAGAAGAGCGGATGGTGGGTGACCAGAAGGTCGGTGCCCAGCTCCATCGCTCGGGTGACGGCCGCCGGTGAGGGATCGAGCGCCACCAGACACCGCTCGACCGGACGGGAGGTCCGGATCTGCCAGCCGCTGTTATCCCAGTCGTATGCGGTCCGGAAGGGATATCGGGCGTCCAGAGCCCGGTAGACCTCTTCCGGCCGCACCGCCATCAGCGGTGGGCCCCCTGGAAGGAGAGGCCGGGGGCGGCACCCTCCCAAACGAAGACGTGCACCCGTTCCCGGATGCACGTCTCGATGTGCGTCACGTTGTCGCTCTGTCGAAGGAAGACGCCGGTTCTCATTCCACCCCGCGCCCCCGCGGCCGGGGCCGCATCTCTCGTCCCGCTTGCTGTTCCAGTGTC
>Ga0114922_10006976_pt1 | contig 10340 bp, 10 predicted proteins | sample AartaG_FD_100975 | JGI IMG/M metagenome (GOLD analysis project Ga0114922, IMG submission 100975) | Deep subsurface microbial communities from Aarhus Bay to uncover new lineages of life (NeLLi) - Aarhus_00045 metaG | ecosystem: Environmental > Aquatic > Marine > Oceanic > Sediment | place...
CCTGCCAACTGGCTGACCACGCCAAAGAGCAGCGGGCCAAAGATGCCCGCGAACTTGCTGCTGGTGCTGAAAAAGCCAAAGAACTCGGCCGTCTTGTGCTTGGGCACCATGGCCCCGTACAGCGACCGGCTGAGCGCCTGGCTGCCGCCCTGTACCAACCCCACCGAGAAGGCCAGGATGTAAAAGTGCAGGGCCGTCTGCATAAAGTAGCCCGCCAGGCTGATCAGGACGTACACGCCCAGCGTGAGCAGGATCGACCGCTTGGCCCCCAGCCGCCGCGCCAGGGTGCCAAACAGAAAAGAGAAGGGAATGCCGACGAACTGAGTGATGATCAGGGCGATGACCATGTCGGTCAGACCGATGCCAATTTCGTCGCCATAGGCGGTCGCCATCTTGATGATCGTGCCAATGCCGTCGTTATAGATCCAGAAGGCGACGAGAAAGATCAGCAGCTGCCTGTAGCGCTGCACCTCCTGGAAGGTCCGCGACAGGCGAGCAAAGCCGGCACGGAGCGGATTGATCTCCACCCCCTGCCGGTCCGGCGGGGGCTCTTCCACGCGGAGAAAGAGCGGGATCGAGAACAGTGCCCACCACACGGCGACGCTAAAGAAGGAGGCGCGCAGGGCAAAGCCCACGTCGGGCATACCAAACCAGGCCGGCTTCATGTACCACAGCACGTTGATCACCAACAGGATGCCGCCGCCCACATATCCCAGCGCATAGCCCGCCGTCGAGACCTGATCGATGTCATCTCGTTGCGCCACGTGCGGCAGCAGCGACTCGTAAAAGATGTTGGCCCCGGCAAAGCCAATGTTCCCGCCGATGTAGAGCAGCGAAGCGAGCACCCAAGTGTCGGTCCCGATAAAGACAAAGGCGGCTGTGCTCAGCATGCCGAGGATGGCGAAGGCGGCCAGGTAGCGCTTCTTGCCGCCCGTATAGTCCGCGACCGCACCCAGCATGGGCGCAACCAGGGCGATCAGCAGCAGGGCCAGCGACGTCGTATAGCCCCAATACGCGGTCGCCGTGCTGGGAGCCAGGCCCGCCTCGGTCACAAGCGATCGGTAGAAAGGCGGGAACATAGCCGCCATGATCGTCGTCGCAAACGCCGAGTTGGCCCAGTCGTACATGCACCACGACCGGACCGTTCGCTTGTACGCTCTATCCCCTTCCAGCTGCATCGGAGCACCTCCCTACAGACCGATGTGACGTACCGATCCCGGATATGTGCCGCGTCCAAGACAGTGAGCAGCGGCTAACTCCCAGAACCAAGAAGAGACCCCGTAGCTCGCCAGGGCCACCGTGCGCTGCTCCTGACTCAGGCCTGCCGTCATGACAGGCTATGGGACACCCATCGCCCACACCTGGTAGTAGTAGGCCAAGACCCCGGCAACCAGCACCGTGTCTACGCGATCCAACACCCCGCCGTGGCCCGGGATGAGGTGTCCCGAGTCCTTCACCCCCACCTGGCGCTTGATCATGGAGATACCAAGGTCACCGATCGGGGTGAGTCCCGACAGCAGCAGCCCCAGTGCGGCACCGTGAGCCCAGCCCAGCTTGCCGAGACCCAGCATCAGCAGGCCGGCAAGCGTACCGCTCACGACCTGAGCGGCATAGCCCTCCCAGGTCTTGCTGGGGCTGATGCGCGGCATCATGTGATGCTTGCCCCAGGCCGTTCCGATCAAGTACGCTGCCGTGTCAGCGGTCCAGACAATGGTCAGCGTCGCCACGAGGCGGTACACACCATCGGGAAGTGCGCGAATCAAGAGTGTGTGACCCGCTGTCCAACCGAGATAGAGTGCACCGGCAAGTGGCAGCAGCCAGTTCTGGACCTTGTAGGCAGTCTGGTCGGCGAACACGTGCCACGACAGCGAAACGAAAACGAGCAGGGCGAGGACGAGCTGCAGGTAGCCCCTATCACCCAAGAAGAAGTAGAGGATCACGAGCCATAGAAGGACGATGGGAAAGGCGGGGGCGGGCTGCAGGCCCAGCCCGCGCAGCATCTGAAGGTACTCCCAGGTTGCCAGCGTCATCGTGATGACCACAAGCGCCGTGAACCACCAACTGCCCATCCAGACCGCAAGCAGCAGGACGGGCAGCAACACGAGTGCACTCAGCAAACGCCGCACGAGGCTGGATCTCAAGGCTATCCTTCCCCTGGCAACCCTCCATAGCGCCGTTCGCGCCGGCTATAGTCGACCAGTGCTTCATAGAGCTCTGCCTCGCCAAAGTCAGGCCAGTAGACGGGGGCAGCATAGTACTCGGCGTAGGCTCCCTGCCAGAGGAGGAAATTGCTGATCCGCAGCTCGCCAGCAGTGCGGATGATCAGATCCGGGTCGGGCTGACCAGCGGTATAGAGATGCTGCTCAAAGACCTCTTCGGTCAGCTCTTCCGGGCGGAGGCCAGCCTCAATGATCCGTTTCACAGCATCCAGCACTTCTGCCCGCCCCCCATAGTTAAAGGCCACGTTGAGCAGCAGGCGATCGTTGTCCTTGGTCAGCTCGATCGCGTTGAGCACACCCTGCCGCAGCCGCTCCGGGATGTGTTCCAGACGCCCGATGTGGTTCAGCCGAACGCCGTTCTTGTGCAGCTCCGGCACCTCATTCCGCAACGCTTGGGCCAACAGGTTCATCAGGACATTGACTTCGGACCGAGGCCGACTCCAGTTCTCAGTGGAGAAGGCATAGAGAGTCAGGATCTGGATTCCAAAGCGGACGCTTGCCTGGAGCACACAGCGGACGTTCTCGACGCCTGCACGATGGCCATAGGTGCGCCGTCGTCCGTGCTGTTGTGCCCAACGCCCGTTGCCGTCCATAATGATCCCAACGTGGACGGGCACCTTTCCCAGAGGTGGGAATCGCTCCTCCCACGCGTCAGTCATCTCGACCTCTCAGATAAGAAAAGGAGGGCAGTATGCCCTCCAGCACCCACGCGACAGTGAGGCTAGACCTCGCGGATCTCTTCTTCCTTGCGCGCCCCAATCTCATCGATTCGCTCGACGTACTCGTCGGTCAGCTCTTGCACCTGATCGCGGCCACGGTGGTGCTGGTCTTCAGAGATCAGCTTCTCGTCCTCGAATTCCTTGAGCTCGTCATTTGCCTCGCGACGGATGTTGCGTATGGCGACCTTGGCTTCCTCGATGCGCCTACCCACCCGCTTGACCAGATCCTCACGGCGCTCTTCGCTGAGGCGGGGGATGGCCAGACGGATCAGCTTCCCGTCGCTGGTTGGTGTGAGGCCCAAGTCCGACTTGAGGATCGCCTTCTCGATCGCAGGGATCGTGCTCGATTCCCACGGACGGATCGTCAACAAGCGGGGCTCAGGCGCCGAAATCGTGGCCACCTGGTTCAACGGGGTCATCGTGCCATAGTACTCGACCGGAATCCGCTCTACCAACGCGGGCGAGGCCCTTCCGGTGCGGATCCCCCGTAAGTCCTCGACCAGCGAATCGACGGCCTTTTCCATTTTGGCTCGTGTTTCCTGGATGATGTCTCTGATCACGGCGTTCTCCCTCTTGTCCTTAGTGGCTGATCAGCGTGCCAACAGGTTCTCCCATCACCAGCTTGACAAGGGCATCCTCATCCCGGAGGTTGATCACCTGAATCGGTAGGTCGTTGTCCATGCACGTGGTGATAGCCGTCGCGTCCATCACCTTGACCTGCATATTGAGCGCCTGCATGTACGTTAGGTGGTCAAAGCGCCGAGCGTTTGGGTGTTGCATAGGGTCCTTATCGTATACCCCATCGACCTTGGTGGCCTTGACGAGCGCCTCGGCGTGGATCTCGATAGCGCGCAGGGCACCTGCCGTGTCGGTGGTGAAGTAGGGGTTCCCCGTCCCGCCCCCCATCACGACCACGTACCCCTTTTCCAGGTGGCGGATCGCTCGCAGACGGATATAAGGCTCGGCAATCTGGCGCATCTCAATCGCCGTTTGCACCCGCGTGATCATGCCCAACTGCTCGAGGGCATCGCGCAGCGCAAGCGCATTCATCACCGTGGCAATCATCCCCATCTGGTCTGCCGTGGCACGGTCCATGCCGTATTCAAGGCCGATCACACCGCGCCACAGGTTGCCGGCGCCGATCACAATCGCTACTTCGACATCCCGATCGCGAAGCTGCCTGATCTTGGCGGCAACCTCTAGAGCGCGCTGCGGGTCGATACCCGTCCCATCGGGGCCCGCCAGGGCCTCGCCACTTAGCTTGAGCAGTATGCGCCGGTATTGTGCAGCCATGGGTCATTCCGATCTATACAAGGCCAGAGGTTAGGCGGTGGACCGCCTAACCTCTGTCTGTTTACTCACCGACCTCAAGGCGGGAGAATCGCCTAAGCACGATATTCTCGCCCAGGGCGGCGATCATCTCCTTGAGCAGCTGACCAACCTTCCTGTCCTCGTCCTTGATGAAGGGCTGTTCGAGCAGGCAGACCTGCTCACAGAACTTCCGTATCTTGCCCTCCACGATCCGGTCCAGGATGCGCTCGGGCTTGCCCTCCTCGATCATCTGCTTGCGATACTCGGCCTTTTGCTCTGCGAGCACCTCCTCGGGTATGTCCTCGATGCTGACATACTGGGCTGCACTCGCCGCAACCTGCATCGCCATGTCGTGCGCGAACGACCCGAACTCGGGCGTACGCGCTACAAAGTCTGTCTCGCAATTCACTTCGACCAGGGCTGCCAGCCGTTCACCAGGGTGGATATAGTAGCCAATCAGGCCCTCGCTGGCTTCGCGGTCCATCTTCTTGGCCGCACTCGCCAGTCCCTTCTCACGCAAACGCTCGACGGCCTGGTCCACGTCGCCGTCGGTCTGAATAAGCATGTTCTTACAGTCTAGAACGCCTGCGCCCGTCTTTTCGCGCAGTTCCCTGACCATGTTTACGGTGATCTCCACGTGTGCCGCAACTCCGTTTCTGTGCTGAACGAGCGTCTACTCGTCTTCCCCGCCTTCCTCGTCTTCCCCGTCTCCCTCATCGAGGTCCTCTTCTTCGTACTCGATGTCGACCTCTTCTTCGTATTCGACCGTGTACTCGTCTTCCTCAGCCTCGACTGCATCAAAGTCGAGGGCGCCGGAGCGGATCTTTTCCAGGGTCGCTTCACCGAGGTACATCAGGTCCTCTTCCGAGAGCTGTTCCGCCTCCATGCCACGGTCTTTGCGCATCTGCTTGCCCTCGAGCACGGCATCGGCCATCTTGGTCGCGAGCAACTTGATCGCCCGGATGGCGTCGTCATTTGCAGGAACAATATAGTCGATCGGCGTCGGATCGCAGTTGGTATCGACCACTGCGATGACGGGGACGCCGAGCTTGTTCGCCTCGTCGACGGCGAGCTTTTCGCGACGGATGTCTACCACGAAAATGAGGTCGGGAAGCGCCGCCATCTCCTTCATGCCGCCAAAGCGCTCGTTCATCTTGGCGACCTGGCGCTCCAGTCCTAGCTGTTCGTGTTTGGGCAGTGCATCCCAAGCACCAATGTCCCGCTGCGACTCGAGCTCGTGCAGCTTGTCAATCCGCGAGCGGATCGTGCGCCAGTTGGTCAGAGTGCCGCCCAACCAGCGGTGATTGACGTATGGCATTCCACAGCGCTCTGCCTGCTCGGCGATCGATGCCTGTGCCTGTCGCTTGGTGCCGACAAAGAGCAGCACCCCCTCATCGGCCGCCGTATCGCGCACCAGCGCGTACGCATCTTCCAGGCGACTGATCGTCTGCTGGAGATCGATGATGTGGATCCCATTCCGCTCTGTGAAGATGAAGGACTTCATCTTCGGATGCCATCGTGGGGTACGATGGCCGAAATGCACCCCTGTTTCCAAGAGTGCGCGCATAGATACGAGTGCCATTCTGCCTCCTAAGGTTGTTTTTCGTCCGCGCCTTTCACCCTGCACCAGGACCGCCACATCCAAGTGGCCGGCACACCTTTCGCAGTCGAGGCGCGTGCTTGATTGGGTACGAACTGCCCGACACGCTAGTATAGCATAACACGTGCAGAGGAGCAAATCTATGGGCCCTGAGGCGCGTGTGTCGGAGTGTCCCCGCGCCCTTGTCAGGCGGCCCTACGCCCAGGGATCCAGGATGATCTTGGCGCACTGGTGCGATGCCGAGACCTCCATGGCCTGCTGGATCTCGCTCATCGGAAAACGGTGGCTGATCAGGTGCTCGATCACCGGCGACTCTTGGATCACCTGCATGACCTTGGGATAGAGGTTCAGGTTATAGTGCCACGAGCCGCGGATGGTCAGGCCTTTGCGGATCATGTCCGGGCTGACCCGGATCTTGAGCTCGTTGCCGCACTCGCCCACGTAGGCCACCTGTCCCTTGCGACGCGTGGAGTCGATGCAGAACCGCTCGCCGGCCACCACGCCGGAGCAGTCCAGCGACTTGTCCACGCCCTTGCCGTCGGTGAGGGCTTTGACCTGCTCCAGCGCGGTTTCGTCGCCGGGGTCCAGGACCACGTCCGCACCCAGCATCTTGGCCCGCTCCACGCGGTAGGAGATCGGTTCAACGACGATTGTCCTTGCCCCGCGGAACTTGGCGTTCACCACCCCTCCCAGACCCACCGGCCCCGCGCCGGTGATCAGCACCGTGTCGAACGCGTCCACGCCCATGGCCTCAAAGGCGCCCAAAGAGGGCCCCAGCGCGCACAGGGCCAGGGAGGCCATGTCGTAGGGGACGCCGTCCGGGATGCGGGGCAGGAGCCAGCCGGGTTTGAGCAGGTACTGGGCATAGGTCGCCGAGCCCTCGCGCGAGCCGGTAAAGGCCTCGAAATCGACATTGTGCTGGCAGTGGATATAGTCGCCGGCCACGCACAGCTCGCAGCGGCCACACGGGTACTGGGGCATGACCACCACCCGATCGCCCACCTGCACCCGGCCGGGCTGCGCCACGGCCACCACCTCGCCCACGGCTTCGTGGCCCAGGTACTGTGCCTGGCGCCCGGCGACGAACATCTTGAACTCGGTACACATCGGCGTGGCGTGCACCTTGACCGCGGCCCAGTCCTCCTTGGGCTGTGGGTCCGGGACCTCGACCAGCGCAGCCTGGCGCTCTCCGAGGATGACGGCTTTTTTCATGGGTCCTCTCCTTTGCCCGAAATCCGGGTGTACACCTGAATGTCCTGCTCCTTCCCTGCCAGAGATGGCAGAAGCTCACGCACCGCAGGCGCTCGGCCGCGGGGAAACGGCACGTCACTACAACTACGACGGCCAGACGACGGCAGGGCACGTTGTCTGCCGCGCGGTGTTCTATGCCAGCGCCTGGCACAACTGCTCCCACAGGTCGTCGGGTGGGTCGAACGGCAGATCCACCGGCTTGCGGCCCACCGTGCCCGCGTACAGCTCCAGCACCACGCTCCACTGCGCGAGGGCGCGCTTGAGATGGGTCTCGGCCGGCTTGCCGTCGTCCTCCAGCCAGTCAAACATGGCGTTGGTCAGGTTGGCCTGGGCCAGGTGATTGCCCTGGGCCCATCCCCGGTCGTCGGCGTGGCCCTCTTGCACGCCATCGGGCGACACGATCTCCCAGCGGCCGAACTCCTCGTACAGCACGTGGCCCAGATCCGCGTAGGCAGCCACCCGGCAGTGCTTGTAGTAGGCCGGGTCGTCGAGCACCCGCGGCGCGGTACGGCCCAGGTTCCACATGGCTCGGACGCCATTGGCAAAGGTGAGCTTGGCCACCGTTGTGTCGGGGCTGGGATGCCTGGGGTGGATCAGGTTCTCGGCCCCGCTGGCCAGGCCAAAGACGCGCGTCACCGGCTGGTCGTCGTTCAGAGACATGGCCCAGTCGATGACGTGCACCCCCTGGTCGCAGATGGTGCCCACGGCCGAGCAGTCGAGAAAGCGCACTTTGCCCAGCCTGCCCGATTGGACCGCCTCCCGGCAGCGGGTCAGGTCTGGATGGTAGCGAAACTGGGCGCCGACGGCGATCTTGGTCCCCGTCTGGGCCTCCAGCGCGACCAGCGCCCGCCAGTCCCGGGCCTGGTAGGCGATGGGCTTTTCGACGATGCAGGCCGGCACTCCCTGCTCGTGGACCGTGGTCAGCAGCTCCACGCGCGTGTGGGGCAGGGTGACCACGTGGATCAGGTCCGGCTTGACCTGGCGGATCATCTCCACCGCGTCGGCATAGGGGGCCAAGTCGAACTCTTGGGCGAACGTCTGCCTGCGCTCCTCGATCAGGTCGCAGCAGGCCACGAGTTGGCCGCGGGTGACGTGCTTGTAGGCCAGGGCGTGCATGCGCGCCCGGCCGCCGCAGCCCAGGAGGGCACAACGGTAGGTCTTCATGCTGTCCTTTCTCTGTGCTGGTTGAATCGGGAAAGACGCCCCGGTGGGGCGTCTCTACTGCCAGGTGCGGTGGTCAAAGGTGCTGCGTCCTGTCTCCTTGTACCTGACCAGGAGGGCGGACAACCTCTCGATGACCTCCCGCTCCTGGTCCCACAGGTTGTGCGCCTCTACGGGATCGTTCTCCAGGTGATAGAGCTGCCCGGGGCGCCCTGGCTCGGGCGGCCCGCCGCGGGGGGGCGGCCAGCCCCCGGAGCCCAGCGTATCCAGGATCAGCTTCCAGGGACCCTGGCGGACGGAAAAGACGCCGGTCCCCGAGTGGTGGATCAGGGAGGGGCGGATCGGCTCCGCCAGCTCCTGGCCCAGCAGGGCGGGCAGGAGGTTGTAGCTGTCCTCTCCTGCGTCGCCGGGCAGGTCCAGGCCAGCGATGGCCGCGCAGGTGGCCATCAGGTCGCCCAGGCAGGCCAGCTCGTCGCTGACCGAACCCGGGGCGATGGCCCCCGGCCAGCGGCAGATCAGGGGTTCGCGGTGCCCGCCCTCCCAGATGTGGGCCTTGTAGCCCCGCCAGTCCCCGCAGGACTTGTGGCCGTAGGTGCGGTACACTTCTCCGGCGTCGCTGCGGACCCGGTCGCCGGGCAGTGCGCCGTTGTCGCTGGTGACCATGATCAGCGTGTCCGCGGCCTGCCCCGTGCGCTCCAGGGCGTCCACGACCTGTCCCACCATCCAGTCCACCAGCCAGACCAGGTCCCCGCGAGGCCCGGCCTGGCTCTGGCCCCGGGCGAACTCGGGGACCACCTCGTCCGTGCAGGGCTCGTGCGCGGCACTGGGACAGAGGTAGAGGAAGAAAGGCGCCTCCGAACCGGCCTGCTCCTCGATGTAGGCCACGGCCTTCCGGGCAAAGGTGGGGTCGGCGTCCTTGTGGTCCCAGCTCGGGGCCATCATCCCCGGGCGGCTGGTAAAGACCGGCTGGTCGTGATAGAGCGTGGGCAGGTCGACAAAGTGCCGGCCCTCGATGAACCCGTAGGGCGGCTGGCAGGTGGGGCATCCCGAGGCCCCGAAGAAGGTTTCGAAGCCCAGGTCCATCGGGCCGCCCCACAGGGGCTGGGCAAAGTCGATCTGCTCCTCCAGGCTGCGCTCGGTGCGCGAGGGCCAGGGCAGGGGCCTGGAAAAGTCGATCTCTCGGCCCGGCCTGGCGGTGTAGCCCAGCCCCACGTGCCACTTGCCGATGCAGGCCGTGTTGTACCCGGCGCGCTTGAGCAGGCTGGCCACCGTAGGCCGCTCCTCCTCGATCAGCGGCGGCTCGTAGGCAAAGAGCACGCTGTACTTGAGCCGGGAGCGCCAGCAGTAGCGGCCGGTCAGCACGCCATAGCGGGTGGGCGTGCACACCGCGGATGGAGAGTGGGCGTCGGTGAAGCACACGCCCTCCTTGGCCAGGCGGTCGATGTTGGGGGTGGAGATCTTGGAATCGGCGTTGTAGCAGCTCACGTCCCCATAGCCCACGTCGTCGGACATGATAAAGATGATGTTGGGCAGTTTGCCCGCTTTCGGTGTTTCCGAGGCGTCCATTCCGTTGCCTCCCGTGAACTGATTCGATCCGGGCTTTCCTGGCCAGGCGCGCTGCGCTCCTCAAGCGGCCCGGCCACCAAACGGCGAACCCGCAGCTGCGGATCCACATCCGCGAAATGCGGGCCCTGTGCAGCCTTGAGGCGCCTTAGCGCACCTTCCGGTACGCCGACCGCGCATTCATTCGGGGCGGGCGCGGCAGGGCGGGCCTGCTCACTGGCCGTGGACCAGTATGTGCCGTGCGGCAAACCAGATGGGGTCCTTGCTGTCCTGGATCCACTGTGCCAGCCGCTGCCGCCCCTCCTCGGCGACGGCTGCGTAGGCCGGGCTGGCGATCAGGTTGATCAGTTCGTGCGGGTCGATGTGCAGCCCTGCTCGTCGCGGACCCATGGTCGGAAGCCGTGAAAAGGCCTCAGGCATTGGGCACGGGCCCGCACGACTGGCGAAAGACGACCTTGGTAGGCAGCACGATCTCTTGTGGCGCGGGCGGCCCCTGGCCCGCGATGCGCGACAACA
>Ga0114922_10006977_pt1 | contig 10340 bp, 6 predicted proteins | sample AartaG_FD_100975 | JGI IMG/M metagenome (GOLD analysis project Ga0114922, IMG submission 100975) | Deep subsurface microbial communities from Aarhus Bay to uncover new lineages of life (NeLLi) - Aarhus_00045 metaG | ecosystem: Environmental > Aquatic > Marine > Oceanic > Sediment | place: Aarhus...
AATGTACCGTCCTGGTTGCCCCGGAAAAGCGCGTTCAGACCGCTGCCGTTAACCACGTAAAAGTCGGGATAACCGTCATTATTGTAGTCTCCGACTGACACTGCAAGGCCCGCCATATTTGCTTCGAGGCCTAGCTGGACGGCCCTTTCCTCGTAGCTTCCCAGGGAATATTTGATAATCAGCGAATCCTTGCTCGAAGTCCAGTACAGCCATTCCAGATTACCGTCCTCTTCAAGATCGACCGGGCCCAGAAAATATCCGGGGCGCGTGCTGATATCTTTAAAAAGTGTATCTACTGCGGCAGGCAGAATACCGGTTCTCGATCCAGGCCGCAGGGTGATGATTCCTGGAAAAAAATGGGACAGCAGGATATCTGGAAAGCTGTCTCCATTGAAATCGTCCACTATTGCTTTCGAGGCATCCATGATGCCTAGCGCAATAGAAAAACCCTCGACAAATATCTTTTCCGTATTATAGTCTACAGCGACTAGCTGACGAGGAGGATTAATCTTTAATGTATTAACCCTGACAAAAAGCAGCTCGGCTTTGCCGTCTGCATCCACATCCGCAACCACATTAAGTGGCCGGATAGTTGCGGGTTCCCCAAACACGGGTACTCTCTTGGGAACGAAATCGCCTCTGCCGAGATTGAGATACAAAACGCCGCTGAAAATAAAATCTTTCTTCTGGTTGCCGTCATAATCGCCGAACAGGAATTCAGTCCAAGTCGTCAGGGCGTTCTTTTCGTAAGGAGCGACTCTGTCTAAAGCGGTCAGTACAGAAAAATTCGGTTCGTTCGCAGCATTGCTTTGCTGAACGAGAATTGTGATTGTATCAGAGCCAGCCATTATCAGATCATTTAGGCCGTCACCATTTATATCTGCAACACCCGCAATGCCCCCTTCGTCGATCGGCAGTTGTTTTTCGATAATCAGGGGATCTGCGTTTTCCCGCCCGATGAAAATCCGCACAACAGGCCTATCCCGGAAAGCCACGACTACATCCTGCCAGCCGTCTCCGTTGATATCCCCGTGGGAGACCCAGATCGGTTCCTCGTAAGTTTCATACGATCTCAATCTCGGTCCGTTATCCCTGGTTTCCAGAAACCAGACCCCGCTGGAGATATCCACCTCCATGAAGGCATGTGCCTCCAGGGCAGCGGAACCTAAAAGGGAGGGCCTTGAAAGAGGAAATGTCCAGCCGATACTCGCTCCAGGCGGAGCTTCCAGTTGGATTATACCTGTGCCCTGGCCCGCAACCTTTGAGTGGACCAGCAAGAGGATTGCGGTAAAAATCAGAGAAGAAATTTTTATTCGAGCATATCCCATGAATGATCTGCCTTTAAATGACACACTTACCCGCTTTTAATAGATTCAATTTTTATGCCACACCATTTAAAAGGATAAACTATGCCCGGAATGTTTCCGTTTTGCTGGTAAGAATTATACCAAATCAGCTAATCATTTGTCACTCAAACAATTAGCGATAATTTGATATTAGAGTACTAAGAAAGTGTAAAAGGATTCTACCTGTGTCATTTCGTATTACGACAGGGACATTGTTACTCTCAAAGTACCAAAAGCCTGGTGAATCAATCCTTTTTATACTTCTTTTTATCGACCTGGATTTCATGTTTCTTTATCATCCGCTGAAACAGGCTCCTGTTCATGCCGGTTTTTTGTGCTGCACGAGTAATATTTCCCCCGCCCTCCTCCAGAGCAACTTTCAGAAAAGCGCATTCCACTTCGGCAATAGCCAGGCGGCTTGCTTCCTCGCGTGCAATCTTGAGTTCTTCGTTCGTGCGCGCCAGGGAAATAACCGGCCGGAAGGATTCTTTTGAACCGGTGGTTATTTTCGAACATTCGAGCACCTCGGGTGGCAGGTCCGATGCGCTGATATGACTTTCTTTTGCCAGGATTATCGCCCGTTGCACGATTCCCTCCAGCTCCCGGATATTGCCGGGAAAAAGATAGCGTTCGAGGCAGCGCATGAACTGCGGGTCTATTTGCTCGATAGGTTTGCCTAGTTTTTCAGAATAGGTCCTGACAAAATGATCCACCAGAAGGCGGATATCATCCGGTCGTTCCCGCAAGGGAGGGAAGTGGATATCGATAATCTTAAACCGGTAGAAAAGATCTTCCCGGAATTTGCCTTGCTCGACCATGGAACTGAGGTCTTTGTTTGTGGCCGCAAGTATCCGCACGTCCACTTTCTGAACCTGGTAGCTGCCTACTTTTTCGAACTCGCCGAACTGGAGTACACGCAGCAGTTTCACCTGAAGTTCGGGTGACATTTCGCCCACCTCGTCCAGGAATATTGTGCCTCCGTGGGCGGCTTCAAAGCGTCCCACCTTGTTCGAGATAGCTCCCGTGAAAGAGCCTTTCACATGGCCGAAAAGTTCAGATTCCAGCAGACCGGTAGGCAGAGCCCCGCAGTTGATTGTCAGAAACGGCATGTTTTTCCTGTTGCTGTTGAGAAAGATCGCCCGGGCAATCAATTCCTTACCTGTGCCGCTCTCCCCGGTGATCAGCACCGTTGCATCGGTAGAGGCCACGCGGGCTACCAGTTCCATTGCTTCGACCATTTTTCTGCTCTTGCCGACAATCATGGTGAAATCGTATTCACGCCGAAGGTTTTCCCCGATTCTGGTGGCGCTGCGGCCCTTCGCACCGCGGGATATTTCAAGAATATACAGCGCGTTCTTGATACTGCTGGCTGAAAGCTCTGCCAGATCCTGTAGAAGCTCCAGATCCTTGTCCATAAAACAAGAGGCCACTGAGCGGTTCTCAACGTAGATCGCCCCGTAAGGCCTGTCGCCGATAAGCAGAGGTACACAGAGAATAGAGCGCAGGCCGAGATCAACAATACTTTTGCTCGAGGCAAGCAGGCTGTCATCCTGGGCGTCATTGGCAAACACGGGTCCCCCGCTTTCGAGCACCTTGCGCACAACAGTCCTGCTCACAGTGCCTTCACTTTCGGCAGGCTCTTCTCCAGTAATGTTTCTGGCAACCATGGTCTCGAAATTATCCGGATCGCCCTTAACAATGAAGCCGCGCTCGGCGCGCAGGATATCCATTATCTTGTCGATAATCAGGTTGAGCAGCTTTGAGTGATCCAGCTCGGCATGAAGCAGTTGGCTGATCTTGTACTTGATCTCAAGCTCGCGGTTGCTGTTTCGAAGCTTGTTAATCTCCTGCTTGAGTTTTTTCTGGTCGCTAATTTTGTGGTCAGATCCGCCATGTTTTTTATTCATGATATTTTATCCTGAGCTTTGTGGTTTTTAAAAGGTGGGCAGTGCCTTGCTTTCAAGTTAGAAACTAATTATCAAATCATGGTAAACTGCCAGGTAAAGGCTTGCGTATCCGCGGCAACGGTTTTTCCCTGGCTGATTATTGAAATTTTCCTCTTTAAATATTCCGCCCTCTGCTTCCAGATGTGCCTGCTCGAAGATCTGCCACCTGAGAGCTAACCCTGCCTCGAAGCGGCGTTCCACTACAGGGGTGGGGAAATCCAGCCCGGCAGAGTCGAGCAGCTGGTCCACCGGGGAGGCGATCCGCTGGTTTCCCCTTTCGATCCTTGCAAAATGTGCAGTGAGATCGAGTCCGGAAGTGGTGAAGAAGCGCAAGAATCCATACACCTTCCAGTAATCGTTGCCCAGGGGTGCGCCGAGAGGCCTTCCATTGAACAGGTATCTCTCGTAAGGCTGGAAAGTGTTATAGGCAAAACTGGAGACATATATGGCTCTTACACCTGCAGTTGAAGGTCCAAGGCCTGGAAAGTCGCGCAAATTCAGACCGAGATCCAGTGCCCAGCGATCCTGGATTTTGTCATCCCTGAGCAAATCATCGAAAAGAATCTGGCCGAAAAAGGTCAGACGTTCTTTATGGTTGTAGAAGCCATCCAGGCTGACAAATGTGTTGTTCGCATAGTCCCGCTTATTCTGGATCGCAACCAGCCGGTAACTGGTGAACGGGTTGGCCAGGGCCAGGTCGAAACCGCGGTTCTGGCCGCCGTAGACCGTGGTTTCTGTGATCCCGAAACGAAGGTGGTCCCGCACCCGGATATCGAGGCGGTGGGCTGTGAAAAACCTTTTGGCCCGCACAAAACTGCCGTCCGAGGCGTTTCTGTAGCTCATCCCGTCCAGCGAGGCCACCAGGTGCGAGAATGTGAGGTGCCGTGAGCGAAGGCAGAATGCGAGTTGGTCGAAGCTTTGGGCGTCCGAGCCGAGGATCAGGCTGTGATTCAGGGTGGGAGACCAGTTACGTGCCAGACGCCCCAGAAAAAACTCGGTGGAAAAAGCCCCCCCGAATAGTCGGAAATCGCCTTTAAGGTAGCCCTCCATCGGACGGATCAGGCCCTCCTCGAGCGGCGCCTGAACACCCGGATCGCGGTGTGCGGTTGTATCTTCAAGTTGCATCAGGTGGGGAGCGCGAAGGAAACGGCTGTCAAAAACGAGATGGCCGAATCTGCCGCCGAATCCGGCTCCCACCGAGCTGCGGCTTCGCCCGGGCCGAATATTGGCCAGCCTTCCCATGGCTTCCAGGCGGGTGATAACCGAGAACTGGGCCGAGTCAGGGCCACTGGCGGCGTTGATTTCAAATTCGCATGCCGCGCGAATTCTCTCAAGCCAATCACGTTCCACCTGTCTCAGGCCGTCGAGACTTTGCTCCCGAACAGCTTCAAGCACCTCCAGCCGCGTATATGGTCTGAGCGAGGGGTTGAGCCTGGTCAGCCTGCCCCGCTCCTGCAAGCGGTAAAGGTAATCGTAGACAGGATGGTCGAGAGGGAAATAACGGCTCCCGTCCCCTGAGTATGCGCTGCTTGCAGAAGCCAAGGTGGCGTAAATCAGAAACATGAATGGAAAAATTAAAATCCTGGCGCCTGAAGCCTGTCCGGCCGAAACCATCAACACGGCCTCCTGCTCCGCCGGGGATAAAGATGAGCCCGAACGGGGGGTTAATTGTCTATAACTTATTTAAAATTAAACTTATAATTTACTTTTAATAAATATGGTTGTCAAACAACTAATAAGTTACAAGCCGACTCTTCTCTGCTAAAACTACAACCGAGGCTTGCAAAAAACACCCGTGACTTGTCTTCGAGAACTTGATTCAACGCTGAAAAATCGGCTGGAGATTAGATTTTGCACAACAACGGAGTTCCTTTATTGAGGATTTAAATTATATTTGACTTATCTTTTGAAAGCTTTTAAAATACTACAATTAGCCATAAATCAAGCTCTTGAACGATTTGAAGGAGTTGGAGGGGTCCGAAGGAAAAGTGGAATGATTAACTTTATTATAAAAGTAATTATTATTTATTTAATTTACCGCTTGGTAACTATCCTGATCCGCAAGTCGGTAATGTATTACAGGGCATACAAGGCTTTGAAACAGAAACGCCGGGAGCAGGCGATCGCAAGAAAGAGGGATTTCAATATCCAGGCATTCGATGTCGAGGATGCCGAATACGAAGAAATCAAGCCTGGTTCTGAGGATTAAGCTTGTGGTTTCTCCTTTTGCCGGAACCTTTTTTACACAAGCCTCAGTAATATAACATTATATCACGTCCACCCAAGACCGACAAGCCCGGCTTGATCGATCTCCAGGCCAAGGGAGGGTGTATGGCCAGCAGAAGTGTGAACAAAGTCATTTTAATAGGCAACCTGGGAGGCGATCCGGAATTGCGGCACACGGTGAGCAATATACCGGTTGTCAATTTCACTGTAGCCACCAATGAGAGCTGGGTAAACAAGGAAGGGGTAAGAGAGGAGCGCACTGAATGGCACCGCGTGGTCGCCTGGCGCAGGTTGGCCGAGATCTGTCACGAGTACCTCCGCAAGGGACGCCAGGTTTATATCGAGGGGAAACTTCAGACCCGAAGATGGGAGGATCAGAACGGGCAGAAACGATTCATGACCGAGATAGTGGTTGATGAAATGGTTATCTTGGGCCAGCGGGTAGCCGAGGCTGGACCGCAAGCAGATGAGGGCGTCGTTTCAGAGCCCCCCCCTGGAGACTCCGACTACGGTGAATTACAGCCACCGGCTGAAGGCGATGACGATCTCCCGTTCTGAGTCAGTCATCATGAGCCGATGGCTCACCCGGAAATGAATGAAAATGTTTTGTTTTCTGTAGGGGCGCACGGCCGTGCGCCCCTACAGGTGGTTTTTACCGAAACCATGGAATAACGCACCTTTGGTCTATTATTTTCCGAACAGAATATTGCGGACTCAAGCTTTAACAGGTTTTTAGTGGTGAAATACTGATAGGCTTAGTTATTGTTGAATATTGTACGTCTGAGATTTTTATTGTTGCATAGAGACTTCAAAAACGACCAGGTGGTTGAAGGAGCAAAAAGAAGGCAAGAGAACTTTTTGCTCCTTCTTTATATGTTAGGGAGTCTTTTATGACAAATGCCAGGGGCAATTGGGGGTCGAGGATCGCTTTCATTCTGGCTGCTTCAGGATCAGCCGTCGGTTTAGGAAATATCTGGCGTTTCCCCACCGTCGCATATCAGAACGGTGGAGCCATATTTGTCCAGATTTACATTCTTTTTGTTTTTCTGATCGGATTTGTCGTGTTGGTTGGAGAGATTTCACTGGGCCGGCACACCCAGCGGAATCCGGTGGGGGCGTTTAGACGGCTGGCACCGAAGTCAGCCTGGAGACTTGTCGGTGTGCTCGGTGTGCTCACCGCCTTTGGAGTTATCTCCTATTACAGCGTGGTGGCTGGCTGGACTCTGAGTTATGTGTTTACTACCGCAGGAGGAGTTTTCAACAGCCAGCTCACCCAGGCGGAGATCAGCGAGATATTCGGCCACACGGTTGGCAATCCCCTCAAGGCGGTATTCTGGCATTTCACTTTCATGCTCCTTACTGTCGGGGTGGTAATAGGAGGCGTGCAGAAAGGTATCGAGCGCTGGTCCAAAATTCTCATGCCCCTTTTATTGCTGATTCTCATCCTCCTGGTTATCCGCTCGCTGACCCTGGAGGGCGCGGAGATCGGCCTTTCAAAGTTTCTGAAAGCCGACTGGAGCAAGGTTTCCGGCACTACTGTGATTGCAGCCATTGGCCAGGCGGTTTTTTCCCTGAGCCTGGGAATTGGCACGATGATGACTTACGGCAGTTACATGAACCGGGAGGAGAATATAGTCAGATCAGCCGGAGCTGTTTGTTTTCTCGATACCTTGATCGCCATTCTGGCCGGACTGGCAATTTTTCCGGTGCTTTTCACCATGAAAGGCATGGAACCCGAGGTGGGGGCGAAGCTGATCTTTATTGTGCTGCCCAGGCTTTTCAGCGAGATTCCATTCGGTACGCTATTTGGCACAGGGTTTTTTGTGCTGCTTTCTCTGGCTGCGGTAACCAGCAGTATCTCCCTTCTTGAAGTGCCGGTGGCCTACTTTGTCGATGAGCGGGGATGGAAACGCAAGAACGCCACCCTGCTTTGCGGCGCCATCGGTTTTCTGGTGGGTATATTCAGCGCATTGAGCCTGGGGGCTGTGGACTGGCTGTCAGAGATTACCACTATCGGTACCAGAAAAATGGGCTTTCTCGACCTGATGGACCTTTTCATGGGACAGTATTCGATGACATTCGGCGCGATGATGATCGCCCTTTTTGTCGGCTGGCGCTGGGGCACACCGGCGTTGCTGAAAGAAATCACCGGAGAGGATGCCTCCCCAGGCCGGCTGCGGAAAATTATCGCGTTCCAAATCCGATATATATGCCCATTGCTATTAATCGCCCTGATTGTAATTATGATTATCAATCCAAATGCATTCGCTTGAACGGAAAGCCCCTCTGGCCGAATAATCCCACTTTTCAGGAGTCTCGATGGAAGGAATAACCGGCTTCGTGCTCGACCTGGAAAGGTTCATGTATTCCCAATGGTTTGTGATTACCCTTCTGGGTACCGGGCTTCTGCTTTCGATTCGTACCCGTTTCATCCAGTTCCGTAAAATTGGTACGGCCTGGAAAATGATTTTCAAGGGGGCTTTTCAAAAAGAGGAAGAATTGCACAAGGAAGGCGATATATCGCCTTTTCAGGCTCTGAATACCGCGCTCGCCGCAACAGTGGGATTGGGCAATATTGCCGGTGTTGCTACTGCGCTGGCTCTGGGAGGGCCGGGAGCGATTTTCTGGATGTGGATGACAGCGCTGTGCGGGATGGCGACTATCTATGGCGAGGCAATGCTGGCGTTGAAATTCCGCTCGATCGCCGAGGACGGCTCGATGGCCGGCGGGCCGATGTACTATATCTCCAAGGGACTGAAAAAAGCGCACGGCGGCAAAATCCTGGCGGCCGTATTCGCCGTGACCGGCAGCATGGCCTGCCTGCTCAGCACCGGTTGCATGATGCAGTCCAACTCAATTGCTCTGAGTTTCAACACCAGTTTCGGCGTGCCGTACTGGGTCAGCGGCGTAGTGATATCGGTTTTTACCGGACTTGTCACTATCGGGGGGATAAAACGAATCGGCATAGTGGTGGAAAAGCTCGTTCCTTTCATGATATTATTTTTTATCAGCGCCTCAATGTTGATTCTTTTAATCAAGATCAGAGAAATACCGGAAAACCTGATATTGATTGTCAGGAGCGCGTTCAAGCCCTCTGCTGCGATAGGCGGTTTCGCCGGGGCCTCGGTGATTGCTGCAATGCAATACGGTGTGAGCCGGGGCGTATTGTCCAATGAGGCGGGACTCGGTTCCAGCCCGATTGCCCACGGGGCCGCGAAAGAGGATGATCCGGACCGCCAGGGAATCCTGGCGATGAACGGCGTGTTTATAGATACGATAATCGTATGTACAATCTCCGCGCTGGTAATTCTCACCAGCGGCAAATGGACGACCGGCCTGACCTCCACCGAGCTGGCAGCGGCGGCTTTCGAGAGCATTATCCCGCACGGGCACCTGATCGTGGTTTTCAGCGCCCTGCTTTTCGGTTTCAGCACGCTTCTGGGCTGGTCCTATTATGGAGAACAGTGTGTCCAGTACGTTATGGGATTCAAAGTGGTAAATTTCTACAGATACGTTTTTGTCCTGTTCGTCTTTCTGGGAGCTGTGATCAAGCTCGAGCTGGTCTGGAGCATAGGAACTATTGCCAATGCGTGCATGGCTCTGCCGAACCTGATCGGGCTGATCGTATTAAGCGGGGTGGTGGGGTCGATCGCTGTCAGGAAAAAATGATTCTGCCAGAGGCGGGAACCTTTAGGCTGTTGCATATAGAGACCTTTGAAAAATCCTGATCAGGAAATGAGCGTTCTCCGTTGGGACGTTTATTGAATCTCCCTGAGGGGATTCAATATCGAAAGCCCGACACACCCCTGTATCCCCTCTTGATAGAGGGGACTGTTAATGCAAAACTTAGACGTAAAAAATTCCTCTCTAGAAAGAGGGGTGGCCGCGAAGCGGACGGGGTGTGTAACTCCCCTCTCGAGAGGGTGCCCGCATCCCCCTGAACAAAGGGGGTGTCCGCGATTCGCGGACGGGGGATGTCCCTTGCGGGCGGGGTGTGTGATCAACCAGATTGTTGAAAAATTTATCCTTTATTCTGTGATTTTTTCAAAGGCCTCATATATTATTTATTGAAATATTTTTCCACCTGGTTTTCGTTCTTTAACTATGCTGATAGTAATCCGGGTATTCTACGCAATCGCTCTGGTTCTTTATACAGCTACGGCAATCGGCTATCTCAGGGCGTTCAATCAGAAAATGACCCAGCCGCGCAAGCGCAGGATGGTTTCGGCAAACTATGCCGTGCTGTTCCAGTTGCTCGGTCTGGCAACCTATACCATGTACCTGCAGCAGGCTCCTTTCCTGGGTATGTTCCAGGGATTTACTTTCGCTGCTTTCGTTCTGGCTTTTCTTTTCCTTTTTATCTCCCGGAACGTGGAGAACGATGTCGCAGTGGGAGTGATTGTTTTTCCCCTGGTTTGCATTTTTTCTCTGATCGGCATTTTCACCCCCCTGGAACTGGTCAACGATCCGCTGCTTGCGCCCAGTCCCTGGTTTATTCTCCACGCCTCGATCGCCCTTTTCAGTTACGGGGCGTTTGCAATCGCTTTCGCCACTTCTGTGCTTTATCTGCAGTTGCATGGTGAAATCAAGTCGAAGCGGCTGGGAACCTTTTTCGCTCGGCTGCCGTCACTGGGGGAACTGGACCACCTGACTTATCTGACAATATCGATCGGTTTTGTTGCGCTGAGTGTTGCCATAGCTACCGGGATGGCCTGGACCCAGATCCGGCTCGGCAAGCTGCTTCAACTGGACACAAAAGAGATTTTCACTTTTGTCAACTGGGTGATTTTCGCACTTTACCTTCACAGCCGCCTCTATCGGG
>Ga0114922_10006978_pt1 | contig 10340 bp, 8 predicted proteins | sample AartaG_FD_100975 | JGI IMG/M metagenome (GOLD analysis project Ga0114922, IMG submission 100975) | Deep subsurface microbial communities from Aarhus Bay to uncover new lineages of life (NeLLi) - Aarhus_00045 metaG | ecosystem: Environmental > Aquatic > Marine > Oceanic > Sediment | place: Aarhus...
ATAACGTTTGCCTTCAATGGTCGCCTGGTTCTCATTCATTGCCTCCAGCAGGGCCGACTGGGTCCTGGGTGAAGCGCGGTTGATCTCATCGGCAAGAAGGATATTGCAGAAGACCGGACCAGGATTGAACCTGAAGTCCCCGCTAACTGGGTTATAGATAGAAGAGCCGAGGATATCTGCAGGCAATAAATCGGGTGTGAATTGTATCCGGCGAAATTTGGCATCAATGCTTTTGGCCAACGCTTTCGCCAGGGTCGTCTTGCCCACGCCCGGTACATCTTCAATCAGGACAGAGCCCCCGGCTAACAGGCAGACTATCATTACATCGATACATTCGCTCTTGCCATATATAACACTCTGCAAATTCTCCTTGAACGGTACTAATTGTGGGTTTTCCATTTGAGTAGCTGTCAACTCCTTTTTTAGAACCCGTCTGTGACGGCCTGAAATACGGTCCAATTCGTTCATCCCATTTACGACGGGCGGGATTCATAAGATTAAATAATGTATTATATATTCATACGCCTCGATTGTAAATAAAGTTCTCAGGAACCGGGCTCAATGAGGTGTGGCTAATTTTTCTGGCATCACGGGGTATTTGGATAGGCTCTTAATACAGTAATTTGATTTGGGCTACGGTTTACTGAACCGCCGTTGGCTTTGTACAACTTATCATAAGCAATTCATTTAACAAACCTGATCCCAAACTGGTTGCGTACAAGTTGCCTATTTAGTGCATGGCTATATTTATGAAAAACGCAGAAAAACGTTCATTCTCGTTTGGGCTCCATCATCTCTTCTATCTCAGTCCAAGTTGGTGGAGGCCGCCGACTCTCTAAATATTCAATATCCTTTCGCCCTGACTGCTCAAGTAGGTCAGTGAATATTTTTCTGTTATAGTCGGGATTAAGGGCTAACTCAAGCCATTCGATAACATGGTACAAAAACTTAAAGGCATCGATGCTACAGATGTTCTTAAAGTAAACATCATCCAAAACCTTAAAATCTCTAAACAAATCAAAGGATAATGTGAAAAACTGTGATACTGTATATCGTGCTTGGTTAGTTTCTGTGTACATAAGGGTAAGGGAATATTGTGTTTTTACACCATCTACTCTCTCGTTAAAATTATATACATTTCGCTTTTCGTGGTACTTTTTCAGGTAATTAAAAAACAGTTGTTCCTCATCTTGGTGAATATCAAACAATTTCCCTATAACCCGTAAAGCTTCGTGCATTTCGATTGATGAATATCTTACCATTTGCTGATAAAACAAGCTTCCATGAGTAGCACCCCGAGCTTCACGTCTGGACTGAATCGCGATATATACCGCACAGCCAGAAATTATCAGGACTAAAAAGGGTGAAATTGCATCCAAGACCCGCCAGAAGCAAATGAGCCATGACCAAAATTCTTGCATGATATTCTCCCACTACTAAATCGTATTATCGCTTACTTAAAATTATAGAATAGCCGAGCAGAGATTGTCAAGAAGCAGTTTGAAAAGAAATGTTGAAGGTGTATAATTACGTCAACATCCTAAGTTAGTATGAAAGGGAACAATATGACGCTCGACCACATACCTATTGAATCCATCACTGAAAAACACATTCGGGATTTGATTGATAATAAGGTGCCGGAAGGCAAAACCATAGACTATAAGCAAATTCTTAAAGTTCACACGCCAAGTGAAAAAAAGGCTTTCCTAAATGATATCAGTGCCTTTGCTAATACGCTCGGTGGCTACATTGTATATGGAATGAAGGAACAAAAAGGTATTCCCTTAGAATTGTGCGGAATAGATATTGAAAACCAAGATAAAGAGAGGCAACGTCTGGATAATCTCATCCGTGACGGCATAGACCCAAGAATATATGGTATCCAAATACAAACTGTAGAACTAAGCAAAAACAAGTACGCAATTGTCATTAAGATCCCGGATAGTTTCAATCCACCTCACATGGTAATCATTGATGGACATCGAAAGTTCTATGCTCGAAATTCATCAGGTACATATCCTCTCAACGTTGAAGAATTGCGTATATTATTTGGCATCTCTGACACAATCGCTAAAAATGCAAGGGAGTTTCGATATCAAAGACTCTCAATGATTAAATCAGGGCCAACACCGATACCTTTGCTCGCAGGTCCCAAATATATTCTACATTTGATTCCATTTGGCTCTTTCAGGCCAGGTATGAATTACGATTTGTCTGGATTTCACCAAAATCCCCAAAATCTACCAAACATCTGTTGGAAAGTTCATACTGGCAGGTATAATTTTGACGGATTTGTTTCACATCACGGATACATCGACCCTATTAAACAACAACCAACTTGTTCATATACCCAGCTTTTCCGAAACGGCATCATTGAAGCTGTTTATATGGAATATAACCCGAATATGGAAGGGGAGGTGAATAGGGTGATAGACTTAGCTTATGAGACAGAAATAATTGGTGCAGTAAAAGAATTTATAAGCGTTCAAAAACAGCTTGGTACATCTCCACCTATTTTTGTTATGCTCGCGATTCTTAGTGTAAAAGGAATTAAACTTGCCAAACGGGAATATCCTGAAACTCCAGCTACAGCTTTGTTAGATGCTATTTCCTTTGATCAAGACCATCTAATTTTACCAGAGGTTGCCTTTTCAGATTTTGAGCAAGATATTCGACAACGATTACAGCCAATTTTTGATATTGTCCTAAATGCTGCCGCCTTGCCGCGCAATGATATAGAATGTTTATAAACTATGGGGTTCTGCCTAAGGTAAACTCTTATACCACAGAGCTTGCAAAATATCGGTGTTTTGTGAACCGAGCATTAAGCATCCAGAATCAAGCATCCAGAATCTCTTTTAAATTTTGTATTTCGGTCATTCGAATTTGTTTCCGCCGCAAGGTGTCCTCCGAAAGGAGTCCTTATGACTGCGGAGTATTTAGATCTTCGGATTTAGTGCTTATCTTCTATCCGCCCTGGAGTTTACCCCCGGTGCAGGCTTCTCTGTTTCTCTGCCCGCCGTCTTCCGTCTCAGCCGTCGAATTGGATACTCAGCTTTTACCCATTTTACCTTCCCTGCCTATATGGCCACATTTTTCAATCAAAAACGCTGATACCTAAAAGCAAAAATAAAAAAAATCTAAATTTTTTTTATTGTTTGCAGTGTAACGACTTACAGCGATTACGTATGAATCAAAAACAGCAATTTTCGTATCAAAAGCGCAGGTAGCTCTAATTATAGAGGCGCTACTTTTTTAGCCTCCGGCAATAAGAAACTAAACTCTAAACTTGTCCTGAGCAGAGCCTGCCCTGAGCATGGCCGAATGGATCCTAAACAAATATTGAAAATCGTCCATCGTCAATCGTAAACTTGGGTTGAAAACATCAAAAATCATCTAATTATATTCAATTTATCTGCGTTAATCCGCGTAATCTGCGGTTGGAGGTATTCGACAATTGTAGAGAGTTCTCTACAAATCGACCTTTTTATGCAAAACAAACCCAATTTCCGAGAGGCCCAAATGAGCGCAACCGCTTTTTCACAAATGAATTATGAAAATATAAGCAATTGGACACTTGGTCAAAACAAACCCAATCTTGTCAGGCCTGCGTTGTTTGCTAAGGAGTTGCCGGACTGGTCAAACCCAATCCGTCAGGCCTGCGTTGTTTGCGAAGGAGTTACCGGACTGATCAAACCCAATCTCCGAAAAGCCAAAATGAATGTAAACTCTCTTATAACAAAGGATTACAGAAAAAAAGATGATTTCGCAGTCCGAATAAACAAACCCAATTTCCGAAATGGCCAAAATGAACGTAAAGTCACTTATAACAAAGGATTACAGAAAAAACGATTGTTTAGCACCCCAAAAAACAAACCCAATTCAAACCCAATCTTGTCCGCCGTAGGCGGATTCCGAAAGGACAAAATGAACTTAAAATCGCTTACCAAAAAATCCTATGGTTCCCGCGGCTGGGTACTGCATCAGAACACTGATATCTGGTGGGCAACAGCTCCGATGGACGGCTGGGAAGGCTGGTTTGGTGACGCTGGTGCCGGCGGTAAGGTGACGGATGTCGTGGCCTACAGCGGCTCGAATTCCCTGGAAATCGCCGGTGGTCGTGACGACCTGGTTCCTAATTGGCGCAGACAAAGCGACGGTAAATGGACATTGACTGTGATGCAGTATGTGCCCACCGACAGCGTTGGTACCATGGACTTCGGTGTCATGAGTGTTTATAACGGTGGCACGGAATGGTTGGGAAGTATTATTACCAATTGCGACACATCAAAGGTCTCTTTAGATGATCTGGAGCCAGTGGATTTGATACGGAACCAGTGGAAAGAGCTGAAAACCGTTATGGATTTCCCGAATGATGTCTGCGCATTCTATTATGACGGCCTCCTGTTGGGCGAAAAGGCATGCCCCAGTTCGCAGGCCGTTGATATTTGGCCAGGTGGCAATGCCGGCACCATTGTTTACTATGATGACTTCAAGTTTGAACCTGAAGAGTAAGTAGCTTTCGACCTTACAAAGTGATGTTCTCGGGCTTGGCAATCTGGCCGAGCCCTTTGACAAGCCGTTTTGATATGTATCAATTCGGGGCCTATACCAAATTGGTATAGGCCCAATTTTTGGTGGTAAATGGTAAACGGTGATTTGTGAATGGTAATTGTCCCACCTCCCCGATCGGAGTCGAGAACAAATTTAGCAGGGATGACAATTAAATTAGGGGGGTTAATAATAATACTTGAATCCTATATCCACGTCCCACATATCGGGCAGGCTTTGCTTTTTAGTGAGTTTGACCCGGTTGCACTGCAGGTTTGCCCAGCGAAGCTGAATCATCGAGAGAAATCTGGCAAATTTGACTATGTCAATCTGACTTAAACTTACGTTGGCGCTCTGGCTTTTCTGGCCGCCGATAGTCATGGGCATTCCTGGATTGAGTTTATATTTGCTCAGCGGTATTCCGCACACACCGGCAACTCTCTCAACTGCACGGTCATAAGTAAATTCGGCTGGAGTGTCATTCACATCAGCACTTCGATCAGGGTCAAGAGTTAAAATCTCCATCATTATCGCTTCGGCTCTTTTATACTGGACCAATTGGTCCTCAATTCTTTCTTCTGTGGTCGGTAAGTATATTGCCCAGACGAATAACGGCCATAGGCCGACGATAGCAGGGACGAGGATATAATACAAAATCGGGTTCTTGTATATGTCTTTCATAAAACGTTTTCCTCAATGATTATTTCGGCTCTACTATTATGTTAAAGTGGTCACGTCCGCCTTTTTGTTCAATAGCAGGTTTCAAAATCTCCAGGCCGTTGCTCCTGAGTGTTTCGAAGAATTTTGGCCTCTTTCCGCTGGATGTATCACCTGTTATAGTAATGTTTTTAGCTGTTATGTTGACCGACTTTATATTTAGATTCGTCTGTTTCGCACATTTGTTAAATGCCGCCAGCACCAACGTCAGTTTCGACGATATAGATTTTTCGCCTTTTATGGTTATCAGGCCTTTCTTTGCTTCTTCGAGCCGCCTTAATTCGCTTCCGAGCCTTCTGAGAGCACCGGCTTTGTCCGGCGGCTTCGGGACTAACATAACAGCCGAGTAGTCTTTCGAGAATCTGGCGCTTAACGCGTTTAGTTCTTTGTTTTTTTTGAATAGTTGTATTTGGAAATACAGGCCGAAAAATATCAAAAGACCTGTAACAGATATTGCCGCGCACTTCAGCGCCTTTTGCAGTTTAACCTTTTTGCCCTGAAAGGGGCTAAAATCGTCACGGAAATTTACGCGGTGTCCCTTTTCCAAATGAGCCAGAGCCGCCCCGTATGCAATTGCAAAATCAACCGTTTCGGCGCAATCGGTCGTAGTTCGCGATTCAGCCTCGGTGGCAAGCAAATCAACTCCATCGGCCTCGATGCTCAACTTTTCGCTAAGCTGCTGATGGCTTACTGTCCCGGAAGAGTCGAAGACTTTAAGGTGGTTTATCGGCTCGCCACCTCCAACCAGAGCAGTGGTTACAAGCACTTCTCTTGCGAGCAGCTCGCCTCTGTCCTGCGTTGGGCCGACCAGAAACGTTCGAGCTGTGGAGGCCCTCTGCGACCCGGCACCGGCCGAGACAGGCGGTATAATCAAATAACCGTTGCGGCGAGAAAGTATCCCAAACAAGACTCCGGGCTGCTGGGACTGGGCCGAGGATGCTTTGCGGCAAATAAATCTCGACAAACAATTAATGTCCGGCTCTATCGTTACAGGGTCAAGATTATGCTGCTGCAAAGAAAGAAGAACTTCTGATAATATTTTCCGCTGTGCAGTGAAAACAGTTAGTTCCGAGCCGGCCTCGCCGGCTGAAGTTATCTCGAAAGCCAACGCAACGTTGGTTATATCCGTCGCAAGGGCCTCTTCTGTATCAAACCTGATAGTCGCGCTGATTTGTTTCGGGTCGCTAAACTCGCTGTGTACGCTATGCTGCATAAACATTGCACAATCCAGAGCCACCGCGACCTCGGAAAATCCCAATCTTCTCTGGGCACAACCCTGGGCAATAAGACCTGCTAATAACTGCAGGTTTGCCTGTTCCTGCTCTTCGACAGAGACGCTAAAACAGTCCAAAACCTTTCCTACCCTGCCCTGCAGCTTGAGACAAACCGCAGTCGCTGTATCCCTGCTTATGTAAATTCCCAAGTAGTTCTGAGGTTCCACTACCAGCAAACTCCTAATTCATTGCTCGTCGCTCCGGTCACGTGTCACGGGCGACGAGCAACGGTTTAGCCGTTGATAACGGCAATTCGTTTTAATCTTTCACCATCTTTCGTTATCGCTATAACGGTCGATGCCTTTGCCACTCCGCTTACCGCAGTTACTCTTATCGTAAAAAACCTGCTGACGGTTGTGATATATTTTTCACACCTCCCGATAGAATCAGAATACCTGAACAGTTCTGTTTTCAGCTCCTGTATATCCGTAAAAGGCTCTATGCGTCTTCGCTGAATGATTTCTTCAGCGATTTGGACCTCGTCGCCGCCAAAAATAAAGGCTGCCTCCAATACGTGCCGGGGAGCCGTATTTATATTAACCTTCATCGAACCCCACATTCCCATATATTTCAAAGCTGATTCATTTCTGCCTGGGCTAACTATAGTTGGCCTTGCAAGGGCTTCAGTATCAATCAGTGAGCTGTGAAAAAGCTTTGCAAAATGTGTAGTCTGTTCGGAAATTTGTTCAGCCACGGGTACAGATTTTCTTATTAACCGTGTCTGGGGAGCTTTGCTGGTGCGGCTTTTGCTGCTGGTCGTTCTTGTTGTTATCGGCGTTTTTACGGCCCTCGTTATCGGCCTAAAGTCAAGTGCGAACGGTTTTATTTGACCTATTTCCTTTAGCTCATTTTTTAGTGAATCAATCTGTTCGGCATCGAGCCCGGTCATTTCGCAGAAAGTCTCGAAACCCGCCTCGGCTTCGCGCTGTATGGCCTTGTCATTCAGCAGCGCCCAGCCGAGCGGGTATTTTGCATTTTCGTCTTCAATTTCAATTCGAACTTTGGCAGAACCGACCTCGAACTCGACCGGCTCGGTTATAAACGGCCAGGGCGGACCGTAAGGCCCCGAAATCGTCAGAGAATCATAGCTATTAAAACCAGCAATCCCGATTTCATCGGAGCCGATGTCTTTAACATTACCAATATCGCTAAGCTCATCAACATTGCCGATATCAACCATACCCTTGAAGCTCTTGCTGCCGTCAAGCGTTGTTAGCTGAGATTCGAGGCTCCACTGCTCCAAAAGCTCCTGGTACTCCACCTCACTAAGATAAAATAAGTCGGAAAAATCCGGCTCATTCGGTCGGCTAATAAGTTGCGGGTCAATATCCTCCAATGTAGCAAGGGCATACTTGACCGCTGAGTCGCAACCATAGCGGGCGCTGCTGTAGTCTATGATATACTGGTTGCGGTGACGCTGGGCCGCAACACGGGTGCTTAAAGTATAACCCATCGTCGAGAGAACAACCAATAGCACTAATGTTACCAGCAGCACAATGCCTTGATGGTTTCGGGAATTATTTCGGTTTTTAAGACTTTTGTTCATCGCTTGATTTCTTCAGTTTTTTTCGTGTCCTCTGAGGGTAATCTCTTGTCGTCGGACAAAGGCACACTCGCCTCCTCTTTTTCTCCATATTCGCCAAGTTCTATTTTCTCGACTGTGAATCTGATTTTTCTCGTCCTGTCTATAGCTATGGTTCGCGTGATTTTTTCTTCATCCGGCACGTCCAGCGTACCACTGACTGTCTTAAAAGGCTCAGCAGAAGAGATAGTAACCTCAATACCGGAAGGCAGTGAGCTGGCCGTCCATCTATCCAGAAAAGTTTCACCCCAGGGGACTCTTACCCTGAAAAAAGTAACGCCGCCGCAAATCGGTACAAAAAGCTCTCTTTCCCAATCCTCTTTGTTCTTGTCGAGCAGCTTATCTTCAAGGGCGATTCCGCTATGGCTTCGGTATAGAACCAGGCCGTCAGCACCACTCTCAAAGTCGTAGTTACTCTGCCAAATAATTTTTTCAAATGTCTGTTCTTGATTCCTGCTGTTGTAGAAAGTTCTTGTAATTGTAAGCCTGGCGGTGGGGAAGCCGTTTTCGAATTTATTCTCAATAGCAATTTTCGTACCTGAGCCGGTCGAAATTAGTCCGTCGAGGTCCTCGGCGATGCGCTGCAGCACCTCAGATGGCAGTCGCGAGCTGTCAAGCTTGCGCGTAACCGCAGCAGCCGAGCGTTCGGCCCGGCCATAAATGCCGAGTACCGCGACCAAAACCATCGCCCCTATTGTCAGAGCCGTAATGACTTCGGCTAACGAAAAACCTGATGCTCTGTCACGTGCGATTTGGTGAATCGTCATTCCGAGCGGGACACACACACCACCGTCATTCCGAGCGGAGCGCAGTGGAATCGAGGAATCTGTTTTAATAGACCAATCGACCCTTCGGCTGCGCTCAGGACAAGCTTTTTTCATATTATCTTTAGCACCGACCAACCTCATCGCAATCAAAACTCCTATCGCCGTCGATTTTTCATTAATTCCCAAACCTCAGAGACATCCATTCCATCAAGTTCTTCGTATGTCAAGCCCGTCTTTGGGTCTATCTCATCCTGCCCGGTCTGCTGAGCAGCCTTTGCCCCGCCGAGCCTACCCTGTTCGCTTGTCAGCTTTATCAGCTCAGCTTCAGATTTCACCTGTAGGCTCTTGTCCTCCGGACTCGGGTTACCGCCGCTGAGCTTATAGATATCAAGATTCATCCTGACGAAAGAGCCATCCCCAGTCGTGAACATACCGTTTTCGAGCCATTGCTCGATGGTCTGAACATCGACACCAGCATACTCGGCAGCTTCTTCTATTGTTCCGATGAGCTGAGCAGCTAACTGTTCTTCTTCTTCATCGCGACTCATAATTTCAAAAAGCTGCCCTTTTGTTAAATCGGTCAGCCAGTGTGTGAGTTCAACCGTTTGCTCCTGCCCTTCCGTGTCGATATACTCGGCCGAGCAAATACCCCTGATCCACATTCGCGCCGTTATCGGCTCGTAAAACGTCTCGACAACCCTCTGCCATGTAATCTCAGGATACTTATCACTTTCGCCGTACTCGACATTCTCCTGAATTGAAGGCGAAGCAAGCAGCTTTTCCATATTCTCGCGGGCAACTTCAAAGGCCCGCACGCGCAGGGACGAATCCGCCGCTGAGGCCACACATCGGTCTATGACAACCAACACGCTTGAACAGATAAGCGCGAGTATAGCCAAAGCGGTTAAAACCTCTACCAGACTGAAAGCTTTCTCTTTCGCATTGCGTATTGCGTATTGCGTATTGCGTGCCTGGCGATACATATCACCTACAGCGCACAACAAATGTGGCACGGCCATCTTGGCCGTGTTTTCACGGGCTGCAAGCCCGTGCCACGCATCACTATTTTCAGAACGGCACATCATCTTTATTTTTTGGTCCTAAAAGTTCGACATCACCTTGCTCTAATGTAATCACTCTATTGAGCCTATTGACAACAATTGAATAGGGCTGCTCTTTTTCGTCGAGCAGGACGATCTTCCCGCCATACGCCCAGCCCGAATGCCCTGCCCTGAATTTTGCTCTGTCCTCACTGGTGAACTCTCCGTCATCGAACTGGACATAAGCCACCCGGCAATTATCACTAAAAGCATCTTCGACAACAATCTCCTCTTCCAGAACCTGCGAGAGGTCAGGGTTAGTAATCTGGCGAAGCATATATCTCTGCTCCGGTATATCAATAATAACCTCATATCTTCTATCGCTCTGGGCTGCGGCGCCGGCGGCCAT
>Ga0114922_10006979_pt1 | contig 10340 bp, 5 predicted proteins | sample AartaG_FD_100975 | JGI IMG/M metagenome (GOLD analysis project Ga0114922, IMG submission 100975) | Deep subsurface microbial communities from Aarhus Bay to uncover new lineages of life (NeLLi) - Aarhus_00045 metaG | ecosystem: Environmental > Aquatic > Marine > Oceanic > Sediment | place: Aarhus...
ATCATATTCTCCTATTTATTTTACTAACGGCTCAGCACTAAATCTATCCCGGATTATTTCTGCATTGTTTCCTTATGTTAAGTAAATGGAAAAACCAATATTCCCCATATCAAAGTCAACAGACGTTATCTAAGCCTCCTTTTTCGATTTCGGAGCCGGGCTTTCGCTTCTCCCAGCTCGTACCAAGAGTTTCTTTATGGGTATTTATTTCTCGTGGCTGGTGCTGACACAACAAACAGTGTATATGTTGAATGTTCAATGATTCATGGAATCAAAATAGTTTGGATTCCCGGCGGAATTTTCCAGATGGGAAGTGAGGACGGTATACCTATTGAAAAGCCAGTTCATAATGTAAAAATATTATCGTTCTATATAAGTGCGTATGAGATAACCAATAGACAATATGCAGAGTATTTAAAGCAAACAAACTACTCGTTCGTCGTGGTATTCTAGAATCGAATTTACCCACAATAAATAAAGTGACAATCTTTCTACCCGGACATCAACCCCTTATAATATCCATCAGCATCTGGAGCGCATCGGCAACCGTCAGCCGCCCATCGCCGTTGTAGTCGGTGCGAAGGTCTTTAGAGTTGGCCAGACGCATTTTCAGCATCTTGTACAAGTCGCCTAGACCACGCTTACCGTCCTCATCGAAATCGAACCCGGTCTGCGTGGCAATTGGCCCGATATAGCGGGTTGCAACAACGAAGTTGTCGAACTGAACCCGGGCCACGTTGCTGTTATACAGAATAGTCGTGTCCTCAGGCATCCAGTTCTGTTCAAATACGGAGGCCAGGTAATACTGGAGCCTGAAGATGTTTATTTTCAACTGGTCTGTCTTGCTCCAGAGAAATCCCTCGAAAGGTTGCGGGTTGGTGTTGTAAATCCCACTCGTACGGAAATTACTCCGGAACCATGTACCTGTGTGGGATCCTGGCGCCCACTTATCCACCAGTTTTCCATCAATCCAGAAAGCCTGCTCACCATCACGTTTGTCAGGAGCGCTGTTAACCTTGATAGTAAATTCCACACATTGCCATTCGACACGTTTTGCCTGTTCAGGCTCCACCGGCCCGAACTCATTGCCGTAAAATGGATTAGGATCTCCAGCACTCTCGCCCTCGGGAGTTTGCCAGCTGCGCATCTCACACCAGTAGGTATAAAAACTCCATCGCCCCGGAGGGTTTGCACTGCTGCGGAGAAGATCGATGGAACTTCCGAACCTGTCATAGCCGGTGGGACGGATACCTGCCATACCCACCGGATGTGGCGGAGAGTTTACTTTTCCGCTCATGCTCACAAAATGATGCACGTACGGGGCGTCCTCGGCGAACTTGCAATAAAACCTGGCGTAGAGTTGATCGTAACCACGGTCGAGGAGCTTCCAGAGATCGCCGCCAGCGTTCTGGCCTTTTGTGCCGGTCATCATCAGGCTGCGCTGACCAGGGCTGCCGGGTGCGTTCTCGCTGACGAAACTCATCACCTCGCTGTCCTTGTTGTTGACATGAGTCCAGCGCTGGCCCAGATCACTGACACCACCGGTTTCAAAATCCTCGAAAAATACGACCGAGGAGTCCTGATCAATACCAACGTCACCAGGGTAGAGCCAGGCCAGACAAGGGTTGGCGGCAAGCTCAGCAGATGCTTTTGTTTTATCTGGAGTTTCCTCTACGGCTAGCGATGCAGTGATGATTACCAGAGCAGTCAGGCTTAGAGAAACAATAATTGTTCTTTTCATATCTGCACCGTATTCAGGAAGAGTATACTTTCTGATCTGTAATTACATATTGGGATAATACCAGTCAACAGGGGGTAGTTTTATCTTTCTCCTAATACTCTGGATAATTTAACAGAGTTTAACCGATATTCACCATATTAAAATTGAAACAGTTAAAGATGGCCTTTTTTTTCGATTCCGAGTTGGGCTTTCGCTTCTCCCAGCTCGAACCAAGAGTTTCTTTATTGACTTTCATGATAAATTAGCCGTTCTCACCAGAAGTATCAATGATATTCCGGGTTTGAGCAGGAAAAAAGAGACACTTCTACCACAGTGTAATCTGCAAAACAGGATTCTACGCGGGGCAACATCGCAATCGCTCAATTCGAACCATGAAATTCAAGCCTGAGACTACTATCGAAACCGGCCTTCAAACCTTCACCCTGCAGTTGAGCCATTTAGCACATCTCGAATGCGTGGTTTTCCTTATAATTTAATACTTTAGGCCGGATTCGAAAACCACTTTCAATCTTGATATGGAGAATGCGGGTTAAATTGTCTCAATGCGGCTGCTGCTCCCGCAATTGGATCGTGATTCCCGGCCTTAACAGATCGGCGACCGAAGCCCCGGTGAAACAGGTCTTGCGCAGCACCTCGCATATTCCGGTCTCACGAGAGTTGCGCTGGTTGAGATGGTAGGCCACCGTGCGCCGGAGAGCCTCGCGAGGGGCAATGTCCTCCGGGTGGCGGAGCGCGTACCAGTGGAGAAGGTGCCAGACCAGGTTCGTCCGGTTGTTCCGCGGTGTATCCTCCTGGTTCCAGGTTCCGTCCGGGTTCTGGTGTTGGACTATCCAGCGGCAGAGCCTACCCACGGCGTTCTCGATACGCTCGCGCATCGGCTCGTCTGCAGAGTGCTCGAAGGCGGTCAGAAGGGCCTCGCCTCCGTAGATCACATCGTGGAAGTTTTCGAAGACAGCCCCTGTTTCGACCTCCCGGCGGAGATACCAGTCGGTGGCTTCCAGCGCATACCTGCGATAGTTATCATCCCCGGTCAGCCGGTACATGATCGAGAAAAACTGAAGGCCCACATTGGTAGTTGCAATATCCCACGGCTCCTCGTTCCTGTCCATCCACCAGTAGCCGTTTATGATTCCCCCCCTGTCCGGGCCGCTTTCCACCCGCCAGCCCTGCGGCTGGTGGCCTCTGCCCAGAACCAGCGGGTCCTCCAGACACCCCTGGATAACGTAGCGCGAGTATTTTTCCATCACATCCAGAAAACTCATCCTCCGGTGGTTATCAGCCCAGGGACAGAGTACGCCCACGCCAAGCAGGACGCTGCCGATATCGGCCATGTTGATACAAGCCGACCAATCAGCAAAGGTGCGCAGGGCAATTGCCTCGGCTCCTGTTCCTGTGACCACTGGTACCAGCACGGATTGACTCGTGCAGACAAAATCCGCCCAGCGCAGCGCTTCCTCCAGATAGGCCGGCTCGTTCAGGATCTGCGCCCCGGCCATCAGGGTACGCGTGCAGTAGGAGGCGATGAAAAGCTCCGGAGAGCCGCTTCCGGTCTTGGGGTAGCCGGTGGGCAGTTCCAGGCTCATGTACCAGTCGCAAATATAGCGCAGGTACTCCTCGAGGGCCTTTTCCACCGGCACCGTAGCCTCAAGCACGATATCGTCCACACTAACCCCGGCCGAGGATTCAGAACTGAAAGCCAGATAGAGTTTTTCCAAACCGCCGGTCAGATTAAATTCCGCCTCTCTTGCCGGGCCATTCGGATACGGATATTTCTCGGCTTGCAGCCTTAGCTTGCCGGGTTCCAAAACAAGAACGAGCGTATGTTCGACTTTTTCCTCCAGGGGGAACTCTATTTTTTCCAGCAGGCTGCCCTGAAGATTAAAAAGAGAGGTTTCCGCAGGATTGAGCTCCAGCCGGAAGCCGCCCTCACGCCTGGCCGAAGGATCGGATAAAAGCGCCAAGCAGAGCCTGCCGTTTTCCCCAAGGGAGACTCTCATCCTGACCTCCCCAGGCAGCGTAATTCGCTGAGCCGGGCCAGGCTCTCCAGATTTACTCTCTGAACTGTGCACCAGTTTCTTTCCCCAGGGCGCGATCCGCCAGTTTCCGGAAAGCGCACGCCAGCCGCGCGGCAGTTTTTCGCTTTCAGCGGAAAAGTCTTCCTCGAGCAGTGTCCTCTTACCTGAAGAATCCTTCACTTTAAGCCCGCCGAAAAGTACCGAGCAGTTGGCGGTTAGAAAACTCGCCGTGCCAGCGGGATGGTCGCTGTCGGTGGCCGTGACAGTCCATTTTTCAGGTTCCGGGTCCCCGGCTGGCCAAATCCTGGCCCGAAGACCGGCGCCTTTGGCCTCGAAACGCACCAGATAGTCCAGGTCGCTGTGAAAGACGGCATTGACCCGGGCCAATTCGGTGCGACTGCCGGCGGTGTATTTCACCAAGCGGTAGAATGACTGCTTTTTGCCTCCATCCTCGGGGAGCCAGGGCACATATTCCAGGCGATAGCCATTGGCAGCATCACTGACCCGCAGAGCCACGGCCCAGTATACTCTTCTGTACTGCCTGCCGCTCCAGGCAAAATTCTTTGTCTGGCCGCCCCAGCGCACCACTCTGAGGCGGCAGACCAGGCTGTAATCCTTCCATTCAACGCCGGGGAGATATATAGACTGTCTGGTGACCGGCCGCAAATCCTCCTGGAGCAGCCCCTGAATGCCGGATTCAACTATCATCCAAGACGGTCCGGTTCCCCGCCAGCGGTCTGGCCTTCCGCCCAACAGGGAGGACTCGAAATCATCCTCGAATACCACCGCCTTCACCGGCGGCTCCCCCTCGAACAGGCTCCCCTGCGCAAAAGCTGGCTGTAAAAGGAGCAAAGTAAAAATCAGCAAAGAACGAAACATCACGATTCCTCCCTTTTGTGATTGGATGCCGGAGTGTATTCATTTAGAGTTGTAATTGAAACAGAACAAGGATTTATTAACGTTCTCGTCTTTTGACCTCAGGAAAGTTGATTTTCGTTGTCGAAATTTCAGTACTGGATCTTTTAACAACAAAGTCTAAGTTTTAAAATTCAAAGGCTCCGCGAAAGCCCATAATACCGCTTTCGCGCAGTGGCAAGCTCGTGGCCCCGCTGATCGCATCCAGGCCGGAGGGAAAAGACCTCCACGAACCGCCTCTTACCATTCTGATTCCATCCAGGTCAACGTGGTAGGTGGTGGTATACCAGTCGATTGTCCATTCGGCCACATTTCCAGCCAGGTCGCAGATTCCATACGTGGAACTGTATTCGGGGAAACTTTCCACCGGCGCAGTATGGGCAAAGCCATCCTCCTCCCCCCTGCCATTGCACCTGAACACTTCTCCCTCTCCGGGGCTCTCATTCCCCCAGGGGAACTTACGCTCAGGCAGCGGGTTAGGCTGCTGTTTCAGGCTGTCGCCCTCAAGGAACCTCCCGCCTCTGTAAGCTTTCTCCCACTGGGCTTCGGATGGCAGGTGAAGGCCGCACCAGTCGAGGAAAGCAACCGCATCATACCAGGAAACAAAGGTCACCGGATAGTTTTCCCTTCCCGGCATAACCTTGTAGCTGTAAGCAGGGGACGAGCCTGTCTGTTCGATTCCGCATCGAAGGGTATCGGACATCTGCGAGTTCCAGCCTGCGCCATTGCCGCCTACTTCGTTGAGATAGTCCGCGTACATGGAAACCGCTGTCTCGCATTTGGCCATGTAAAATCCTGGAAGCGATGAGACCCGGTTGCCGATCCGTTTGCTGTCGTATCCGCCGCCTGGAGTGGATTTCATGGTGAATTCACCGGCCGGGATACGCACCATCCGGATTCCGCGGACCTGGAATTGGATCTGGTCAATGGAGGGGAAGCCTGTTTCCTCGATTCCCCACCAGAGTATCCCCTTGTGGCCGCCTGATTCCACTATTGGGCTGCCCTGGCCGCTGAGGTAATTGTGCGGTATCAGGCTCCAGGTTGCACCTGAATCCTTGCTGAAACGGACGAAAACGTAAGCCGGGCTTTCAGGCGTTATTTCATCCTCGTGCAGATCGTACTCGATCACTATTCGGGGACCGCCCAATTCGGTTTTTTCCAGGCTGGCAGTCACCCCGGAAATCCCCAGCCACTGGGCGTAAGAAATTTCGTACACTGTCAGGATACCCAAGATAAAAAACAGACTTCTCCGCATGTTATTCCTCAGAGGATCTTATCTTATGCAAAACAAATGAGTTGGCCGTTTTTTTGACGGGTTCAGACCTTATCGGGAACCACCCACGGCTGCCTGTAATCGCGTTTCAGGAAGCGGTTCGCCTCCTCATCACCGACAAAGGTGTGGCTTTGCGGATCGAATTTAAGTTTGCGATGTCCCACGCGGTAAGAGATGTTCGCCAGATGGCAGAAAAGCGTGGAGATGTGCCCCTCTTCCATGTCGGCGGCCGGGGTCTTGCGCTCGCGAACGCAGTCGATGAAATTCCGCAGGTGATCCGGGTCTCCTTGCCGTCCGGGCTCGGAATGAACGAGTTCACCGTGTTTGTCATAGGCTTGCCAGCCACCGCCCTGCCTGCCGAAATTCATCATCCCTTCACTGCCGCAGATTTCCACCTTGGTGCTGGTGAACGGCCAGTTGGGGAAGTTGTCTGAGTCGCGGATGCTGTGCGGAATTTTCTTGATATAAGGGGTCCAGATCGCAGCCTCCATCATGAGGGTGAGATCGCCGAATTCGAAAGTCGCCAGCTGGGTGTCCGGGATTTCTCTTCCATCATGGAAAAAGTGGACTCCACCGGCCTGATACACCGAGGTTGGATAGCCTATACCAACTAACATGCGGGCCAGGTCGAGTTGGTGGACTATTTCGTTTGCAATACTGCCGGTGCTGAAATCCCAGAGGTCCATCCACCACTGCCCGGGGCTATAAGGCACCAGCGGTGCGGGGCCGCACCACATGTCCCAGTCCAGCCCATCCGGGACGGGCTCGACCGGCCCTTTTTTCCGGCCCGGCTTCTCCATGAAGTTATTTACGCGCACCAGGTGAATCTCCCCCAGGTTGCCGGCTTTGATATATTCGATACCCTTCTGAACATAGGCCGAGCTGCGGGTCTGCGTGCCCACCTGGACCACGCGCTCATACTTGCGCGCCGCCTCTATCATCTTCCTGCCTTCCCAGATGCAGTGGCTCAACGGCTTTTCCACGTAGACATCCTTACCGGCCTGGCAGGCCAGTATCGAGCCAAGAGCGTGCCAATGATCCAGGGTGGCGTTTACCAGGACATCGACATTCTTGTCATCCAGGATCCGGCGGAAATCCTTGACCAATTCTGGAGTTTTCCCCTGGCTTGTTTCGACCATCTCCAGCGCCCTGTCGAACCTTCTCTCGTTCACGTCACAGAGGTAGGCCACCTCCACATCAGGCATCTGCGCGAACCAGCCAGCCAATTGTGTCCCCCGGCCCCCAACACCCATTACTCCGAGAATGACCTTGTCAGTTGAGGCAACACTCCTGCGCGTAGAAACAGCACTCAGGGCTGCTGCCGCGCCGATAGAGCTTTTGAAAAATTCCCTGCGTCCCATAGCGGCCATTTTACAATCCTCCTGATTTATGGATGCTATTTATCTTTTTATTGCGATAAGCTGCCGTCATTCGACTTCGAGGCGGCTCCTAACGGCGTAACTCGTAGCTGCCCGCCGGCCCCTCGAAATAAAGCGGTATTCCTGCGATTAACGCGGGTTTACCGCTTTTTTGTTTTGGGGACAACTTTCACGGAAGTTCACGGAAGTTCATCGACTTTCACGGAAGTTCACCGGAAATATAACGGAAAAGTACATATCTATGAAGGGGAATTCTTAACGTTTTTAAAATGTCGCCAGCGTCTGTATACGGGCGTGATCTTAACAGGTCAGAAGGAGACATCTTGAAAACTGGTTGTGTCCTTAAATTTCTGTAAAAGTGAAAGAACCTAATGTCACCTCGGCTGCAAGAAAGAATCGTTTCCACATAATTAACAGAGTTTTCTTTTTCCGAAAGTGAAAAGTTCAAGTCTCGTATGGCCCTGCAAATTTATTTCACCTTTGATGGAACTTGACAAATGAATCCGGTTATATTATATATAGCTATATGAGATTAATAATCATTCTCACTTTATCATAATTCAAGGAGGATACAATGTTCAACAAGGATAATCTCGCCCTTAAGCTCATTATACTGAAAAATATATCAGTAGGAATCCTTGCTTATTTCGCCTTGTATATTTTAATTTTGGCTTAATAAGTATGAAATTAAAAAGCCGCTTTTTAATAGGCGGCTTTTTAATGGCTACTAAGAAGCTCTAATACTTCAATTCACCAGACTAAAATTCCTTACTGCCGATGTCCGCCCGGCCGGAAGCCGATATACAGGTTGAGCTCTAAGGGTTGGAGTCGATTTCATCAGCAAGCTGTTTCAGCGCCGCGTTATCGGGAAAGCGCTGCAAGCCGAGTTGAACGATCTCACCGGCCAGTTTAATCCTCCCGGTAAACTGGTAAAGCTTAGCGAGATTTATATATGGTGCAAAGAGAGCTGGATTGATCGAGAGTGCCAGGCGGAACTGTTTCTCGGCAAGGGCGGTCCGACCGGTATTCTGATAGATATTGCCCAGATTGACATGCGCCCCTGAATGGCGCGGATTCATGCGTATTGCCTTCAGAAAATATTTTTCGGCTTCTTCCATTCTTTGCTGAATCACATACAGGTTCCCGAGGTTATAATAAGCTTCGGGATCCTCAGGGTCGCTATCGACCGCTTGCCTGAAAGCCCCGGCAGCCTTTTCATGCTCTCCCGTCATTATATAAACCGTGCCAATATTGTTATTCAGACCGGGTGCCTCCGGATCTAGCCGCTGTGCACGGCGGAGAAGTTCGATCGCCTTATCCGTTTTGCCCAACTGGCCCAGCAGTACTCCATAGTCTGTAAGCAGGATTATATTGTCCGGATAAAGTTTCAGTCCCCTTTCGTAAACGGCCAGCGTGCTGTCGACCTGGCCCAGGTATGTATATAAGGGGCCCAGCTTGACCAGTACCATGATATGATCGGGAGTCAGCTCAAGGGCCTTTTGGTAATGCTCCAGAGCCTTATGGGGCGCTCCCAGTTCGGAAAGCACCGATCCCATCAGGTACCAGGCCTCGCCTTCCACACTGAGTTGCTCCCATTGGCTCTCCAGAACAGTAAGAGCCTCCCTGAATTTCTTGGCCCAGATCAGTACCTTGGACAGATTGATAATCCCTTTCCTGGCATATTCGGGAGGAAGGGAATCCATTACCTCGCTGTAGATAAGATTCAGCTCATTCGCTATGGGGAAATAGTCGCCTGGAAAGAATCCCTGCTCGTTCATCCATCCCTGAATCTCGAGGGCGATTCGCAGATTTCCCCCGGGAAATGGATGGATGTGGTCGATCAGCATTTCCTCTCCGGCAAGCCCTCCCGGTGAAAGTTGGCTGAAAAGCCCCGGGAGGTCCAGCAGGTCCGGGTCCTCTGAACCGACTGTCTGCTGCCTGAGAATCCGATGAATCTCCTGTTGGGCACGCAGAGGGCAGACATCCAGTTCACGGGCCCGCAACAGATAATTTCCTGCAGCGAGAGTATCACCGGTTTCAAGATATGATCGGCCCAGGAAGAAAAAATAATTTGCGTTGATAGAGTCAATAGAAACCGCTTCTTTCAGTCGTTCGATCCCCTCGGCGTATTTTCCCTCAGCGAGGAATCGCAATCCCTCCGACACGGTATTGTATAAGCGTGCCCGGCTTTGGGGGGCCAGGTCTGCGCGGCCTTCACTCTTGAAAGGAGAAAAGTCCTTGATATTATCCACTGGTTCGAGGAAAAGGATCGGAACTTCTGCCTGCCTGCAAAGGCGTTTCATTCTGGCTACATTGTAGTGAAAGTGTTTGAATACTCCACGCGAAAACAGGGTATCGCGCTTGTAATAATCCAACCCTGCACTGCGGTCCAGAATTGTCTGCACCTCCGGGGAGAGCGCATTGGTTGCGGCACGGGAACCGGTTTCGGACTTACCTCTGATCTGCTGGTAGTAACTGGTAAGCAGGTTATAGATCTTGAGCCGGGAAAGCAGTTCACGGGATTTGAAAACCAGGGAAGGCTGGTCGAGCAAGTTCCCATAGGTTCGGGCCTCCAGGAACTCGTTATGACCTGTGTAAACCACAAACAGGTCCGGCTCGTAGTCCAGCAATTCCTCGAGTATTTTCACCACCCTGTAACTGGCATAGCTGATTCCCCCGGCGTTGATCACCTCGTAGCGCATTGTGGATTCCGGCACCCGGCTCAGGAGCTTTCGCAACCAGCCGGAAAATGAGGTGGCATCCATGTAGGGACGCCCGTAAGTGGTAGAACCTCCCAGAGTAAAAATACGAAAGGTATTGGGCACTTTTCTTGCCTTGAATCTCTGCTCATTGAACCATCTAAGCTTGCCCGGGGCGGTTATCATCCACAGGGAACCGTCATCGGCGCGGTAGGGAACAAAAAGAGGATAAGTGGCGGAGAATCCCAGGAAAGGATCGCTTTCGGCTGGAGATTCAACTCCCAGCGGAAGCAACCTCAGCATTACCTCGAGGAAACC
>Ga0114922_10006980_pt1 | contig 10339 bp, 6 predicted proteins | sample AartaG_FD_100975 | JGI IMG/M metagenome (GOLD analysis project Ga0114922, IMG submission 100975) | Deep subsurface microbial communities from Aarhus Bay to uncover new lineages of life (NeLLi) - Aarhus_00045 metaG | ecosystem: Environmental > Aquatic > Marine > Oceanic > Sediment | place: Aarhus...
CTGAAGGAGTGCCGCCGGATCGCCACGCGATTCGAGAAACTGGCCGTCAACTTCCTAGCGATGGCCAAAGTGTCAATCATCCGGAGAATTCTCAGAATCCTTTTTTCAGACAGAGCCTAGCCGCAGAGGCTAGGCGTAGCCCCCGAGTCATTACAGCGTGCGTCTGGGGTGCACTCGCAAGCGCTGTGTTAACCGAATCGGCTGCGCGGAGCAGAGAATCCGAGGGTCGGCGTCGTACACGGCGGAGATGGGCGCCGCCGGTCAGCGGACGGTGGCGCGCGGAGAGAGCGAACCGCCGGGCTGAATCTGGCCTGACCCGTTGCCATTGGTGCGTATAGAACAACGGACCTGCGAGCCGCTCGGCCCGCAGGTTCATGTGCTAACGAATCGGCAGATCCGGGGCTATGAGAAAAGGGGTCGGCTCGGTACAGCGTCTCCTTGCCGAAGACCTCTGCGTGCTTCTGCCTCAGGTCAGCCACCGTCATGCGCTGCATGGCGGCGACCTCTCTGCCGATGTTCATGACCGTGCTGGCTCTCCTTTCTCTGGCCTGCTCTCCGTAGCCTCGTGCGCAGGAGGGTTCTCGTGACCCGTCGACCAGCAGGGGTATCCGGCCCAGGAATCAAGGGGTCCCTGGGCGGAATCTGATCGATTCCCCGGGGCGTTTGCCGCGCCGAAGGAGGGTGATTCGGGGGTGGTCTGCGGGCGGGCGCTCAGGCGCAGGATGCCGGCGGCCAGGAGGGCGGCCACCTCGGCGAGTCGTTCGGCAGGCGCCATGGAGGCGGGGTCGTCTAGGACCAGCATCGTCTCCTCCGGCTTCCAGCAGTGGGCTCTACTCCTTACATACCGGAGGGCGTGGCAAAGTGTTACCCGCCTTCTCTGCGATGCGCTGCAGAGACGTCGCGAACTGCGCGACCACCTGGCTGAGCACCATCCCGATGATCTGGCCTTCTTCGAGTCCGTCCTGGCCGAGAGCGAGGGGAAAGCGGCCGGCTGCTAGGCTACACTGGATCGGGAACCTTCAAGATGCCGGGCTCTGTTGTCCCTCCGCGTCGACATCGTCGCGCGCACAAAGGTGCTGTCACGCAATCCCCAGCATTGACCATCCCCTTCGTCGGAGATAGAATCCGCAGCATCATGGTTCGCGCTGCAGGGGGTGCGGGTAGACGTACGGCGTATAGTATTCGGCCGGCGGCTGCTCGTTGAAGAAGTCACGGCCCTCCACCATCGTCGCCGCCTCGTTCGCCTCCGCGCGGCGGGTCACTTGCATCGGGAGCGGCTCGCCGTTGAACGTGTTGTTCCACGCATAGCACGGCGTCGGCGTGAACGCGCCAGCCACGTTCGTTGCCCAGCCGACCTGGCCGAAGCACGGGTAACCTGCGCCGAGTTCGCCGGCCGGAATCTGATTGCCATCGGTGGGAATCGTGCCGTCGGCCTTTGGGAAACCCGGCAGGTCGCGCCATGCCCGTTCGTTGCGGAGTTCGAGCTGGCGGCAGTTGTAGGTCGTGCCCGTCACCGTGTTGTTGAACACGATGGCCACCCCCGCGCCGATGAAGATGAAGCCCTGCGGCCGGTACGGTTTCAGCCCGACCGCCGAGAACGCATTGTCGTAGATCTCGGCGCTCTGGCACCCGTACAGCGCCTGGCTGACGCCGGGCCGGTAGATCTCCAGTTGGGAATTGACGATCGTGTTGTGGCGGATCACGACGCGCGCGCCATTGTAAGGCACGACCCAGGGGTTGTTGCCGGTCGGGTTGATGACCTCCGGGCTGAACCGCGCCACGTTGTCCTCGAAGTAGAGCGCCTCGGCCGTGCCCAGGCTGAGCGGCTTCGCGTAGTTGCCGATGCCGGGCCCCTCGTTATAGATCGTCTGGACGTTGCCTCCCTTGTACTCCGCGGCGTCGAACTCGCAGTGGTCGATCAGCCCGTAAGTGTCGCCGGTGATCTTCATCATCTGGTTGGCGTTCCGGAACTTGCAGTGATCGATCCGGAAGTCCTTGCAGTCGCCGCCGATCGTCAGCATGCCGCCCCACACTCCGGCGTTCTCATAGCCCGTGCCGTCGAACGTGATGCCGGTGACGCGGAACGGCTTCCCCTCCACACCCACCAGCCCGAACGGCACGTCGCCTCCACCCCTCGTGCTCCGGTTGTCGCAGATGACCGTCTTGTCGATTCCGGCCCCCTGGATGGTGATCGCCTTCATCTTGGCCCAGTGCCCGGTGTTCCATCCCTTCGTCCAGACGGCCTTGCCGGCGGGAAGCTGCACGACATCACCGTCCTGCGCCGCTTCGATCGCCTCCCAGACGGCCTCCGGCGTCAGGGCGGCCGCCGTGCGGGTCTCGGCATACGCGCCCTCGGGCGACAGACCAGCGACGAAGAGGCAAGACACCGTCAAGAGCACACGAAATCGCGCGGTTCGGGTTCCCATCGCTGAATCTCCTGTGCAACTGGGGGCAGAAACCAATTCACGGCTTACTCGCCGGAGCCGCTGCCGTGGAACTGTCCGGGTCGCCAGCAGGTGCGGCGACGGACTTCATCAGGTCTTCCCAGCCCTCCTGCCACGGATGCGGATAGACGTAGGGCGTGTAGTATCCCTCCGGCGGTTCCTCGTTGAAGAACTCGCGCCCTTCCACGATCTGCGCCGCCTCGTTCGCGTCCCTGCCGCTCACGGCCATGAGCAGCGGCCGGCCGTTGATGGTGTTGTTCCAGGCGTAGCAGGGCGACGGCTCAAAGATGCCGTCGCCGTCGACGTCCGTCCCCCGGCCGGGCTGACCCATGCACGGATAGCCGGCCCCGACCTGGCCGGCGGGGATCTGGTTGCCGTCATAGGGATTCGTCCCGTCGGCCTTGCCGAAGATGGAACCGCGCATCACGTAGTATGCCCGGTGATTCTGCAGCAGGATGACGGGCGGGCGGTACGACGTGCCCGTGACCGTGTTATCGAAGACGAGGGCCACCCCCGCGGCGACGCCGATGATTATCTGTGGCGTATTGTCGTCCGTCGAGAACTGGTTGTCGTAGATCTCGGCGGTCTGGCAGCCGTACTCCTTCTGGTTCTTGCCGGGCCCGTAGATCTCAAGTTCCGCATTGACGATCTTGTTGTGACGGATGACGACGCGGGCGCCGTTGCTGGGCGCAATCCAGGGATTGTTGCCCGACCTCTTGCCGTTTGCGCCGGCGGCTTCGGCGACATAGACCTCGTTGTCCTCGAGGTACATTGCCTCGGCGGAGCCCAGGGCGAGCGGCTTGCGATAGTTGGGCGCGCCGGGGCCCACATACACGATGGGCTGCACGTTGCCGCCGTGGGATTCCGTCCCTTCAAAGAAGCAGTGGTCGACGAGCCCGTAGGTGTCGCCGGTGATGACCAACATGTGGTCGGTGTTCTTGAACTTGCAGTCATCGATGCGGAAGCTCTTGCAGGTTCCCCTGATGGTCATCAGCCCGCCCCAGTTCCCGGCGTTGGGATATCCGGTCCCGTCGAAGGTGATGCCCGTGACGCGGAAGGGCTTGCCTTCCACTCCCAGCAGGAAGAACGGGGCGGCGTCGGCCTTGGGTCGATTGTCGCCGATGACCGTCTTGTCGATCCCCGCTCCCTGGATGGTGATGGCCTTCATCCTGGCACCATGGCCGGTGTTCCAGCCCCTGGTCCAGACGGCCGTCCCGGCGGGGAGCAGGACGGTGTCGCCGTCCTGGGCCGCCTCGATCGTTTCCCAGACGGCCTCCGGCGTCAGGGCGGCGGCCGTCCGCGTCTCTGCGTAGAGGGCGGCGGGCACAACGCTACTGGAAGCGCCGAGCAGGCAACAGACCAACCAGAAACCGAGTTGGCACCTTCTCCTTGCCATCGTCGTGTCCTCTTGGAGCAGGGGCTCATGAGCAAAGGACCTCATGATAGTCCGCGTGCCCGGCGACCGCAAGACGGCACGCGGCCCCGTACGAACGCAGACAATTGCCGCGCCGACGGTCAACTGCCGGGAAGGGTGAGCGGGCTGAGGAACACGGCGTTACCCTTCCCTAACCGGGGCCTTCACTTCCTGCATCTGCCGGTCACCGACGCGCACCCGCACTTCGCGTACGGCGGTCTTGTCGGACATCGCAAACGTGAAGGACTTGCTCTCTCCGGAGCCGAGCGACTGGAAGTGCTGTGCCGTCGGCCAACCGGCCGGCTTCTCTTCCTCGACCGGAACCAGATCGACGACGCCATCCTGGGCCGTGCGCGACCGGTTGGTCACCTTCACTTCGAGGCCGCGGCTGGACGCATTGGATGTGACGACGACCGGATCCACGTACTCCACTTGCGCGTCCGTCAAGGCCTTTTCCAGCAGAGCGTAATCGTCGCCGGCACATTGCAGATAGGTCGGGCGGTCTACCGCGAACTCCACCACCGCCCGATCCTCCTCGGAGGCGACCTGCACGGCATTGCCCATCGTATCAAAGGCCTTCACCTTGTCCGATGGCAGCGCCAGGCTGAGGAGCATCGGCGCATTGATGTTCCAAGCCACGCACACGGCGCTTGCCCCCTTGAAAAGATGGGCATAGGTGGCCGTGTCGGGGTTGACCGGCTTCTGGTACTTCAGGCCGTCAATGAACGAGGCGCAGGCATTGAGCGCCGTCAGCGGCGCGCGGGGGATGTAGTCCTCGTAGAACACGCTCGCCCCATAGGTGGGACTGGTCTGGGCCGAGAACCAGAAGTACTTGCCCACTCCGAGCGCACTGCACGTCACGAGGTTCCGGGTGTAGAGCGACGCCGACTCGGATTCCGACATCATGCATGCCCGGTAGCCGTCGTCATCGGCCATGATGCCTTGCTCCGTGTGCCAAATCGGCTTCTCCGAGCCGGCTGCGCGCAGCAGATCTCGCACCTCTTTCATTCGCGCGGGCAAGTTCACTTCCGGCGCATTGACCTGGCCGTAGGAGTGCTCGCTCACCACGTCCATCAGCGAGCCGGTGTCCAGCTCCAGCGTCTCCTTCATGTAGGGGAGATGGACTCCGGCAAAGCCGACAATCGTGGCTTTCGGGTCAGACCGGCGAATGGCCGGCGAGGCCTCCCTAACGATCTGGGCGTAGATTTCGGGCGGAATAGCGCCCTTGTTATCCGTCGGCGGCTCGTTCCATATCTCGTATGCCCCGGCTCTGCCCGCAAAGTGGCGCGCTACCTGGCCGGCGAACTCACCCCATTCGTCCATCATGTCCGGCGCAGGCGGCTGCTGGACCGTGGCAAGGGAGCCGGCCCACGCCTGCTCCAATTGCGGGTAGTATCGCAAGAGAACGGGCATCACGCGCATCTTCGCCCCCGTCACGGCGGCGAACTGCCGCTCGTATTCCGTCCAGTCGAACTGCCCGAGGGTCTTCTCGCACATCCCCCAGCCCCACCAGGCGCGGACCCACTTCACCCCGCACTGCGCGAGCACCTCCGTGTTCCTTTGCAGGTGCGGCGTGGGTTCGCGATCCATGTGTGTGTTCATGCCGAAGATCGAAGCGTCGGCATCCCCGACGCCCTTCAGGGGGACGACCACGGCGTACTTGAACTCCGTACTCTGACGCCAGCTCTGGCCGTCGGCACTCAGCTCGAAGCCCAGGCGGAACGTCCCCCGCCGGCCGGTGTCCAGCGGATAGGTGACTTCCTTGACGCCGCCGGCCGGCACTTCCAGCGTGCCGACCGCCGCGGCCGGCGATTGCCTGTGTTCCCAATCGGTGACATAGGCCCGGACTGCCACCTGATGTGCCCGGCTGTCCGTGTTCACCACGTTCAGCACCAGCGGCGTCGGCTCTCCCGCAAAGTACAGGTGGCCGACCGGGACCGTCTTGGGGCCCACCGCAATCTTGTCCTGGAGGACATCGGTTTCTGCTTCATCGCCGACCACCAGGCGCACGTTATCCACCCAGATCCGCCCGCTGCTGGGGTTCGAGAGGAGAATGCACAGCGAGGGGGCGCTGCAATCGGCGGGAAGCGTGAACGACTGCGACACCTGGGTCCACGTCGTGTTCAGCGTGGGGTAGAGCGGGAAAGGCTGCAGTGCGATGGGGCCGCCGTTGACGCCGAATCCCCGAATCTCGACGCGCACCGTCTGTCGGACGTCCGACTTCATGCGCGCGCTGAACGTGTAATGCGCGGCCGGACGGGTCGGTATCGGTCGCGACACCAGGGCCAGTTTGACTTCGCTGTCCGGCAGACTGCACAGGCAGCGGAGCCCGCTGGCCGGGTCCTGCGTCGTGGTGCCCCAGGCCAGATTGGTGTCCCCTTCGCCGTACAGCCGCCAACCCAACAGGCCCAACTCGAAATCGCCGTTGGGAACCAGATTGCCCCTGGATGCCGGCGCTTCATGGTGCGCCGCCGCGGGCGGCACGAAGGTGCGGGCGACATTGGACACCCGCACCGAATCGATCTTCCCGTCCACCGCGCTGCTGAGCGGGCTCCAGTCGTTGGCGCCGAGGCGAAGCTCGGCCCGCGACTGGTCCAGTCGGCCGGTCGTCAAGTCGTTGATTTCCTCCTTCACGTCCCGTGCGCCATCGATGTAGATCGCAGCCGTCTTCGTGGCTGCATCATAGGTCGCCGCCAGATGGGTCCACCGGCCCGTGGGTGCGGCCCTCTTGCCGGAGAGGACGCGCCATTTGCCGTCGATGTGCAGCGACAAGCGCAATGCGGGATCGATCCGCAACTGGTAGCAGCCATTCTTGCAGATCAAGTCGCCTCCCAACCGTCCGAGCTTGATCCAGGCCTCAACGGTCAGGCCCTCCTGCGGACGCAGTTGCGGCGCATCGGGGATCGACACATGTCCGGCCCTCGTGGCCACGGCAAAGCCGTCGCGCCCCGGGACCCACGTGGCGCCGTTCAGAGTGGCTTCCGGGCCTTCCACCTCGCAAGCGGAGGTCTTGCCCTCGCCTTCCTGGAACCGCCACAGTCCCACCGTGGCCGCATCAGCAGTCAGGGAGATAGGCGCCGGTTCGGGAGAGGCTCCGGCAGCAAGTACGCCGGCTGCGATGACGAGTGAACCGGCTGTGACGCGAGCACATCGCAACGGTTTCATGATAGGTCTCCACAAAGGCATTGAAGCGCATGGTTCGCAGCGGCCGTTCTCCGCCCGGTTCATGCCGGACAGACAGCCAGGCAACTAATCCGGATCCGCACCGGCGCCGCCGACGGCACTTCTCATCTGCGCGCCCCACCCCTCCTGCCACGGGTGCGGGTAGACGTAGGGCGTGTAATATCCCTCCGGCGGCGGCTCGTTGAGGAAGTCACGGCCCTCCACGATCTGCGCCGCCTCGTTCGCGTCCCGGCCACTGACGGCCATCAGCATCGCCTTGCCGTCGATCGTGTTGTTCCAGGCGTAGCACGGCGTCGGCTCAAAGATGCCATCGCCGTTGAGATCTGTAGCCCGGCCCACCTGGCCCATGCAGGGATAGCCGGCCCCCACCTGGCCCGCTGGGATATGGTTGCCGTCGTAGGGATTCGTCCCGTCCGCCTTGCCGAAGGGCGAATTGCCCATTACGTAGTATGCCCTGTGATTCGACAGCAAGATGACGCGCCAGTTACGCGGCCCGGTGACTGTGTTGTTAAACACCATAGCCACCCCCGAGGCGATGAAGATGGAGCCTTGCGGCCTCCCCTCGCCCTCCGAGGAGAACTGATTGTCGTAGATCTCGCACTGCTGGGAGCCGTACTGCTTGTTGCGGCCCGGCGCGTAGATCTCAAGCTGTGAATTCACGAGCTTATTGTGGCGGACGACGACGCGGGAGCAGTTGTTGGGCGCGATCCAGGGGTTGTTGCCCGTCCTGGTGCCGCGCGTGCCGGCGTAGGGGGCGATGTAGACCTCGTTGTCCTCGAAGTACATCGCCTCGGCGGAGCCCAGCGTGAGCGGCTTGCGGTAGTTGGCGTCGCCGGGGCCCGAGTAGTTGATCGGCTGCACGTTGCCGCCGTGCGACACCAGGCCCTGGAAGATGCAGTGGTCGACCAGCCCGCGCGTGTCGCCGGTGATGTCCAGCATGCAGTCGGCGTTGACGAACTTGCAGTGATCGATCCGGAAGTTCTTGCAGGTGCCCGTGACCCGGATGAAGCCGCCCCATCGCCCGGCGTTCTCGTAGCCCGTGCCGTTGAACGTGATGCCCGTGACGCGGAACGGCTTCCCTTCCACGCCCAGGATGGTGAAGGGCGGGGCGTCGGGCTTGGGGCGATTGTCGTCGATGATGGTCTTGTCGATCCCGGCCCCCTGGATGGTGATCGCCTTCATCTGAGCGCCATGGCCGGTGTTCCATCCCTTCGCCCAGACGGCCCGGCCGGCGGGGAGTTGCACGACATCGCCGTCCTGGGCCGCCTCGATCGCTTCCCAGACGGCCTCGGGCGTTAGGGCGGCCGCTGTACGGGTCTCGGCATAGGCACCCGCAGGCCATAAACCAGCGACGACGAGGCAAGACGCCGTCAACAGCAGTCGAGACTGCGCGGATCGGGTCCCCATCGCTAAGGCTCCTCCACAATGCGGGGCAGAGAGCAACTCACGGCTGGCTCGTCGGGGCCGCCGTCGTGGCGCTGCCGGAGGCAGCAGCGGATGCGGCGACGGACTTCATCAGCGCTTCCCAGCCCTCCTGCAGCGGATGCGGATAGACGTAGGGCGTGTAGTGTCCTTCCGGCGGCGCCTCATTGAAGAAATCGCGGCCCTCTTCGACGAGTCCCGCCTGTCGCGCTGTCTGTTCCGGGTCCCAACGGCGCAGTGTCATGAGCAACTTCTGACCGTTGATAGTGTTGTTCCAGGCGTAGCAGGGGGACGGCTCGAAGACGCCGTCGCCGTCGACGTCCGTTCCGCGGCCCTGCTGGCCCATGGCGGGATAGCCGGCCCCTTTCTGCCCCGCAGGAATCTGGTTGCCGTCAACAGGATTCGTGCCATCACATACGCCGAACCCGCCTCTGTCCCAGAACGCCCTCATGTACGAGAGCGGGATGACCTTGGTGTTGTAGGTCGTGCCCGTGACCGTGTTGTTGAAGACCATGGCCACGCCGGCATTGACGAAGATGAACCCCTGAGGCTCGCCCTGCTTCAGGCCGACGGCCGAGAAGGTATTGTCGTAGACCTCCGCCTGCTGGCAGCCGTAGTACTTCTCCCGCACGCCGATCCCGTAGATCTCGATCTGCGAATTGACGATCGTGTTGTGGCGGATCACGACCCGGGCGCCGTGGTTGGGCGCGATCCAGGGGCAATCGCCCCCGCTCGTCGCCGGGCCCGGACCGAGGTTGACCTCATTGTCCTCCAGGTACAGCGCCTCGGCGGTCCCTAAGCTCAGCGGCTTGCGGTAGTTCGGAGCGCCGGGGCCGGAATACCAGATGGGCTGCGCGAGACGGACGGCATACTCCTTGTCGTCGAAATCACAGTGGTCGATCAGCCCATAGGTGTCGCCGTTGATCGTCATCATCTGACTGGCGTTCTTGAACCTGCAGTGGTCGATGCGGAAGTTCTTGCAGTTGCCACTGATCGACATGAATCCCCCCCACAGCCCGGCATCCTCGGTGCCCGTGCCGTCGAAGGTGATCCCCGTGACACGGAATGGCTTCCCTTCCACGCCCTTCAGGTCAAAAGGAACCTTGCCGCTATCCCTCGTGCTCCGACCATCGAGGATGATGGTCTTGTCCATCCCCGCTCCCTGGATGGTGAGGGCCTTCATCTTGACCCAATGACCGGTGTTCCAGCCCTTCGACCAGACCGCTCTGCCGGCGGGGAGCTGGACGGTGTCGCCGTCCTTGGCCGCGTCTATCGCCTCCCAGACGGCCTCCGGCGTCAGGTCGGCAGCCGTGCGGGTCTCGGCGTAAAGGGCGGCGGGCACAACGCCACCGGATGCGCCGAGCACGCAACACACCAGCCACAAACGGAGTCCAGATCTTCCCGTTGCCAACGTCGCATCCCCTCGGAGCGCTTGGAACACAGGCAGACATGCCACACAGCACCGATTATGACCCGGCATATCCGCCCGCGTCAAGAAGGGGCCTCCATCGTGTGGCGGTTGAGAGTGTACCCGAGGAGGCGCGTCTGGATTTCGTCTACCAGCGGCTGCTACGAAGTGTGTTGCCGTGCCTGTGCGAGCTGTGCGTAGTCTGCTTGTGTCATGCTGGCTGGAAAATGGCGCCGGCAGCAGGACGGACAGCTCGGCGAGCCGTTGGGCAGGCGCCATCGCGGCGGGATCGTCTGGGGCGGGCATCGTCTCCTCCGGCGTCAAGCAGCAGGTCTCTACTGCGTACATACCGGAGGGCGCGGCGAAGTGTTACTTGCCTTTTCTCCAATGCGCTGCACACGCGGCCCGAACTGCGCGACTACCTGGCCGAGCACCATCCCGAGGACCTGGCGTTCTTCGAGTCCGTCC
>Ga0114922_10006981_pt1 | contig 10338 bp, 9 predicted proteins | sample AartaG_FD_100975 | JGI IMG/M metagenome (GOLD analysis project Ga0114922, IMG submission 100975) | Deep subsurface microbial communities from Aarhus Bay to uncover new lineages of life (NeLLi) - Aarhus_00045 metaG | ecosystem: Environmental > Aquatic > Marine > Oceanic > Sediment | place: Aarhus...
ACCGTCTTGAATTTGCGTGCCATAATCGTTTTCCTCGCCACAGATATCAGGTTTGTTTAGATGGCCGCAATTGTACCGCAAATCGGGTTCGGAGGGAAGCCGTCTCTCCGACAGACTGCTAGGCTTGGGTTATGTTGCCCGCCTTATCGCCCTGGAGGAAATCGGCAGAGTTTCGGTGGCGACGGCCATGACGCTCCAGATTTTTGCCCTTGGTATCGAGCCTATCACAAGATTCGGCAACGAGGAGCAGAAAGAGAAATATTTGCCCGGCTTGGCAAAGGGTGAACGACTGGCCACGGTAGCTGTAACCGAGGCGACCGGAGGTTCTGATCCTAAGGGCGGCCGTACGTCTTATAAGAGGGATGGTGGCGACTATATTATTAATGGTCGTAAATGCTTCATCACCAATTCCCACATCTCTGACACCATTACTGTTCTGGCCAGGGACGAGCAAGATGCCAAAGCCTTCACGACTTTCATCGTAGAAAAAGGAATGGGGGGGTTCAGGCCCGGACACAAAGAGCACAAAATGGGCATGCGAGGTTGCAATACCGGTGAATTGATTTTTGAAAATTGCCGGCTTCCCAGGGAAAACCTGCTGGGAGCAGAAGGAAAGGGCATGCGTGTCGCCATGAGTGCCATCGGTGATGTCGGCAGAGGCGGTATGGTCGGCTGTGCCTTGGGGGTACACGCCGCCTGTCTGGAAGCATCCCTGAAATTTGCCAGTGAACGAATTCTTTATGGAAAACCGATCAGTAATTTACAGGCGATTCAAAACAAGCTGGCGGAAATGAAAATCGATCTGGAAGAAGGCCGCCTGCTGGGATACCGAGCGGCATCCATGCAAGATCAAGGCGTGCGGGCAGACAACGAATTCGCCATGGCGAAATATTTCACCACGGAAGCAGCACAGAAAGCGGCAAAAACGGCCGTTGACATACATGGTGGCTATGGCTGCATGGAGGAATTTGCGATTACCCGCTATTTGCGCGATTCCTTCGTTCTGGGGCCATCGGCAGGCACTTCCGACATTATGAAAGTCATCGTCGCCCGCTGGGTGCTCAAGCCCTTCAGAAAGTGAAGAATCGGGGGGGCAGGGAGATGGCGCATAAAACGATGTTTCAGCCGTAATCCAAACACCGGTCATCCCATGGAGGATGACACCGAGTTGCGCACGGCCCTTCAGGGGATCCTTCACGACGCGGCACACCCGTCGCACATCGTGTTGCCCATCATCCCGCGAGGATGACGCGCAGCCAGCTACAAGTATTTCAAAATTGGACGCAGATTTCCGCAGATAAAATCTTAATCGGCTTTTATCAGCGTTCATCTGCGTCCCACAATTCGTTGTTCAAAATAGGGTCCATAGAATGTTCAAGAGCATTGTATGTGTCAAAGCGGTTCCTGACCCCAAAGGGGCGGACAGAATAAGAATCGATCCCGTTACCAAAACCCTCACCAGGCGCGAAAACTGGCCGATGAATTGGGGACTTCCGTGGAAGTTGTTCTTCTGGGAGATAAACTGACCGGACAAGCGCAGCAGTTGTTTGCCGCCGGCGCCGACAGGGTCTATCTGAGCAATGCCCCAGAACTGGCCTTTTATCAACCGGATATTTACACCGAAATCATCGTCAAGCTCGCCAAAGAGCGGCAGCCGGAAATCATGCTCATCGGTTCGACGTCTATGGGAAGAGAACTGGCGCCACTGGTGGCAGCCAGACTGAAAACCGGATTGACGGCCCACTGCATTGACCTGGTGCTCGACGAGAACAGAATCTTGAAGCAAATAGTCCCCGCCTATGGCGGGCTGCTTTCGATCGTCTGCCCGGAAAAGCGTCCACAGATGGCCACCGTTGCAAGAGGGGTTTTCTCTACACCAGAACCAGATGAGAACAGGACGGGAGAGCTCCTCCCGCTTGATGTTCCGGAAGAGATCCCCCGTCGGATTCAAACACTGGAAATCATCCGTGAAGAGCCGGAAGGTGTACCTTTGGAATCGGCCCCCATTGTCGTTGCCGGCGGCGCCGGCGCCGGTGATCTGGAGGGCTGGCGCCAAATAGCCGATCTGGCGAAGGTGCTTGACGCTGCCCTGGGTTCTACACGACCGGCTGTTGATGAAGGCTGGGCCGGGTTGGAGACGATGATCGGGCAGAGCGGCAAGATGGTGAGTCCGGAACTCTATATCGGGGTGGGGTTATCAGGAGAACAACAACACCTGGTAGGTGTGGTGGGCGCTCAAGTTATGGTAGCCATCAATAACGATCCCAGAGCGCCGGTATTTGAACAGGTGGATTATGGCATCGTTGATGATTGCCGGGAGTTTGTTCCGGTGCTCATTGATAAGATCAGGGAGTATCAGGCTGCGTGAAACGTGAAAACGTGATGCGTGAAACGTACAATGAAAGGAGCTTAATCATGGGAATCAAAACCAGAGAAGACTACCTGGCGGCGCTCCGGGCGCTGCGCCCGAACATCTACAAGTTCGGCGAGCTCATCGAGGATGTCACGACGCACCCGGCGACGAAAAGGACGGTCGAAAGTCATGCCCTCAATTATGACGCGGCCAACGACCCGTAATTGGCCGATATGTACACGACCACTTCTATCTTTACCGGCGAGAAAATCCTGCGCTGGAATTCGATGATGCAGAGCGCGGACGATCTCATCGCCAATATGAAGATGAAACGCCAGAATTACCGGCGCACCGGGAGCTGTACCGGTGCGGTTTGCTGTGGCTGGAATGCCCAGAATGTGATGTGGGCGGTTACGCACGACATAGATGAGGAATTCAGCACGGATTATCAGGAAAGGCTAAAGGACTGGATCCTCTCGGCCCAGAGCAAGGGGCTGGCGGTGGCAGGGGCCATGACTGACGCCAAAGGTGACCGCAGTCTCAAGCCGTCACAGCAGACAGACCCGGACACCAATGTGAGGGTGGTAGAGATCAGGGATGACGGCATCGTCATTCGTGGGGCCAAAGTAATGATCTGCGGTACCGCAGCTTCGCACGAGGTTTTCGTTTTACCCGGCGGCATCTACCGCGAAGCGGATCAGGATTTCGCGGTGGCCTGTGTCGTTCCCCGCGACATCTCGGCGCTTCAGCGTCTGGGGGTCAGGAAAGGCACCAAGGTAGGCGTTATTGAGTGGGACAGCCACCGCACCGCTGCGGCAGCGGAGGGTCAGGACCTGAGCCACTGGCGGGTGGTCACCGGCGGCGCGCGGCTGACCAAAGGGCTGGCTATGGCCGCGAGGGAACTGGGCATCAAGGTCACCGGTGGTTACGGCCTGTCCGAATCCTGTCCGCTCCTCACCATCGCCAACCTCAAGCCCTTCATGGAAGAAGAGTGGGACGAGCGCCCCCTGGCCATCATCGTCCCCGCAGAAGGGGCCGAGAAGCGGATCACGGCTAAGGCAATGCAAGAACACCTGCAGAAATGCGTGGCCGATGGCGTGATCGCAAAGTGGGCGGTGCCTGAGCACTATGTTTTCGTTGAGGAATTGCCCAGGACCAACTTTATCAACAACGTGCTGAGTTCATTCCACCGCAGGCAAGTAGCGCCGGACGAGCAGGATGGCTCCCCGGAACGCCTCGTCCGGGTGGGCTGCCCGGCCCACAATTGCGGCGGGCGCTGCCTGCTGGTGGCTCACGTCAAAGAGGGGATCATCACCCATCTCGACACAGACGACCGTCCGGATACGCTCGCGGCGCCGCAGTTGCGCGCCTGTGTGCGCGGACGGGCCTACTTGCGCCGCCAGTATCACCCCGACCGGCTCAGATACCCGATGAAGCGGGTGGGGGCGCGCGGCGAGGGCAAATTCGAACGCATCTCCTGGGACGAAGCTCTGGACACGGTCGCCGATCAGATGCGCCGCGTCAAAGAAACCTACGGCAACAGCGCTTTGTTTGTGCCTTACGGGACCGGCAGCTACAACCAGCTCAACGGCTCGCAGACCGCCCGCCGGTTGATGAACCTGTTTGGCAGCTGCCTGGGCATTTACAACAGCTACAGTTGGGCGGCCATCAACGTCGCCACCCCGACCGTGTACGGCACGCGGCACACCGGCAACCACCGCCTGGACTGGCTGAATTCCAGGTACATCCTGATGTGGGGTTGGAACCCGGCCGAGATGCGCGACGGCACCAACAGCGATTTCTTTGTCAAACTGGCCCGCCAGAATGGGGCAAGGGTCGTCTGCATTGACCCGCGCCACACCCTGAGCGCGGCCAGCCTGGCCGACGAGTGGATTCCCATCCGCCCCGGCACCGACGCGGCCATGATGAGCGCCATGGCCTACGTGATGATGGCCGAAAGCCTGTACGACACCGAGTTTGTGCGCACCCACTGCGTCGGCTTTGACCAGGCCCAGATGCCCGCCGGAGCGGAGGGCGCGGAAAGCTACAGCGATTACATCCTGGGGGCACGCGATGGAACCCCCAAGACCCCCGAGTGGGCCGCAGAGATCACCGCCGTGCCACGGGATACCATCGTCCGGGTGGCCCGCGAATACGCCACGGTCAAGCCGGGCATACTGTACCAGGGCTATGGCATGCAGCGGCGGGCCTACGGCGAGCAGGTTGTGCGGGCCGGCTGCGTGCTGGCTGCTATCACCGGCAACGTGGGCATCCCCGGTGGGTGGGCCAGCGGACTGGGTTTGCAGCCCCCGGATGGCGGGCCGCTCGAGAATGTCTTCCCGGTGGGCGAGAACCCCGTCAAGGCGGCCATTCCCGTTTTCCTGTGGACGGAGGCCGTGCTGCGCGGCAGGGAGATGGGGCCTCAGGACGGGGTGATTGGGGCCGAGCGGTTGGAGGAGAACATCAAGCTGATTTACGCCGTCGCCACCAACGCCCTGATCAATCAACACGCCAACATTAACCGCACGGCCGGAATCCTGCGTGACGAAGGCCTGGTGAAGTTTATCGCCGTGCAGGACAACTTTTGCACGCCCACGGGCCGTTTTGCCGACATTTTGCTCCCGGCCTGCACCCAGTTCGAGACCTGGGGGCTGGAAGACGGCTGGAAGTACGGCGACGAGGTGATTCTGATGCCCAGGCTGGTCGAGCCGCTGGCCGAAACAAAGAGCGACTATTGCATCTGCGCCGAGTTGGCCGGACGCCTGGGAATCGGCGAGGCGTACACCGAGGGCCGCGACGAGCGCGACTGGGTCGAGTGGATTCTCGACCAATACCGCGAGACTCGCTTTCCTGGGCTGCCTTCGCTCGACGAGTTCGAAGCCTCCAACGTTGGCGTTTACGCGGAGCCGGTCACGCAGCCGGCAGTGGCCTTTGCTGACTTTTGCGCCGACCCCGAAGCACACCCGCTGAACACGCCATCCGGCAAGATCGAGATTTTCTCGAAACCGTTGTACGATATGGGCAATCCGGCAGAGATTCCGCCGGTACCAAAGTATGTAGTACAGGAGTGGGAAAGCCCCTTTGGGCCGGAGGCGAAAAAATACCCCCTCCAGGTGATAGGACATCACTATATGGGCCGGGTTAACTCTACCCACGACAACGTGGACTGGCTGGAGGAGGCCTTTCCGCAGCGGGTGTTCATCAATGCGATAGACGCCCAGGCGCGCGGCATTGCCGATGGAGACATGGTCAAAGTCTACAACGAACGCGGGGCAATGATCCTGCCCTGCCGGGTGACGAATCGCATCTTGCCGGGGGTGGTGAACATCCCGCAGGGAGCCTGGTGGACGCCCGACGAGAACGGCGTTGACCGGCGCGGGTCGGTCAACGTGCTCACCTCCGAACGGTGGACACCGCTTGCCTTTGGCACGGCGCAACATACAATTATGGTACAAGTCGAAAAGGCGGGGTGAGTCACGATACACAAAGGACAAACGACGAAGGACGAAAGTTTGCGGTCGGGTCGTTGCAATTCAGGTGGTATGGGCCAACCGCACCAACGGGGGCGAAAATGGTAATCGATACTAAAGACAACGTTCTTCTGTTCCACCAACAGATTCTTAATGACCCAAATCACCGATACCGCTCGTGGGAACATTGCTATTCCCATTTCCAAAGGCGTTGTTCTTTCAACAGCAAGGATGACATAGATACAGCATCTTTGCACTTGGCTTTTTACCTTGCCAGTTGGGGTATGTATCGCGGGTCATCCAGACTATTGCAAAAGGACTACAAAGTTCATATCCCGACAGTACGTGAGCTTTTAGACGATAGATATACCAGCCTATGGCAACTGGATTTTGACTCAATCGACTCTGGAAGCCCCGAAATAGAGCTCCTATTCCAACTAGTAGGAAAACTAGGGCAAATCTACAAAAAAGTGAACGTTAGCCCGACTGATACACTCATAACCAAAATACTTCTAGGCACGCTTTGTTGTACGCCAGCATATGACCAATGGTTCGTTAATGGTGTGAAAGTTTGGAAACGTTATAAGAAACCCAATCAAAAGTTTCCTGCGAGCTTTGGGCGTAACAGTTACCTCGGGTTAATTGAGTTTTATCGCCAAAACACAAAGGGCCTTAACGCAGCGCAAGCAATCATAGCGCAATGTGGTATCACATACCCAGTTATGAAATTGGTTGATATGTATTTCTGGAATCTTGGCTACCAAGAGGCACAAAACAAGCGCACATGAGCCACAAACTCACGCCCGCCGACATACCGCGCAGTAGTTTCAGGCATTGGTCTTGCTCTGATGAGTGGACTGCTTCTACGTCAGGTACAAGGGTAAGTTCGGTCGTTTGCCTTCGTCATTCGTCTTTTGTCCAGTGTGATGTCGATCTAACGTGAATCATGCCCAAACAATACGCCTTCTACTTCGACTCGTCGTCCTGCTCCGGCTGCAAGGCCTGCCAGGTGGCGTGCAAGGACAAACACGGTCTGCGAGTGGGTCTCTTGTGGCGCCGGGTATATGAGGTGACGGGCGGCAACTGGACGCGCAGCGGCGAGGCCTGGGTTTCGAGCGTGTTTGCCTACAACGTTTCCCTGGCCTGCAACCACTGCGAGCAGCCGATTTGCGTCGAGGTCTGCCCGTCGCAAGCCATCGCCAAGCGGGCCGACGGGATAGTGCTGATAGACCCCGACAAGTGCATCGGGTGCAAAAATTGCAGTTGGGCCTGTCCGTACGGCGCGCCGCAATACGACGCCGAGGCCGGTCACATGACCAAGTGCACCTTCTGCGCCGACGACCTGGACGCGGGATTGCCCCCGTCGTGCGTGGCTGCCTGCCCGCTGCGGGCGCTCGACTTTGGAGATCGCGCAGAGCTGGAAGCCAGGTATGGGGTCTGCCCTGAGCCTGTCCTGAGCCCTTTGCCCTTGGTCCTCAAGCCCAAGCCCCTGGTCCTTTGGCCCAGGGACAAAGGGGACTGAGGGTCCCTGGGCCCTGTACTTAGGCCGCACCTGTCCTGAACCGACAGGTACAGGGTACAGGACTAAGTGCCAAAGGACCAGGGGCGTAGTCGAAGGGCCTGTCCCGAGCGCAGTCGAGGGACCAAGCCGAAGGGCCGCAGATGCCATTTACCCCCTGCCGAAGGCCGATCTCACCGAACCGGCCCTGCTGATGACGCCCCACAAAGACGCTGCCCGAGCTGCCAACGAATCTGCCCGGATTGGGAACCGGGAAGAGGTGAATGGGCGCGGTTTGCCGCTTGTCCCAAATGTGTGACGCTTCCCCTGTTCCTCTCTTTAGCAGTAGCCCAAACCCGCCAAGTGTGGTACAATGTAATCGTGGTCACAACACCTGCTCTATTAGCCTATCTACGAGGGTCGATCCCGCTGGATGCGCTGCCTGACACATTGAGCCTAACTCATCGCCAATCGAACAATCAGCCAGAGGCTGGCACTGGCGTTCTACTACGGACGTGCGTTCAGGCAACTGGTGGAGGTGTACCGACTATGAGCAAGCAAGAAGAACGTGTCCTGCTCAACGCGGCAGACCGTCTTTCTGTAGACAAAGCCCGTCTCTTGTACCTACGTCTGGAAGAGCGACTGACCGGAACGGCAGTATCAGGCTCGTATGGTTCACCTTCTACAGCAATGCAGAGGCGCTAACCATCGGACAGCGCGACATTATGGAAAACTGGCCTACCTACGTACCGAGCCAGATACGAGAGAGGGATGCAGCGATGAACGAATTCTATCGCGCCAAGTTTAATGAACTATTGGCGGAATTCACCCGCTATCTGATCGAACACCCAGAATTCGCCGGGCAGATACCGGACGGCGCAGAGGTCGTGCTGTTAGACGGCCGTGACACGGAGTATAACCGCTATATGTTGGATGCTATCCGCGCAGCCCCGCCCGAACATCCCGTCGTGTACGTTGAGGTCGGCGAACTGGCCCCGGTTCGTTCCCGCTTGCGTAACCCCAGAGTCCTCCAGACCCCCGCCGCTTACGCAATGGCCTGATAGGCGGGCACGATCCGCTGAAGCGGGAACAGGCAGCAGCGTAGACCATCAGGCACAGGCTGTGCCCTCCTGCCGTCGAAGTGGAAAGCAACTTCGCCAACCCGGGCGCAGGCGGGAGGGCGGCGCATCGTGGCCTCTGAAGGGCGGCCAACCGGGTTCGCCTAACTACGTGCTTGATCGTGCGGGCCAACGGTGAGACGGAACGCTACGCGGTGGTGAGCGGTTTGACCTTGAGCACGGATGGCGTCATCCGGGTCATGACGGCCACGGGCGCTGGCTGGGGCGACCCGATGAAGCGCCCCCTGGAGCTGGTGAAACAAGTTCAAGTTGGTCTATTTTTTTCTGTTCCCCCTTGTCAAGCGGTGTAGATGGACGAAATTTATGTATAAACCGCTCGAGAGGGGGATTAGATGGAAAAATGTCCATATAAGCCGCTGATAAGGGTCATAGACGGAAAACTGTCCATCTAAACTCCTATTTGGCGGTATAGGTGGACAAATGTCCATCTATATATAGATAGGCGAGACGCTTCGCGTCTCGCCTATCGGCGCGGCGGATGCCTCCGCTGCGCTCCGGCCATCCGCTTGATAGCCTTCGGCTCGCTGACGCTCGCCTCCGCCTATCAAGCGGATGAACCCGACCATCGCCGCCCATGAACCCCTCCCTTCGGTCGGGCTTCATGGCCTGGCGCTGGCGGGTTATCCGCCGCGCCGTTGGGCGCTCTTGCGATCTAATGGTTGCAGTGGGCGGGGAAGGAGAAAATCGTGAGTGAATTGAGCGCTGAGAAAGCTGACTATGGGAATTGGGTTTCTGCAAAACTCATCTTTGTGCCAGGCGTGCTGAGCCTTCTCTTTGGAGGCTTGGCTTTTCTGCTTCCCGTATTGGCTGTTGTTGCGGTCATCTTCTTCCTGTGCTTTCTCTACTTTGCCTATGCGCGATACTTGTTCTCGCCGAGAGGAGGGAATATCCAGGCCAAGGTTCAGGACCTGGTGCTAGATCATATGATGGGTTGGGATGGGATAGGAAAGGTTCTCGATATTGGCTGTGGAAATGGCCCTTTGACGATCCAGATAGCGAAGCGATATTCTCAGGCCGAAGCGATAGGCATAGACTATTGGGGCAAGGCGTGGGAGTATTCGAGAGGGGTTTGTGACCGGAATGCAGCCATCGCAGGGATGGTGGAGCGGGTAACCTTTGAGAGAGCCAGTGCTTCCTCGCTGCCGTTTGATGACGAGGCTTTTGAGGTGGTGGTCAGCAACTTAGTGTTTCACGAAGTGAGGGATGTCAGGGACAAGAAAAAGCTGATCAAGGAAGCCCTGAGAGTGGTCAAGAAAGGGGGGTGGTTTGTATTTCAGGATCTGTTTCTGTGGAAGCAAGTGTACGGCGAGGTCGATGAATTGCTTGAAGAGGTCAGGAGCTGGGGGATCGAGACAGTGGAATTGGTAGATACAAGCGATTCAGACTTTATCCCCCAAGCACTGAAACTGCCATTTATGCTGGGCACAATGGGTATTCTATACGGGAGGAAGTGACAATCTGAGGCAGGGTGTCAAGAGCGCCCAACAAGCGCATGCAGCCGACCGCCCTGTCGAGGATTCTCTTGTTGCCTGTCTCGTTATTGAGGGTGTCTTTTCCAGTTTCATCCGCCGTGTCAGCCGTGCGGCGGCTGATGCGCGGCCCGTTAGTGCGCCAAGCGAACTTGGCGTTTCTTGCAGGGTGAAAGTCCCTGCTGGGTAAGGGCTAACCACCCACCCATACCGAGTGTTGCAACTGTCAGGAAGGTAGTTCAGGAGGAGTGAACATTACCGAACGGAGCGGTTGAGGCGTACACAGGGCCCTTGGTCCTGAGGCACTTAGTCCTGTACGGCCTAAGTACAGGGCCCAAGGACTCAGGGAACCACGTAGCCCGCAAGGGAGACCGCAATCCCCCAGGCTTGATACAGCCCCGATAGAGAG
>Ga0114922_10006982_pt1 | contig 10338 bp, 9 predicted proteins | sample AartaG_FD_100975 | JGI IMG/M metagenome (GOLD analysis project Ga0114922, IMG submission 100975) | Deep subsurface microbial communities from Aarhus Bay to uncover new lineages of life (NeLLi) - Aarhus_00045 metaG | ecosystem: Environmental > Aquatic > Marine > Oceanic > Sediment | place: Aarhus...
TCAGGCCATCTCTCCCTGTCTTTGAACTCTGTCCTCTTAAAGAGCTTAAGAGAAGAAAACTCAGCAGAATAACCATGTCTTTCAATTAAAAGCTAGAGGCATATTTACTAAATATCTGTCTTACAGAAAGATGAAGTTCTTCTGCAGCTTGACCTACACTCAGGTATCCTTCTAGAGTATTTTTGATAACGCTATATCTTGCTAGTTCTTTTGCACTCAATTGCTGCCTCCCCATTTCCACCTCCCAATCGTCAGTTATTAGGAGAATAGTATATCAGATTTATGGAGGGGTGACATTCTCACTTTGCAATACCTATGACATTATCATTTTGCAACGACAAAAAATTAAAATTTGTTGTGAATTAAAATTTATTTTAATATTCTATTGTTGGTTGTGATTCCCCATAACAATTTATTGGGGAAATTCTTAATGCTTCATCAAATTTCTGTAGCTTTTCTTGCATCAAAGGTTGGTCAGAATCATCAATTACGGCATGAAAATAATGGAAATATTTAGACAGGTTTTCCTTGTCTCCTACAATAGTAGGCAAAAGTACAAAACCTTTCTCACTTATATTTTTGTGTTCCTCCACGATTATAGTGCCTGGTGCTGCGCAAAATTCATCTATTACCAAATATTTTGGAAAGTTCTCGTCACTTGTATTTACAATTCTCTTTAGTGTGAGGTCATGCCTCTCACCCTTATAGATAATATTTTTATCCAATAAATCAATTATCCATGCCACTTGTTCACCAGCTAAACCAGTAGCAGGATTGACTCTATATAATCTTGAAATATTTTTACCTAATACGAATCCTACCAATCTTCAAAATCTTTAATCCTGGAATCAACTCTACCCAATTTTTCCTCAACATAAGAACTACTCAAATCATCTCCAGGATGAAGTATTTTAGCATTTCTTTCTTCAACCACAGAATCTTTATCAAAACCAACCAGCTGAATTGTTCCTCCGCCAACAAATATTTCCCTAATAGTTCGGAAATTTTCCTTTAATTTACTAGGTTCAATCATACTAAGTGTTCCTAACGGAGATACAAGCACATAATTATCTTTCATCATATTGGCCATTGTTTCTATACCTTGTAGATTAAACTCTACGGAAGCAAGAGTTCCATAACCTAATGTGACACGTGAACTAGAATTATAGTAAATATAATTTATCGGCTCAGCTGAAGGTTTAACCTTCGATTCTCCATTTAAATAAGCATCTAAAATTTCTCTTCTTATGCCATCCATTTGAAGTTGCTCGCTTTCCACAGAGAAACTGGTTAGTTCAAGCGAGTATGTTTCGTTGCCCCTAGAGTCGTACTGTGTTTCTTTGACCAGTCCAACATTCCTTGCAAAATATGACACGGTCTTGATTTGTTGTTTCTGTGTCCCTCCTAACTGCGTAGTGACATTTCTCAGGCAGTCAGTAAACCTGCCAGCGGGTACTTCGACTGTTCCTTGTGCTACGTCGCAGGTGATCTTCTGTTTCCTCTCCAGCATCTCTTCTTGGCCTTCCCTAGGCTTGAGAAAAGCGATGAATCCGTTGACGAGAATAGTTTCCCCAAGGTCACGCGCTCTCACAACTTCCCACACACCATAGTCGTTGTATCGCCAATAGACACCATCCAATTCTTGTAGCGAGTATTTTCGATCGTCAATAGCCCCCTCAGAAGCAATGACGCGAAAAGCGTCCAGGGACTTGTCATATTCCGATATGGTGTAGGTCTCAATCCCTGACTTTGCGTTGTAACATCGACCGTACTTCCAGATCCAATCCCCCTGTTTGTGGCCCTGGGAGGGATGCGGCTTTTCCACCTCTGCAACCAATGAGAACAGAGGCTGACACCCTGGTCGGATAGTACATTTGTACGTCCATGAATTCCCAACGGCGAGCGAAAAATAGTTGAACTCAGCCTTTTGCTTTTCTTCTGCTTTAAATCCATCCTCAACCGACCAGCCGCAATACCATCCTGGGCCAAAATCTACTTTCCACCAAATATAACCATCAGCACTTGATGGTCCGCTAAGGATTTTTCCTATAGTTCCTGTTGGTGCATAACCAGGATAATCAGAATCTGTAATCTCGGAATAGCTAGTTCCTGCTCCAGTACGCACATTAAGATTAGCGGTGACTTCAACAGTGTCACCTATACTAAAACTGGCGGCATCAACAGTACCTATTAACCCACTAAATGCAGTAAGTATCAACCCAACTATCAAATACACAAAGAGAGTTCCAACAATTTTACCGAGTTTTTTTCTTTTTCTCGTGCTAATTATCTCCCACTCATTAATTCCAGCAAAAGAATTTGGACTGTGCATAATTCTTTCTTTTTCACTCATTTTTACCTCGGTATACTAAAAAGTTGGACGGCATTCTGCTATGGCCTACTGGTATAAAACCTTGGCAGCGTAATGCGGCAAGGAAGGGTATTAGCAACTTGACCGACAGGTTGCCTTAATTACTTCTTAAATCGAATGTCGTCCAGATAGAATGTGACGCCGCTAGGATTCATATCCCAATTTGTCGTCCAAACAAACCCCCCTATGATATGTTTGAGGTCCGCTCCCTCTAGATCAATCTCAAATTTTTGCCAATCCTTACTCAGATTGGCGTATACGCTTCGTGGATAAGTCAGACTATCACCATAGGGTTCATTTATCCCACCAACTTTGAACTCGATGGTGCATGCTTTGTCTGCTCTGGCCCAAAATACCAGACGGTTGTAGCCAGAAAGGTCAAAACCTCTTCCCTTCCACAATGGATCCTTCCCCCAATTATTTGGGGGTTCCTGCCAATAGACACCAGCCCATTTGCAAGGTCCAGGATATGGACATTCGTTTGGTCCCTTCCCCTTGGCTTCGTACACAACACGTATACACGTTTTACCTAAGTGAGGATTCTCCTTAAACGCCTCGTTAATGTAAATATCTCCCACATCCCCCATGTAGCCTGTCGGTTTGTAGTGATTGTCCGGAGAATCAGCGTCCCGGTAAACATAGAACACCTGTTGGGGAGTAGGGGGCGGTTCTTCTCCCATCAGCCGCCAGCCCAACAGCTTTGGGACTCGGTCTGAGTAAAAAATCCCCCAATGCGGCTCAATCGGAAGGTGTGTCTTCCAAGGCTGATCAAACGCCTCAAAATAGACGAATTCCACGTCCGTTTCCGCAAGTTCCTGATAGTACCTTTCTTGGCTTACCTCAGATAATATGCCCTCTGGATCGCCAGCTGTAGGTAACCCCACTTCCTTGAACATAACGAACCGATCTGTTCGTCTTTTGAAGTCTTCATACGCTGCCTGTGTCCACCGAACAGCCGCATCTGGGTCAAGTTGGCTGTGGAAATAAGGATGGGCGTTCGGGAAAACCCAATCTCCAAGCTGAAGGAGATCTTCGTCAGAGTAATCATCGATCTCCTCCGTCGTCGTTACTGGCTTGTCCGTTGTTTCGCAAAGGTCCTGAATAACTGCGGATAGCGCTGGCATCTCATACCGTTTTTGAAGACCCTCATTACCGACACAGAACCCAAGCACGATTGATAGTTCTGCGGCAGCTTTTGCCGCAGCGATCTCCTCTTGATTGAGCGGGTCCCATATTCCCATAATTAGGCCCTGAAATCCCTGTGATTGAGCTAGTGTTGGAAGTCCATACCCCAGAATACCCGATGAGCTGTAGGTCACTAATCCGGTAAATCCTGCCTGACGTAGCACTGCAAAATCTTCGTGTATTGACTCTAGACTAGCTTCGACACCCTCATTAGGATTGGCTTCTGGAGGTGAGTAGGCAACCCAGACAATGCTGGAAACTTTCTCCACCCAGGCAGGTGACAGCGGAGTAGCCGTTGTGGTTGGTGTCGGCGCAGTTGCAGCCATGGTCTTCTCAACGCTAATGCAGTCCACCAGTAGAATCAGGCTGTTCACCAAGATAAGTAGGCTCATTACAGTGTGCAACCCGACAGAAGATATTCTCTTACTGCCTTTGCTTCTTCTTACACTGACTTGATAAATATGACTCAGGTTCATTACTTATCACCTCTCTCGTAACGGATATTGCGTATTTCAATTTCAAATGTTTGGGGTTGCTCGGGGCCCGTCCCCGCCTCATTCAGTCGTACCTGATTTGAACCCCAACTAATAACCCAGGCAAAGCCTCCAACTATGCGTTTGAGATATTCTTCTGGTCTGTCGGAAAGATCGTACTCAAAGGACTGCCAGTCCTCAGTGAGAGTTTTTATTCCTAGGCTAGTTCGCGACATCGAGTCTGGATACGGAACGGGGACTCGCACGAGACATTCTTTCTGATCATCCCATCTCCACACTACTCCCCCAATGATGAACTCTACATTGACTGTCCCTGTGACACTCCGCGCTTCCCACTTAACACACTGGAACCCTCGTAGATCAAAGCCGCCGTCAGGCCACTCTCCCCAATTACTGGGTGGATTAAGATACATGACTCCAGCAAATTGGCAAGGACGGGGGTTGGGTTTGCAATTGACATATTTCCACTCCCATTCATGCGGCCCTCGGCCCCTGATCTTGTATATGAAGCGAACAATATCCTCGGGACGTTCCTCTACGATGATGTCACAAATATCCCCCATATATCCCGAAGGAGTATAACTTGGATAAACAAAGAACGATTTGGTGGGAATACCTGGCAATTTTCCTCCTGTCTCAGTCGGTGGTATAGGTGTAGGCTCTGGCGAGGGTGTTTTTATTTCTTCTCCCTCAATTTCCTCTATAGTTTTTGTTTTAGGTATGTTACCAGCTAAGGCACAAATAATCTCTCCATCATCGGTCTTTAAAGCCTTGACTGAAAACCTCACGCTATCCTTAAATGGTGTGATGACTCCTGTAATAAGTGCTTCTACTCCTTTAATTTCTCCCAACTTCGTTGCTGTTTTAGGATCGATTATCCCAGTGACGGAGAGTTTATATTCTTGAACAATGCTCTTTAGATTAATGCGCTCTATAACCTTAAAATCCTTGCTAACACTAGCAAGAACTACAGAAAACTCCTCCGCTAGAAATCTTCCAAGTTTTGTTACATTACCTTGAAGATCTGTAAAATCAACTACAGCTATTGTCTTTATGTCTTCCTTGACTATCTTTTCTGCCATGATTAAAGATAACTCTTTTATTTCCTTTTCTTGGGCCATTAAAGGATAGTGACTTACCATAAGAAAAATCACTATCAAAAATAGTGTGAAAGAAAATTTACGCATTTTTACCTCCTCTCTTATAAAATTGAGCTTATTATCTCATCAGAATACTCCTCACAAAGTATCTCTAGTCCTCCTTTCAGTGCTCTGTCTTCAGAGAAACCGGAGCCAGTAACACTTATACTGTTAATTTCAACAACTTGAGCATTTTTGTTGATAACTTTATAGGAAAAGGTAATGTCGCAGGAAATTAAATCCTCATCGATAAGCCCTGTTTTTCTGAATGAATAATCTATTCTACCAAGAATTATGCAATCTATTTTAGAGTATACATCTGCTTTTTTCAAAAGTTCTGTATTCCCATCATAAATTTCTTTAAAGAAGCTTTTTGACTTAAATGCTTCCTCTTTAAAAAAGTTGATGATTATATTAACCCTTTCTGTCTTTAAAAGATTATAAAGTAGGTTTTCAGGAGAAAATCCGTGCTCGGTCTTTGAAGATTCAATTATCATAGTTACATCCTGCTTATCAGGAGAAGTGGCGACTGTTTCATTTATTAAAAACCTAAATTCGTCCAATCTCTTTTCTTTCTCAGATTTTTCTGGTGACTCTTTGTTAATTCCTATTTTATCATGAGATTCCGGCGTTGTTTTTACTTCGACAACTGGAGGTGGTGACGTACGCTCTTTCCATATTCTTATTCTATCAATGATGGTAATACCTCCCACTAAAATGGTAATTATTGCTGCTATAATCACAATTATTTTTCGTGGATAACTCATTTTTTCTTCTCTAACAATAACTTCCAATGAAATTGCATTTGGACATTTACAAACTTAGATTGTATGCAGGTAAAAACTCTTGGAAAAAAAATAGCTACTTCTCGTCGTCTTCTAGGCCTCACTCAAAAGGAGTTAGCCTATCGCCTGAAGATTAACCCAAGTACCCTTGCTCGCTGGGAGAAAGATAAAAGCCAACCTTCCAAAAAAGAGCTGGAAAGGCTGGATAATCTTTTCACTTTGCTTTCTTCAGACCATTTTTCTTTGACTTTGAATCCAAAGAAGATTGGTATCTAAAGCCCTCTTTTAGGTCTTTGGGAGTAGCAAGGATAATTTTGACGTTGCTTGATTTTAACATGGAATAAAGAAGGCAAAAATGTTAATTTTCAAGTTAAACAGCAATTTTTGCTTACTGTTCTATTTCCCTTAAATACTTCAGACCTTCTGCCGTGATATCGTAACCCCCAATCTCATTAAATGCTTGAGCTTGCTTAACGATATAACCGTCACTTTCAAGAATGTCAACATCTTCTTGAAAACGACTTTTTCCCACTTCAACTGGAAGACTTTTGTAAAAATCATCCATAGAAAAGATTTCACTGGTTTCCTTTTTTCTATGCTCCCTCAAAGCCCGAAGAATCCTTATTTGAAGGTCTGTTAAGTCCTTAAGCATATCGCACCTCCCCTTAGATAACTTTTATCGCCTTTTATTTTCGTTGTACTCTAGAAAACTGTGACAATTATCGTCTTTTGGTGTCTACCAGATGGGTTAAGATACTTTCTGGGTTTTGGATATTATAATTTTCTTTTAAAGTGAACCAGAATATTTGGATCCCTTTTTGCCGATTGTCTGCCTTTTTGGTTAGCCTTTCTGGTATTTGTGTTCTTCTAGTACTGAGTGAGAGCAGTGTAAATTTTAGCGATTGAAGATGGAGAAACATCAAAGTTACAATATCTGTTAAGTAAAAGAATGCATTCATCTACCAGTAATATATCAGTCCGTATTTTCCTAATAAATAGGTGCTGATCTTTCGGGATTGCCATAGGCTCACCTGTTCCCATATATCCTCCACTGATAACTATGTTTAATAAGTGAGGGTATCTATACATCTCTTCTTCTAATTCATTTATCGCTTTTCTGATATCATACATACGAAAGAAAAAAGTATTATCCTTTATGACAATAATATTAGCATGGTCATGAGGTAATTGTTTTTGTTCCTCTTTAATTTTTCCTTTCATTCTCAATAGTTCGTCTACATTGTAAGATGGACCAGAGAATTCTCCTACTTTTAATCCTTTTTCTGCTGCCCATTTTTCTAGCATTTCTTTGTCACCCTTAGGCGCTAAACCCATTTCAACCACACCTTCTTCAACTAATTCATGAAAAGTATTTTCTGCTTTAACCCTTTTAACTAATTGTTGAACTTTCTCTGTTACTTCCTTTAAATGTCTTTCAGAAAGGGTTTTATGAACTCTTCCACAATAATATACAAACGGAATGAATAATAAAATTGGCTTCTGAATTTCCTGCAAGGTCGTACCGGCTTCTTTTTGAATCATACTTTCCTTTAGAATAGAGACTTCTACAAACAACTCTTCCCTATTTTCACTGTTTGTTATTTTAAAATCAGGGATTTTTTCTTTCAATCCAACAGCTACTTTAGGATCAAAGTCAAGTTTAAATTTTACCTTCGCAAATTTATAAGAAGGCTCCAAAACTGAAAGAGCCTCACTAAATTTATCCTTATCCTTCAAGCGAATTAGCAAGCTTTTATAGTTATGGTGATTTTTTAGTTCTTTGAGTGCTTCAGCAAACCAACTCAACCACTTACGAGTCCACGGTGCTAAATTAGTAATATGACTGGCAAGGGGATGCCAAGTGTCAAAAGCTACACTCAAAAAATCTTCACCTAATTCTCGCTTTAAAAAGAGAAAGGCCCGTTTAGCTTTCTCTTTTTCGACTTCGGTTAATTCTTCCAGAATTTCACAATGCTGAGCTAATTTGTCCCAATCTTGATAATCTTCCGGTTTCTCAAATATATTCTTTGCTTTCAATAATTAAACTCCTTTATTCCAAAAGACTTGAAAACCGTCATTCTTCATTAGCTCTAAAATGCTTTCTGGTTTTTGAATGCTGTAACGTTTCTTTGTTGTAAACCAAAAGATTGTAGAGTCTTTTGCCTGTCACCTGCTTTTCTGGTTATTGCTCCTTACTTTTCCCTTTCCCTAGCCGCCGCAGAGCTGAAACAATAACTCCAGTCACTGCCTCACGCTTTGTCCTTTTCTCTTCCTCGGCAACTGGCTGAAACTTGACTTTTACTCTGTAGCCTTTTACTCTTTCTTCTTTACCGGCTTTACCAGCGGCTTCCTCTTCCAAGTAAAAGAAAAGCTCCTCTGGCTGGAAGAATAAGATCCTCTTTTGCTCAGATTCCTTAAGTTTTTGAGCAGTGAGTTTCTTTACCTTCCTCAAAGTCTTTTTTTCAGGTGAGCAGAGGATTACTTTGTCATAACCTGCCCTCAAACACTTTTCTATATTGGAAAGCTCTTGCTCATCGGTTGAGGTTAAAGAAATCTCACAGGCAATTCTTTCTCCATCTCTTTCAAGACCCACATCAACTTTTCCCAGACCGTCAGGGGTCGGCTCTTCAATTATTGCCCGATAGCCTTTCTCTTCAGCCGTCTTCTTGATTAAGGTCTGAAGATAGCGATGCTGGGACCCACCTACTCCCTCAAGTATTGGAATCTTTTCTTCCTTGGGTAAAACAATGACCTCTTTTCTTTTAAGCTTTTCTTCATCTTCTAAAGACGGTGGTGGGGTTACCTTCTCCTTTTTTGCCGGTTGTGCCTCAACTTTTTCTTTAATGAGGCTATGCCTCTTGTCGTAGAGAGCCGTCAGTCTCTCTCTTGACATAAGGTACTTTTTGCCAAAAGGAAGGCCCTTCAGAAATTTTGAGTATTCCTCCTTAGTCATTACCAGAACTTCCCAGGCTGGTTCGATATCCACTGTCCGAAGTGGGATGATTCCTCCTCCAATTTTGTGCTTGACATAGCAGACTCTTGGAGAAAGACCTTGTAGTTCTTCAATCTTATGCTCCCACTCCTCACCCAAGGTCCAGAATCTAGGCCAGAGATAGCGCACCGTCTTAACCTCATAACCTGAATATTCAAAACCTTCTTTTGCCAAAAGCTGGGCATCCTGGCGGTTGAGTCTGAAGTAAACCTGAATACCAGCGTTTCCCAAGATTAAACTTCGAAGCTCAGTTGAAATCTGGGCTAGAGTCTGATGGGCCATGATAAGGGAAAGGCCATATTTTCTTGCCTCAGACAGGGTAACTGAGAAGGACTCACTAGCAAAGTTTTGAAACTCATCAATGTAAAGGTAAAAGGGAACTCTTTTGCTCTGAGGAATGTTTGACCTGGAAAAAGCAGCCATCTGAATCTTTGCCATGAGAAGGGAGCCTAAAAGGTCAGCTGCTCCTTTAAGTTTTCCTTTATCCAGCTTTATAAGGAGAATCTTTTTCTGATCCATTATTTCCCTTAAGTTAAAAGAGCTTTTTGTATGAGAGAACATCTGCCTTATCCTCTCATCAGAGAAGAAAGCATTTATTTTGTTCATCACTGGCTGAATCCAGGTTACCTGTCCTCTATCTGTTAAGCTATTAAATCTTTCAAAGTACTCCTTGGCAATAGGATGGTTAACTTCTTCTAGAACACTTTCCCTGAAAGTTCTTTTTGTCAAAAATGGAGAAAGCTCAACCAAGGTAAGATCTGCCTCTCCCAGAGCAATCAAGGAGTTTCGCAAAAGATCTTCCATCCTCACGCCCCAGGAATCGGCCCAGATTTTCTTGAAGGCACTCACCAGTTCATTTGCTTGCTCGGCTACTGAAACATTGCTGAGCTTATCTAGAGGATTGAAGGTAACGCTGAAATCTGGGTCAGTTGGCTCAATAAGGACGACCCTTTCTGAAATCTTTTTTTCATCCCTAGGGTCATCGTAGCAGCAGGCTAAAAAACCCTTGATATCCTCAATTAAGTCTCCATGAGGGTCAATAACTCCAAAGCCGTTTCCTTTCTCAATGTCCTGCTGGATTAAAAACTCTAAGAACTTTGTCTTCCCTGTTCCGGTCGCACCGATGACATAGAGATGAGTCGCCCTATCCTTTTCACGAATCTTTGCCATCTGGAGTTCCTCTTTATTCTCTGACCAATACCAACCAAGATCTAAAGAGCCCGGTATCTCTTCATAGTGAACTTTGGGCTCTAAAGTATCTTCTTTTGGAGAGCCTTCTAATTGGATCTCTTTTTTCTCTTTCTTTTCTCTCTTAAGTAACCTTGTCCATCAGCCCATTTTCACCTCTTTAAACCCTTCTAGTCTTTACGAA
>Ga0114922_10006983_pt1 | contig 10338 bp, 9 predicted proteins | sample AartaG_FD_100975 | JGI IMG/M metagenome (GOLD analysis project Ga0114922, IMG submission 100975) | Deep subsurface microbial communities from Aarhus Bay to uncover new lineages of life (NeLLi) - Aarhus_00045 metaG | ecosystem: Environmental > Aquatic > Marine > Oceanic > Sediment | place: Aarhus...
AACAACTGCGTGTGGGATTATTTGAACTCCTGCTTCCCGCCCCATCTTTCCTCGATCCAGCATGTGGTCATCAACTCATCCGGGCAGAACCAGCTGGCCCTGCGGACCGGGATCGGGGCGACCCTGATCCCCAATGTCATGGATTTCGAGCATCCCCCGGAGCCGCCGGATGAGTACTCCAAAGATGTACGTAAAGATCTGGGTGTCAAAGAGGACGAACTGCTCGTGCTGCAGCCGACCCGGGTGGTACAGCGCAAAGGCATCGAACACGCCATCGAGCTGGTCGCCCGTTTGGGGAGGAAGGCGACCCTGGTCATCTCCCACGCCTCGGGCGACGAGGGTTACGAGTACCAGCAGCGGGTCAAGGAGTATGCCGGGATGCTCAAGGTTGATGCCCGCTTCGTTCAGGAGATCATTTCGGACGAACGGGGAACCACCCGGGACGGCCGGAAGATCTATTCCCTCCAGGACGTCTATCCCTACGCGGATCTGGTGACTTATCCGTCCCTGTCCGAAGGATTCGGCAACGCCTTCCTCGAGGCGATCTATTTCAAACGACCGATTCTGGTGAACAACTACTCGATCTACTTCTTCGACATCAAGCCGAAGGGTTTCGATGTAATCGAAATGGACGAATTCATCACCGAGGAGACCGTACGGACGACACGGGAGATTCTGAAGAATCCGCAGCGGGTCAAGGAGATGACCGAAAAGAACTACGCTCTCTGTCTGAAGCACTACTCCTACCGGATCCTCGAAGTCAAGCTACGCCACATCTTGAGCTCCTTCTGGGGGCAGAGGTAGCTAAAGGGTTTCCCCTCGTTTCAGGATCAGTTCTACCAGGGATTTTCTGCAGCCGGCATCCCGGACATCGAATACGGGAAAGCCATCGAAACTTTCTCCGCACGAGGACCCGGGACCGGCGAAAGGTCCGGCCAGCCCGAGGATCTTCTTTTTGGGGACGCGGCGTACCTGCAGAGTCTCATCCCACTTCGAGGTGTCGGTCAGGCACACCACAGCGGCGTCGGCGGCCTCCGCCTTGCCCCCTTCGCAGATGATGAACTGAACCTTTTCGGGGACCCGACGGATCATTTCCTCAAAGGTTCGTGTACTTCGTTCCAGAATCAGGCTTTCCTCCCGGCTCTGGACCAAGACGAAAGAAGCTCCGGATTCGGCAAGGGCGTAGGAATCGGTGGCACTGTGATCCAGGGTCAGCCTGGCCACATGAGAGGATTTGAGGGCCGCCACGCCGTAGCCTCGGGCCGTCAGGTCGGCGATGATCGCGGTGCACACCGTGGTCTTGCCGCTGTTCTTCAAACCCGCCACGCATACGAGATAGGGGATTGGTCTCACGATGCTCTGATCTTAGCTCCTCCGGTGCGGGATATACAATGCCCGGTGAGGCCGATACCTCGGCTTTGGCCGCTTGCTCGGCTTGAAGGTTTGCGGCCGAATTGGCTACACTGCTGATGATACTCAAAAGTTTACTCGGAGGTTAGCAAATGGAACGGGAAATAGAGATACGGGTCGGAGACAAGCGAATCGCCATGAACCATTTTGCAAAGGAGATTATTAAAAGCACCCTGGTGGGCATGCTCAAGCCTTTGAAGCATGTCGAGGTGGATGAGAAAATCCAGATCACCCTCGAAGCGGTCAAGAGATAGATGGGTTCAGGTCTTTCCCTCGATTCCCTCCTGTTCACGGCCCTGCGGGCGGCGGCCAAGGCCTTTCCGGAGATTCTCTCCGTGTACAACGGTCCCTTCTCCGTCGACAGCAAGGACGATCGGTCACCCATCACCGAAGCGGACCGTCGTTCGAACAAAATCATCGCCGAAGAGCTGTCGCGTCACAGTCCCTACGGGATTATCAGCGAAGAGGGCGAACACACTCCCTTTGCCGATCGCAGGAGCTGGGAACGATTCTGGCTGGTCGATCCCCTGGATGGTACCAAGGAGTTCGTGAAGAGAAACGGGGAGTTCACTATCAACATCGCCTTTGTAGAGGGCAGGATCCCCGTGCTGGGTGTGGTCTATGCGCCGGTGCTCGATCTGCTGTATTTTGCCAGCGATGACATCGGATCCTACAGGCTCGAGGGGTTTTCAGATCTTGCCGCAGAGATACCGGCAGATCTGGTGAGCCGGGCAACAAAACTCGCCCCCAAGGCCCCCCTCGTTCTCGACGAAGAGAATAAGCACAAGAAAATCACGGTTATCGGCAGCCGCTCCCACAGCTGTCGGGATTTCGACGATTATGTGCACGAGCTCGAGCAGCGCTACGCCGAGCAGATCGAGATTACCACGATAGGCAGCGCTTTAAAACCTTGCTACGTTGCCGAGGGAAAGGCGGATATCTATCCCCGCTTCGGACCGACGATGGAGTGGGACACGGCGGCGGCCCACGCCGTAGTACGCGGTGTGGGCAAGCGAATGACAGCCTACGACGGCGGTACCGAGCTGATCTACAACAAGGAAGTGCTGGTCAACCCTTCGTTTCTGGTGTACTAGACGGGCAGCGGGACGGATTATCCGACAACACGGTGCTACCTAAATATATGACTAAATTACCAGGGAAATCGGATACATTATTCTTGACAGACACCGCAACAGGGCGTATGCTGGGGTGCGTGAAGAAATTCACGATATAGCTTCAGCAATAACCATAATTACGTGAACAATACAGCATTTTAGAGGTGAGGAGGCAGCAGGTATGTCTAAAGAGGATACTGCGTTGATCACAAAAATCGTAGCGGAGTACGCTAAGGATCCCCATCGCTTGATGGATATCGTCCGGGGCGTCCATGAGCAGGCCGGCTACCTGTCGGACGACGCTGTTGACGGGATCGCCAAGGCTCTGGGCATACATCGGGTACAGGTAGCGGATATGGCCAGTTTCTATACATTTTTCGACCGTGAACCGGCGGGAACGTGTACGATCCGCCTGAGCAACTGTGTGGTGGATCGAATGCACGGTATGGAAGAGGTAGCCAAAGCTTTCGAAAAAGAACTGGGGATCTCCTTCGGACAGACCACCCCGGACGGGATGATCTCATTGAAGTATACCTCCTGTACCGGGATGTGCGATCAGGCCCCCGGAGCTTTGATCAACGGTATGGTGGTGACAGGACTGAAACCGAAGGATATCCCGGCCATCGTGGCGGCGATAAAGAAAGAGGGAGGAAGGGTCAGCAAGAGCGAACTCTTTCCCAACGCGGAGGTTCAGCTGAACCTGCGTCAATCCGGTTCGGTGGTGATGGCACCCTTTGAAAACGGAATCGCGGTTCGCAAAGCCGTGAACATGAGCCCGGAAGAGGTGATCGAAGAGATCAACCAGAGCAAACTCCGCGGCCGGGGCGGTGCCGGATTTCCCACCGGGATGAAATGGAGCTTCTGTCGAAAGGCCAAGGGAACCCATTACATCATCTGCAACGCCGATGAGGGCGAGCCGGGAACCTTCAAAGACCGGCTGATTCTCACCGAGCAGGCGGATCTGTTGTTCGAAGGAATGACGATCGCCGGGTATGCTCTCGGCGCCAAGGAAGGTCTGCTGTATCTTCGTGCGGAGTACAGTTACCTGTGGCCTCATCTGGAGCAGGTTCTGGCCCGCAGGCGACGGCACGGGCTGCTGGGCGAATCGATCTGCGGCAGAGAGGATTTCAACTTCGATATCCGCATCCAGCTGGGTGCCGGGGCTTATATCTGCGGAGAGGAATCTTCTCTGATCGAGAGCCTTGAGGGCAAGCGGGGCGCTCCCCGGGATCGCCCGCCCTATCCGGTGCAGAAGGGATATCTGGACCAGCCGACCGCCGTGAACAACGCCGAGACCCTCTGCTGTGCCGCCAGGGTATTGGAAAAGGGCGGGGAGTGGTTCACCCACTTCGGCACCCTGGAATCCACGGGGACCAAGCTGCTCAGCGTATCGGGAGACTGCAAACACCCAGGGATCTACGAGGTGGAGTACGGCATCACCGTGGACCAGCTGCTGGCCCTGGTGGGCGGGGAAGACGCCCAGGCGGTGCAGGTGGGCGGACCTTCGGGCCAGTGCCTGGCCGCCAGGGACTACGGTCGTAAGATCAGCTTCGAAGACATACCGACGGGGGGATCGATCATCGTGTTCGGACCCAAGCGGGACTTGCTGGAGCAGGTTCTGAACTTCACCGAGTTCTTCGCCGAAGAGTCCTGCGGTTGGTGTGTTCCCTGCCGGGTGGGAACCACCCTGCTGAAGATGAAGCTCGAGAAGATCCTCGGCGGCAAGGGAACGGCGAGTGATCTCGAGGAATTGAACAAGCTCGGCAACACTGTAAAGACGATGAGCCGCTGCGGGCTGGGCCAGACGGCGGCCAATCCGATTCTGACAACCCTGCAAAACTTCCCCGCTCTTTACAAGCAGCGCATCACGGAGAAGGATTTTATTCCTCACTTCGATATCGACAGCGCTTTCAGTGATTACTGCGAAATAACGGGCCGGAAGTTTGAGGATGTAGAGGAGTAGATGAAAGATGGCAGATAAAGTGAAAATCATCATAGACGGTGAAACAGTCCAAGCCAAGCCGGGACAGACGATTCTCGAGGCGGCTGGTGAGGCCGGGATTTACATACCCCACCTGTGTTATCACAAAGATTTGACCCCCGGCGGCCACTGCCGGGTGTGCACGGTGAAGGTGAACGGCAAGCCGATCAACGCCTGCACCATGGTAGTGGGCGAAGGCATGGTGATCGAAAACGATACGGAAGAGCTAAATGAGATGCGGAAGAGCATCATCGAGATGCTCTTCGTGGAGGGCAACCATATCTGCCCGGCCTGCGAGAAGAGCGGGAACTGCGAGCTTCAGGCACTGGCCTACCGCTTTCAGATGATGGTGCCCAGCTATCCGTACCTGTTTCCCAAGAAGGAGCTGGACGGCACGCATCCCGACTTCTACATCGATCGGAACCGCTGCATCCTCTGCGGTCGCTGCGTGCGTTCCTCCCACGAAGTGGACAAGAAGAGCGTCTTCGGCTTCGAGGGCCGGAGCATCGACAAGCGGTTGATCGTGGATGCCCGTCACGATCTGTCGGAGACGGATCTCGAGGCGGCGGACAAGGCGGCCGGCTACTGCCCCACGGGCAGTTTGATGGTGAAGCGGGAAGGCTGGAAGATGCCCGTGGGAACGCGTAAATATGACAAAGAGCCGATCGGCGCGGACATCGAAGGAAAGAGAGGTTGATCATGGCCAAAGTGAAAGTAGCAACAACAGCACTGACGTCCTGCTTCGGATGCCATATGTCGATCCTGGATATTGATGAGCGCCTGCTCGATCTTCTTGAGCTGGTGGAGTTCGACAAATCTCCGATCGATGATAAAAAAGAGTTCACCGGCATGGTGGATGTAGGAATCATCGAAGGAGGCGTCTCCAACGACGAGAACCTGGAAGTGGCCCGAGACTTTAGAAAGCACTGCAAGATCCTCATTTCATTAGGGGAATGCGCCATCCAGGGAAACATACCCGCCTACCGCAACATGGTGCCTCTGAAAGAATGTCTGGAAGAGGCCTACTTCAACGGGCCTTCGGTGGTGAATCCGTCGGGGAAGATCCCCGATGATCCGGATATCCCGATCCTGATGAACAAGGTCTATCCGGTTCACGAGGTGGTCAAGGTGGACTACTTCATGCCGGGCTGTCCGCCCCCGGCGGACCAGATCTGGGCGGTCCTTACGGCACTCCTGACGGGAAAGCCGATCGACCTGCCCTACGAGTACGTGAAGAAGGACTAGAGGGAGAGTGAGAATCTATGAGTACTGCTATAAAAGATAAAGGGAAAAAGATCGTCATCAGTCCCGTGACCAGAGTCGAAGGACACGGAAAGGTGACCATCCGAATGGACGATAAGGGCAAGGTAGACTACGCCCGTTTTCACATCGTCGAGTTCCGCGGATTCGAACGTTTCGCTCAAGGTAGGTTCTACTGGGAAATGCCGGTTCTGATTCAGCGGCTCTGCGGGATCTGTCCGGTCAGTCATCACCTCTGCGCCGCCAAGGCGACGGACCTGATCGTCGGGGCCGACAAGATACCCGTTACCGCGGAGAAGATGCGTCGGCTGATGCACTACGGACAGACCTTCCAGTCTCACGCGCTGCACTTCTTCCATCTCTGTTCACCGGATTTCCTCTTCGGTTTCGACTCGGATCCGGCCATCCGCAACGTGATCGGTGTGGCCCAGAAGCACCCCGATCTGGCCAAGATGGCCATCCTGATGCGCAAGTACGGCCAGGAGGTGATCAAGGCCACCTCGGGAAAGAAGATCCACGGTACAGGAGCCATTCCGGGAGGGATCAACAAGAATCTCACCATCGAAGAGCGGGATTTCCTCAAAAAAGATATCGATCAGATGGTGCAGTGGTCCGTCGACGGCCTGGAGCTGTTCAAGAAGGTTCTCCACGCGGACCTCAAGTATCTGACCGGCTTTGCCGCCTTCGACTCCAACCACCTCAGCCTGGTGCGAAAGGACGGCTGCCTGGACATCTATGACGGGAACCTGAGGGCAAAGGCCGCCGACGGCAAGATCATCTTCGACCAGGTACAGCCCAAGGACTATCTCGAGTATATCCGGGAAGAGGTCCGCCCCTGGAGCTATATGAAGTTTCCCTTCATCAAGAGCTTGGGCATGGAGAAGGGCTGGTATCGGGTTGGGCCGTTGGCCCGGATCAACAACTGTGATTTCATCGACACTCCGATGGCTGAAAAGCAGCGGCAGGAGTTCATGAGCCTGACCGGTGGAAAGCCGAACAACTCATCCCTGGCCTACCATTGGGCCCGGCTGATCGAAGTTCTGTACTGCGCCGAGAAGATCAAAGAACTCCTCGACGATAAGGACCTGCAAGGCACGGATCTGGTGACGGAGGGCAAGCACCGCGACGAGGGCATCGCCATTCTGGAGGCTCCCCGCGGAACGTTGTTCCACCATTACAAGATCAATGACACCGACCAGGTCGTCATGGCCAACCTGATCGTCTCGACGACAAACAACAACGAGCCGATGAACCGGGCCGTGGAGTGGGTGGCCCGAAACGAGCTGGAGGGTCAGAAGATCACCGAAGGCCTCCTCAACCACGTGGAGGTGGCCATCCGAGCCTACGATCCCTGCTTGAGCTGCGCGACCCACGCGGTCGGACAGATGCCTCTGATCATTCGTCTCGAGGACCCCGACGGGTCGCTGGTCGACGAGCGGATCAAGGAGTAGGATGGGCTTTGGATAAACAAGGACCCCCCCGCATCCTGATCCTGGGATACGGAAACCCGGGACGGCAGGACGACGGGCTGGGTCCGGAAATCGTAGAGGAGCTTGAGAAGCTCCGAGTGCCCGGGTTGACCCTGGAAGCGGACTACCAGCTGTCCATAGAGCATGCGGCCGACCTCGGGCAGGCGGACAAAGTGATATTTGTAGATGCGGCGGTAAACGGGCCCGAGCCCTTTCAGCTGAAAAGGCTCGAGGCTTCCCGGAGCATCGAGTTTACGAGCCATGCGCTCGGGCCGGGATCGGTTCTGGCCATCTGCGAGGACACCTATCAGTGTAGGCCGGAGGCATTGCTGATCGGTGTTCGGGGCTACTCCTTCGAGTTCGCGGAAGGTCTGACCGAGAAGGCTCGGCAAAACAGGAGCAAGGCTTTAGAGTTAATCAAACTACTGATCGACCAGTGGAGAGGGAAAAACATGGCAGGTGAAACCGGAAAAACGATTCTCATCATCGACGACGACCCGGATATCCGCAAGGCTACCCGGATCGTGCTGGAGTCAGCCGGCTTTGTCGTGGGAGAGGCATCAACGGGGGAGGAGGGGCTGAAGACAGCCCAGAAGATCAAGCCGGATGCGATCCTCCTGGACCTGATGATGGAAACGGTGGACGCGGGCAGCAAGGTCTCCACCCAGCTCAAGGAGGGGGGGTTCACGGCCCCGATCTTCCTGTTGAGCTCCGTCGGAGACGCGGTGCGCTACAACATCGACGCCCAAGAGCTCGGCCTGGCCGGGATCTTCCAGAAGCCGATTGATCACAAGACGCTTCTGTCCACGTTGAAGGCGGAACTGGGGTTGTAGGACCTACGGGCAGATCCGAAGGCTTGCATCGGTTTCTAAAGGTCGCGGCATTTCTACTCCTCTTCCTGCTGATCGCAGCCGGGCGCTGGGTCGTTTTTAACAGGGCTTTTGAGGGGGCTTGCCCGTCCGGGTTGTTCCTCGCCGTCAGCTACGGCCTGTTGACCGCAGGAATCGCCTTTTTTGCCGTCGACCTGATTCTGGTCCGGTCTCTGCTGCAGCGAAAGATTCTCTGTATCAAGATCCACGGCGCTGCCCTGATTGTTGTCGGGCTGCTGGACTCCGCCTTCGAGCTTTCCGGATCCGCGGCCGCGCTCACGCTCTCTTTCTCCGCCGTCCTCTTCGTGATACTCGCCGTACTGGACACCGTGAAATCAGGCGGTCCCGAGTTTCGGGTTTCCCCGACCGACAGGCTGCCGAAACGCTACCTGCGCCGGCGGCCGATCAAGACCGCTGCGGAGACTCTGCTGCGCCTGTTTCCCTTCCCCGAACCGGTGGGTTTGTACAGGATCGGATCTGCCCGGGCGGATTCACCCGTACTGGTTACGGGTAATTTCGAGCTTACCCTCCGAAGGGTCTGCTCGGCCCTGAAGAACCTGGACTGCTGGCTGTTGGTCTGCGACAGCCGGGGGGTGAACGTGTGGTGCTCCTTCATGGCCGGGCATTTCACAACCGCCTCCCTCGTCCAGGCTATCGAAAGAACCGGTTTGGCCGAGCGGGTCAGCTCACGCCTTCTGATCCTTCCCCAGCTCTGCGCCTCCGCGGTTTCTCTGGAGGGGCTGAAAGAGCGAAGCGGCTTCCATGCCCGTTTCGGGCCTCTGTACATCCGGGACATCCACAGGTACTTGGAAAATCCCTCCGACCCGGACATTCGCAGCGCAGTTTTTCCGCTCAGAGACCGTTTGGAGATGGCTCTGGGCGCGCCGATTATCCTCTCTATTGTGGTCGCTCTGGTCTACAACTTCATCGGTCTGGATCACCTGCTTGTGGTGCTGCCGCTGCTGTACCTCGTCTCCCTCCTTCACGCATGTATCTTTCCCCGGCGGCCTTTGATCAGGATCGGGCCGTGGGCCCTGCTGTACGGCGCCGCTGTTTTTCTCCTGGCAGGACTTCTCTCCCGGGCACTGTATCCCGACCGTGTGCTCCTGTACGCCCTGACCGTAGGAATCGGAGCGGCCTATCTGGTCACGGAGTTCAGCGGCTGGTCGCCCCTGCTGAAGTACGGCCTGATTCCCTATAAGAAGCCCCGGGTAAGGGTGGAGGAGGAGAGCTGCATCGGCTGCCGCCGCTGCGTGGAGGTGTGTCCGCGGGCTGTATTCCGGATGGAGGGTGAAAGGGCGGGGGTGATTCTGGAGGAAAGGTGTGTGATCTGCCGGTCCTGTTTCAGCCAGTGTCCCACCGCAGCTGTGAAGCACTCCCATGCAAGCGGTCGGGGCGTATAGGCCGCGTTCAATTCCTCAAGGGTAGTGGTCAATACCTTTCTGCATCAAGGTGATCATATTTTTCTTGATTCCCGGCCGGAAAATGAGTTTATTTTTCCGTAGGACAGGAGGCGGATGATGATATCGAATAATCGCAAAATTCTTTGGCTCGTTCCGGCGAGCCTTTTTATAGTCCTCGTCACTCTGCTATCGCTTCTCTCCGGTTGTGTCGGGTCGGCCGAGCAGGTTGTTCAGACGGCCGCCGCGACCGCGGAACTGGATCCTGAGGCGGAGATCCCGGTCGATCCGCAGGTTCGCCTGGGCAGGTTGGAGAACGGTCTCACCTACTACGTGCGGCCAAACCGCAAACCGGAGAATCGTGCGGAGCTGCGGCTGGTGGTCAACGCAGGCAGCGTGCTGGAGGATGAGGATCAGCTCGGTCTCGCCCATTTCCTCGAGCATATGGCCTTCAACGGCACCGAGCACTTCGAGAAGCAGGAGATCGTGGACTACATGGAATCCATAGGCATGTCCTTCGGACCGGAGGTGAATGCCTATACGAACTATGATGAGACTGTATATATGCTGCAGGTTCCGACGGATGATCCGAAAATTATGGAAACGGCCGTACAGATCCTCGAGGACTGGGCACATTTGATCAGCCTGGAGCCTGAAGAGGTGGAAAAGGAGCGGCCGATTATCGTCGAGGAGTGGCGTCTCGGTCGGGGTGCAGAGGCCAGGATGCGGGACAGCCAGTTCCCGGTCCTGTTCAAGGATTCCCGGTACGCCGAGCGAAGACCGATAGGAAAAGTTGAAATCATCGAATCCGCCCCCGTGGAAGCGCTGCGGCGT
>Ga0114922_10006984_pt1 | contig 10336 bp, 9 predicted proteins | sample AartaG_FD_100975 | JGI IMG/M metagenome (GOLD analysis project Ga0114922, IMG submission 100975) | Deep subsurface microbial communities from Aarhus Bay to uncover new lineages of life (NeLLi) - Aarhus_00045 metaG | ecosystem: Environmental > Aquatic > Marine > Oceanic > Sediment | place: Aarhus...
AAAAACAAAAAAGATTGCCAAAGCATTGTCAGAAGAATCGCAAAAAAGGCAGGAATAAAAGATTATGTTCTGCTTGTAACTCTTAAGGAATATAAAAAGACAAGTCCACAATACTTTTGAAGTTTATTGAGTTTATTGAATTCATAGGGTTTTAACATAACAAGAACGAGAAACCTATCCGACTATCAATTTATGGGAAAGAAATCTAAAGAACTTTTTTTAAAGGCGCAGGAGGTTATTCCTGGTGGTGTGAATAGCCCAGTCCGGGCTGGTCGGGCTGTAGGCATTGATCCTCCTTTTATCAAGAGGGCAGACGGCTGCTATCTATGGGATATGGAAGGAAAAAGATATATTGATTATGTCTGTTCTTGGGGACCAATGATATTAGGTCATAGGCAGCCAGAGGTAATTCAGGCAATCAGTGACGCATTAGAGAATGGGACCAGTTATGGTGCTCCTACTGAGCTAGAGCTTAATCTTGCAACAATGATCGTTGAAACTGTCCCTTCGGTAGAAATGGTGAGAATGGTAAATTCGGGTACAGAGGCTACTATGAGCGCTATTCGCTTGGCTCGAGGATTTACTGACAGGGATATGATTATCAAATTTGATGGCTGTTATCATGGCCATAATGATAGCAGCCTGGTGAGTGCTGGTTCAGGGTTGGCTACCTTTGGCATACCTGGCAGTCCTGGAGTCCCGGCTGACTTAGCAAGACTTACTATTTCGCTCCCCTTTAATAGTTTCAAGGCGGTAGAGGCGACAGTTGAAAAATTTGGCGCCCGGATAGCTGCTGTTATTATAGAGCCTATTGCCGGTAATATGGGGGTTGTGTTACCAAAAGAAGGGTTTTTACAAGACCTACGAAAGATCACGAAGGAAAATGGCATCCTTCTTATATTCGATGAAGTTATAACAGGATTCAGGGTAAGCCCTGGGGGAGCCCAAGAACTGTATAATATTATGCCTGATCTCACGTGCTTGGGAAAGATAATCGGTGGAGGTCTTCCAGTAGGGGCCTACGGAGGAAGGAAAGATATCATGTCCCAGGTCGCCCCTGATGGTGATATCTATCAAGCAGGAACACTGTCAGGCAATCCATTGGCAATGGCTGCAGGCATGGCAACACTCATGATTTTAAAGAATAAAGAAACGTATGCTAAATTAGAGGAAAAATCGAAGTTTTTCTTCTCTGGCCTCAAAGATGCGGCTCAAAAGGCAGGAGTAAATATCGTTATTAATAGGGCAGGTTCAATGGGGTCTCTCTTTTTTACTTCATCCCCAGTCGTTGATTTTACCTCAGTGAAGGCAACTGAAGCCTCAAAATACATACCGTTTTATAAAGAGATGCTGGCTCAGAGAGTCTATTTGGCCCCATCACCTTTTGAGTCTATGTTTATCTCCTTGGCCCATAGTGAGGAAATCATAAAAAAAACGATTGACTTTGCCTTTAATGCCTTTAAAAAGCTTGTAAAGGTTGCCTGATTCATCTCCTTCACCAGATTGCACCCCTCCTCAATACTACACTGTCATCAAAAATGCTATCCTATATCATATCTATATCCCTAACGGATCTAATGAATCCGAGCAGCTAATACCATCAATAACATATTTTGCTGAGACTGTATAATCACTATCATTGATGATGTCCTTATTAGGTAGTCGACCCTGAAAATCAGGCTAATTCATTGATATAATTATAAAATAATACACATATTCCTGGAATAATGTGCCATAAAATGCTATAGTAAGCCTCAAAACCTTGCAATAAAAATCATCATTTTGAGGCGAACAATGAAAGGTACATCTCCTGATCCATTTCAGCTACATCTATTAAAGCAGCCATTAGAGAATCTGATAAACCCTAAACACCCTTTGTGCACTTTGACAAAAAGGATACCGTAGAAAAAGATCGAATATCATTTCTCTGGGCTGTATGCCACTACCGGCAGACCTGCAAAACCGATACGGTTAATGGTATCGGTGCTCATTTTGAAACAGCTCTATAATCTCTCAGATGAATCGATGGTAGATCGCTGGGTTGAGAATCCCTCCTTTCAGTTTTTTAGTGGAGAGACTTCTTTCCAATGGGAATTTCCCTGCCATCCTACGGATCTTGTCTATTTCCGAAAGCGTATCGGTGAAGAAGGGGTAAAAAAGATTTTTCAGGTATCCATTGATCTTCACGGAAAAAAGGCCAGAGAGAAAGAAGTCGTGGTGGATACCACAGTACAGGAGAAGAACATCACCTTTCCAACCGATACTAAATTGTACACACGCATCATTGCACATTGTGTCGGTATTGCCACAAAAGAGAGAATTCCCCTTCGTCAGAGTTATCGAAGAACAACCACAAAGTTACTGCGTGCCCAAAGGTTTCGAAATCATCCAAAGAATCGAAAGAAAGCGAGGGCGGCTCAAAGAAAGCTCAAAACCATTTCTGGTCGATTAGTCAGAGAGCTTGAGCGAAAACTTCCGGCCTCCTCTCTGGGGAGATACTCCCAGGAAATTGCACTTTTCCAGACAATTGTAGCGCAGACAAAGAACAGCACCAATAAGATTGACAGCATTCACGAACCTCAGGTGTAGTGCATCAGTAAAGGTAAAGATCATACAAAGTATGAGTTTGGTTTGAAAGCATCGATTGCAGTGACCAAGAACAGCGGTATCATTGTGGGAGCGGTTTATTTTTCAACAAACATCTATGATGGGCATACATTGCCTGAGACACTCACACAAACCACGGAACTCGTGGGTCGAAGACCAACGGTTGCCATCTGTGACCGAGGATATTGCAGGAAAAGCACTATCGATGGCACCACAATAGAAATCCCTAAAAATCCCGGAAAACGAGCTAGTGCGTATGAAAAGCGCAAAGTCAGGAAGAGGTTCCGCAGACGAGCCGGCATTGAGCCCATCATAGGGCATCTAAAATCAGATTACAGATTGATGCGGAATTACCTTAAGGGGAGCATTGGTGATAGCATCAATCTGATGCTGGCTGCGGCAGCATTCAACTTCAAGAAGCTAGTAAGGCAGCTTCAAATGTTTTTGCGCTTTTTATTATACTCTCTTTTCAAAGAACCTAGGGGGTTGATACCCCAATATGAATAAAGAATCTTTAATCTCGGGTTTTTCAGGGTCGACTAGGTAAGACAAGGAGCTCCACATGCAAGTGTGCCATGGGAAGGCAAAGAAATTTTTTTTAGGTTAAATGGTATCAATCGGAATCAGTGAAAGTAAGAGGAATGCTAACAGGTATATTAATACATGATGAATGCTAACAAACTTAACTATGTAATCAAGTAGAGGCTGAGGAGCAAGATCCTTCTTCCAGTTTATTTTGTAATGGCCATGGGTAAGTATGGCTTCAGGTGACAAGGGTGTGGTGGAACCGGTAATTAACGAATTCGTGGAACACAAGAAAGATAAAACAACAACCTCCGTAACGATTTTTTGTCAAATGAGGCACCTGCTTTCTAATTGGCTTCCCTGCCTCAGTTTGCTGTTTTTAACCTTCATTGATAGTTGCTAATGGATCTCATTCCAGCAGTTATAACAACTTCCCTTTAGGAATGGTGCTATAGTGTTGAAATCGGCATCAGAAACAAGCGCAAAGTCCTGAGGGCCCATTGGAACAGATCTGGCATAGACATATGCGTCCCACGTGCCTACTTCTGTGTTTTCAATGTAAACACATTCTACATTATTTACATGATCAAATTTGGTTTGATTAAAACCTGGTGAAGTCCATCCATTAGAAAAATTGTTGCCTATATATAATTTTCCACTAGGTGATCTAACAACAAGATCAAGGTCATTTACAAGAGCCTTTGCTGCACCTAAAGATCCAGGATAATCTGTCCATACAAGTGTAACTCTGCCCGGTTTTGAAGATGATTCAACTGTAGTGCTAAATTTTATAATATTGCCAGAGGATAGACTGAATTGAGAATCACTAAACTTTCTCTCATGATCATTGATAGCCCTCTCAAGATTGACCAAACCCCAACCTTCATTGTTGTTGGGAATAGGACCGGCTTCATTATAGGGCAAGGGGTACTGTCCTGGGATATCCGTAGCACTGTTAATCAGAGTAGCCTTAAGCAGAGCGGCACTTGGATTAATACTCACTGTATTCACATAGAAATCTCTTATCAGAGCTACCACCCCTGCTGTAAGAGGGGTACTCATACTCGTTCCTCCCATATACATATAATAATCATCTATGGGATCTCCCCACCCGTCATAGGTGGCCAGACTTGATCTAACAGAGGCAATCCATGTTCCAGGAGCCACAACATCAGGCCTTATTCTCCCGTCCTGAGTTGGTCCTCTGCTGCTGAAGGCAACCATTCCAGCCCCGCCAGCATCTGCCGTGGGATCACTATGAATGGGCTCTTCCGGATAATCTTCTGGCCACATTCCACCGTAAGTTCCAGAATCTTGATTTGGTATAGGAGTCGGTTTTAAATTTTCAACCGCACCAACTGCAATGGCATTTTTTGAAGTTGCCGGAGAGGTGACTGATCCAAGATCTACAATACCATCTGCATTCTTGTCTGCGCCATCGTTGCCGGCAGCAAAAAGAATCAGAAAATTTTTGTGATTCCACGTAAATTCGTCCACATCTTGTGAACTGCTGTCATATTCACCAAAAGCTCCCCCACCCCAACTATTTGAGTGAATGAAAGACCCCCAGTTGTATGCCTCTAAAAATAATTCATTAAGATCATCAGGAATTCCCGCCAAATAATAACCGCTGGGTCCAATTACTACTTTACCTAAAAGGTTTGTGTCTACCCACTGTTCCAAGGCCTGCATAGTAATGGTAGATTCATAGGCTATCCCTTTATAATTCCCACCTGACATGGTGCCATTACCAGCTACTGAGCCTGTAACATGGGTTCCATGACCGCTGTCGCGATCTGATGCACCATCATCTGCACCTGGATTATTTACAAGCGATCCCCAACCAGGCGTTATCGGCCAACTGCTGATATGAGCGACACGATTATCAAAATCTAAGTGTATGTCTCCAATGATCTCAGAATTATCTACGCCTGTATCAATACCACTATCCGCTATATTTGTTTGTATTCCGAGTCCTGTGTGCCCTGAGCCCCAGGCAAATGGAGCGCGCATCTCGTTCGCCGATGTATCATTATAGAGCTTATAAACCTTGAAATTTTCTAACCATTCCACTTCTTCAATCTTGGCTATTTGATCCAATTTTGAGGAATCAATAACAACTGTCAGAATTTTATCATCGCTTATTACTTTGCCGCCCAATGCCTCTATCTGTTTCTTGATTTGGTTTATGTTGGCAAAATTTGTTAGGGTAATCTTGTATGCCCCCTGTCCATTTCTCTTTAGATTCAGGCTTAGTTTATAGAAAGGTTGAAATATTCCTATCCACTCTACAGCAGGAAGAATCTTTAGAGTCTTTGCCATTTCTGGAGTTATTCTTATCTTGAAAGTATCCTCTGGAATATAGGAAACTATATTTACACCCAGTTCTTTCAACTTATTCTTACCATTGACCATACTGCCCTTTTTAAACTGCACAAGATAATAACCAAAGGTATTGGAAGGGTACTCTTGAATTTTAAGTCCTGAAGGAATTGAGGGAAAGATATTCATTGAGGGATCAAATTTTTTTCCTTTTAGTAATATAGGATGTCCCTCATCACAACCCTTGACTTCTTGCAGAATAACATGACTCGGAAGAAGAAATGAAATGATACTGATACAAATAATAAAAATTAAATTTTTCATAATGAACCCCTTTTTTTCTGATGCATATTTCCTTTTAAAAGATGGTTAAGATAACCATATACATAGATACGAAAGAGATGAAAGCCTGTTTAAGGCTAAAGATTATGATAATTAAAATTTGCCAGGAAGTTTTTCTTGGGCTGTTAAACTCAATTAGAAAAATCTTTAACGAATGAGAAACTTCCCACAAATATTAATGTAAAGAAAAACGCAGTTGATTTCAAAGGAAAAATAATACATATCGGCTTTGAAATGCACAAGAAATTCTGAAGAATCACAGTCCTTATTGAAGGAGGCACAGTAATGTCAATAAGCTTGTCAAGATAAGGTTTGGTTTTAAAGAAAAATCCTTTTTCGCTTTGACAGCAACTACGTTCACATCGTCTATGAAGCAGGCCCTGGAGGATTTGACCTGTATGACAGACTTACCACGATGGCATTGAATGTATTGTCACCCCGCCATCCCTGATCCCTACTGAAAGTGGGAATAAAGTAAAAACAGATAAGAAAGATAGTTATAAACTGGCTAAACTCCTTGAGAGCAATATGCTCAAGAAGGTGTGGGTCCTCTCTCCTGAAGAGAGGGCTCACCGGCAATTAGTCAGGACACGTCGGTAGATCGTCAACCATCGTTCAGACTTTCTTGAACCTTCACCGCTTTCGAAATGTGATGATTTGTGGTATCGTACTGAAACGAGTGCAACAACAAACGCATTGCACCAGTCTAGGAGGGCAAAATGAAATGCATGGTGTTTTTGTTCGCCGTGTGGTTGGGTTTCACTCCAGGCTTGGCCTTTTCCGAACCTGAAGAAAGGACCGCAACCAGCTCCTCCCTCTCGAATCCGGGGGGGAGACCAGTGCAGAAGCCCCGAGTAAGCTGCACCCTTTCTCTCGCAAGATATCAATTCTGGATCAATATGGTGCCTGGTATCGGGAATGCGGATGGGAGAGACAGCTTCAGTGCAGTATTTTCGCTAACGAATAAGAGCGGGGAGGATATTGCATTTGATTTGATCTCCCATTGTGGGGAGGAAAAGCCGGTGCAGTTTATCCTGCGTAATGCTGAAGATGAGATTTTGTGGCAATACATTGTGATTAATCCTTTGATGGCCTGTCCGGATTATCTGGAAAACAAGGTATTACCAAACAACGGGACATTTCACCACGGGGCGGCAGTCCCCCTGGTTATCGACGGCGATTTCTTGGAGCCGGGAGAGTATTCGCTGGAAGCGTTTGTCGACGGGTATCCCTGCTATGGTGCTTACGCTCCCTTTCGAGTAGACTATGAGTACTGAAAGTATCGGTTTTTCCATTCACGAAGCCAAAGAGCCGGTAAGGATAAAAGCTACGTCCGTTCTTGAAGTAGTATACGAAGATTTGGTGGAAGCTCTTCGTGATGAATTACAGAAAGGCGATGACGTAACACCGGTCTTTCCCTTTGAATATGACTGGCGCCAGGATTGCACGGTAAAATATGATTTGCTCGACAGTTTTGTAGATGAGGGCATCGATCGAAGCACGCTGCTCTCCCATTATAAAGGAAAATCTCTCAATGTCGATTTGGTGGCTCATTCCATGGGTGGGCTCATTCGTGCCGACTAACTGAAACGATATGGATGGTAAGAGCAGGGTGAGGCGGGTGATCTCCATTGGAAGGCCGTTTCAAGGAGATGTTGATGTAATCTTGAAGCTTATCATCGGGAAAGGGCAACTGACCGGAGAAAACCCTCGCGACCGTGAACGAATAGCAGCGCGTACCATGCCCTCGGTCTACCAGTCCTTTCCTTCATGAAAAACCAACCCTGGATATCCCGTGCGGAACCATGGGGCTCTTTACTTCAGTGGCAAAGAACATGTTTTTTTACAGGGGACATTCGGTTTAAAATGAACTCAATATATATCCTTTCCAGCTCCATACACGCTCAAAATTATTGAATTTTTTCCAACGAAATTGAACCACCAGATTTAACGAAATTATGAACGCCTTTGAGGAGTAATTTTCCATTTTTATCTTCCAGGTGCAGCTTCATCCAATAGTCATTTTTCCAGTGCGCAACAAGTTTTCCATCGTCAATCTTTCCAAAGAACGGGACGTATTTCTTCTCATTATTCACAAAGAACCGTGTTAGTCTCCCCTTTAAACTGGCATTAAAAATTTCCAGTTCCACACTAGGTCGAAGCCGGGAAGCATATTCCGTTTCACCATGGGCCGGGACCGTCATTTCCCCTTTCCATTTTCCTATCAAGTCTGTGAGATTTATTTGTGTTACCGGCGTTTGCGGAGACGTTGCACAACCTAAACTTAAAACAAATACCAACAGCATTAACCATTTATATGCTTTCATCGTTTTGATCCTCCTTAGAAATATCCGTCTTGGAAGCCCGAATATTTCATGATTATGGGTTGATAGAGCTTTAAAAATGATTTCAGATAAATCGTTACTACCTGGATGAGATCAATAGTTATAAGATTGCACAATTTATCAAAATTCTCAAGGATCAATTAGCATAAGGTATAAGTATTTGCTTGAAGACACTCGATATGGTGATCTATTCGGTGGGGATTGTTTATCGATCTTCAGACATTTTTGTTTTTATGTAGAAAAGGCGTTTCATTATGGGTATTATCTGATAATAGTGAGATAGATAATAAGGGAGGAGTAGTGAGTAATGCCTAAGTCTTTAGAATCATTGCTAAAGAGCTTAGATAAACCAATAACGGCTTCGGCTCCATGCAGGATTGATTCTGGAGGCACGTGGGATATTAAGACCCTGGCTCTTCCTTTGGAGGGGGTTGACCCCATAACGGTAAATCTGGCTATAAACTTAAGAACGTATGTTACTCTCTTGCCTTACAAATCAGGGTGGGTCAAGATATCTTCAGATAATTTTGATACACAGGAGGCATACCCATTTGATAAAACCCCATTTAATTCACAATTTGGCCTTTTTTTTGCCATTGCATCTTTCTTTCGGTTTCACGGAATTGAGATAGAAATACGATCAACTTCTCCTGTTAATGCCGGTCTTGGAGGATCGAGTACCGCTGCTGTGGCAACTATAACAGCATTTTCCGTGGTTAAAAGTTTGTTGAACGAAAATGGGATTAAAAAAGGGGACATCCTTCATCTTGCATATCACTTAGAGGATGCAGTAAATGGCGGGATGTGTGGATTGCAGGATCAGGGGGCAGCGGTTTTTGGTGGTGTGAATAAGTGGTCCTGGAATTACTCTCAGAGAGAAAGGCCATTTAAGAGAGAATCTATTCTTGATAAGAGTGGGCAAAAGGAAATCTCAGAAAGGATACTTGTTGCCTATAGTGGCAGGAGACATCTATCAGCCAGGATAAACAGATTGTGGATAGAAAAGTTTTTACAAGGAGAGACAAGGTCCGGATGGATTGAAGTTAATAGAATTGTCAACCGTTTTGCTTCACATATAAAAGAGAGAAGATGGAACAAGGGAGCTCAAGAGCTAATACATGAGATTGCGATAAGGAAGAAAATAACCCCTGAGGCATTCACTCCAACAATCACAAAGCTTATTAAGGAATCTGAAAATGCTGGATGTGGTGCCAGGTTTACAGGTGCAGGAGGTGGTGGTACTGTCTGGGCACTTGGCGAGATTGATACTATACAGAGCTTAAAAGAAATATGGACTCACATATTGAAAGGTACTAAAAAAGGGGGGATACTTGAATGTGCTGTTGATCCGATTGGGGCAAGAGTGTTATCCTATGGAAGATAGAAAATTACATAAACTTGCAACAAGATGACCTGAAAATAATTTTTTCAGGCCATCTTGTTAAGTAAACATTTAATCGTGATATTTAAATGAAACGTTAATCCTGGTCCTGAAACCTGTGACCTTACCATCTTCAATGGTCAGATCCAGCTTGGTGATTTCTGCAATTCTTAAGTCTTTAAGGCTTTTTGAGGCTGTATTAACAGCATTTGTTGCAGCCTCTTCCCATGAATTCGTGCTGGTCCCCACAAGCTCAATAATCTTATAAGTACTGGATTCCATAACTACCTCCTATTTTACCTTAAGGTTAAATATGATCCTCCCTCCTTGGAGCCTCACCTCCTTTCCCTTCTCGATTTTTTGAAAACATTGATTTAATGATAGTTAATCTTTTATCTTGAAGTATAGGAAAGGAATGTTTTCGAGTCAATTATAAAATTTGTAGATATCTTTTTTAAATTGACCTTTTTTTAATTAGCTGTTATATTTCAGCTATATTGTAGCTACTAAAAAGCTTATTCTTATCCTAATATTCTGTGAAGAGGTTTATATGTTTTCTTTTCAGAAACATTCCCTTTTGTTGGCTCGAAGATTAGATATGGTAGCGGCCGTGGCAATTTTTGCCATGATGGCCCTTACCTGTGTAGATGTTTTTTTGCGTTATTTTTTTCGTAAGCCCATCCATGGAACATATGAGATTGTCGCCCTTTTAGGGGCGGTGGCTGTCTCCTTTGCCATGGCCCATACATTGGCAAAGAAGGGTCATGTTGCGGTAAGCCTTATTGTACAGATGTTTCCTAAAAGGTTACAGGGC
>Ga0114922_10006985_pt1 | contig 10336 bp, 9 predicted proteins | sample AartaG_FD_100975 | JGI IMG/M metagenome (GOLD analysis project Ga0114922, IMG submission 100975) | Deep subsurface microbial communities from Aarhus Bay to uncover new lineages of life (NeLLi) - Aarhus_00045 metaG | ecosystem: Environmental > Aquatic > Marine > Oceanic > Sediment | place: Aarhus...
CGGGCGCGGGCCCCGGCCGGGCGGCGGGTGCGGGTGCTCTTCACCGACGGGCACGAGCCGCCACTGGTGGCCGGGAAGGGAACCTTCATCCACCAGATGATCGAGCTGGCCGGGGGCGTCAACGCCGCGGCCGACTACAAGGGCTGGGTCAACCTCAACAAGGAGGCCATCCAGGCCGCCGCGCCCGACGTGTTGATATGCCGCACCGAAGCCGGCCGCGAGGAGGCGGTCAAGGCCCGATGGATGGGCCTGCCCAACCTGCCGGCCGCGCGAACCGGCCGAGTTTACATGGTGACCGATCGCGACTGGACCATCCCGTCGGCCCGGATGGCCAAGCTCGCGCGGAGGCTCTCGGAGATGATGCACCCGCCGGCCGAGACGAGGGCAGCGCGATGACCGAGCCCGCCACCGCCACCGCCGTCGCGGGGACGCTCTCGGCCAGGAAGCTGGCGGTCTATGCCGCCGCGGGCCTGGCCGCGACGCTCGCCGCCGCGCTGGTCTGCAGCCTCTTCGGTCAACTCGAGCTGGGCGTGCACGTCTGGATGGACCGCCTGCTCCGCGCCGCGGCCGCCGGGCTGGTCGGGGCGGCGCTGGCCGCCTGCGGGCTGGCGCTTCAGGCGCTGCTGCGGAACCCCCTCGCCGAGCCGTACATACTCGGCATCTCCAGCGGGGCGGGCGTCGGCGTGCTGCTGGGGCTTGTCTTGGCCGGGTCCGTCGGCGCCGGCTGGATGACCACGCCCGAATGGGCGGTCGCCGGGGCGCTGCTCACCTGCGTCGTCGTGTACGGCATCGCCCAGCGGCGGGGGCGGCTGAACCCGTACGTCCTGCTGCTCGCCGGGGTGATCGTCAACATATTCAACGGCGCCGTCATGCTCGCCATGCTGCTGCTGGTCGATCAGCGGAAGATCGACTACTTCGTCCGCTGGGGCATGGGCCGGCTGCCGGAGTGGATCGACCTGGGCCCGCTGGCGATCTGCGCCGCCTGCGTGCTCGCCGGCTGGGCCGTGCTGTTCGTCCGCGGGGCGGCCTTCAACAGCCTTGGCCTCGGCGACGAGGTGGCCGGCTCGGCGGGGGTCTCCGTCCACCGCCTCAGGATCGAGACGTTCCTCGTCGTGGCCGTCATGACCTCCGCGGCCGTGGCGATGGCGGGGCCCATCGGCTTCATCGGCCTCATCGTCCCGCACTGCTGCCGCATGATCTTCGGGCCCGACCACCGCCTGCTGGCGATCGTCAGCGGTTTCGTCGGGGCGATCTTCCTGATCGTCGCCGACACGCTCTGCCGGACGGTCGGCCCGTGGCTGGGTACCGGCGAGGTGCCCGTCGGCGTCGTCACCGCACTGTGCGGCGGGCCGTTCTTCATCTACCTGCTCCGCAGCCGCATGCGGGAGGCACCGGCATGAGCGACGCCTCGCACATCCTCCAGGTCGACGGCCTGACGTTCGAGTACCGCCCGGGCGAGCCGGTGCTCAGCGGCGTCGAGTTCCAGGCGGCGACGGGACGGCTGTGCTGCCTGCTGGGGCCCAACGGCTCGGGCAAGACGACCCTGCTGCGCTGCATGCTCGGCCTGCTGCCCACGGCGGGCGGGAACGTGATGCTCGACGGCAAGCCGGCCAAGAAGCACTCCCGGCGCGAGCTGGCGAGGCTCATGGCCTACGTGCCGCAGTTCCCCCAGTCGCCTTCGCCTTCACCGTCGGCGAGCTCGTCCTGCTCGGGCGCTTCTCGCACACCGGTCTGCTCGGCCTGGCCGGCGACCAGGACCGGGCCGTCGCCCGCCAAGCGATGATCATGACCGACACGCTCGCCTTCGCCGGGCGCACGCTGGCGGAACTGTCCGGCGGCGAGGCGCAGCGCGTCATGATCGCCCGCGCGCTGGCCCAGCAGCCGCAGGTGATGCTCCTCGACGAGCCGACCAGCCACCTGGACATCAAGAACCAACTGTCGATATACCGGATGATGGTCCGCCTGGCGCACGAGTGGCCCATGGCGGTCGTCTGCGTCAGCCACGACGTGAACCTCGCCGGGCGATTCGCCGACGAGCTGGTGCTGATGCGCGACGGGCGGGTGGTCGCCGCCGGCCCGCCCGCGGAGGTCATCAGCGCCGACGTCCTGCGGCGGGCGTACGACGTCGAGGTCGAACTGATCGAAAGCGGCGACGGGACCGTGGTGGTGGCGCATTGACGCCGCCGCGACATCGCCTAAGGAACGCGAGCCGATGGGCTGCGAGGTGATCAAAGGACTGGACGGGCTTTCGGCCGGGGCCACCGGCGGGGTGCTCACGATGGGCAACTTCGACGGCGTCCACCTGGGCCACCAGCGGCTGCTGGGGCAGGCGAGCGAGCTTGCCCGCCAGGCCGGTGTGAACCTCTGCGCCATGACCTTCGACCCCCCTCCGGCCGTGCTGCTCGACGAATCGGCCGTGCCCGAGCGGATCATGCCCGCGGAGGTAAAGCACCGCTGCCTGGCCGAGTGCGGCGCGGACGTGGTGATCGTCGTCGAGACCACGGGCGAGCTTCTCTCGACGCCCCCGCGCGAGTTCGTGCGCGACGTGGTGGCGGCCCGGCTGGCGCCGCTGCAGGTGGTCGAGGGGCACAACTTCTTCTTCGGGCGTGGCCGCGCCGGCGACGTCGAGCTGCTCGGGCGAATGGCCGGCGAGCTGGGCTTCAGTGTCGAGGTCGTCGAGCCGGTGATGGTCGAACTGCCCGGGCGCGGCAGCGTGCGCGTCTCCAGCTCGCTCATTCGCGAGCTTATCCGCGGCGGCGAGGTGGCCTCCGCCGCCCGCTGCCTGGGCCGGCCCTTCACGCTCCACGGGCGCGTCGTGGCGGGCCAGCGGCGCGGCAGGCTGCTTGAGTTCCCCACGGCCAACCTCGCCGCGGCCGGGCAGATCACGCCCGCCGACGGAGTGTACGCCGCCCGGGCCGAGATCGCCGGAGCGAGCTTCCCCGCCGCCGTGTCCATCGGCGACAACCCCACCTTCGGCCCGAGCCCGAGGGCAGTCGAGGCGTTCCTGATAGATGCCGAGGGCGACTTCTACGACCAGCCGATGGCGCTGGCCTTCTGCCGGCGGCTCCGCGACCAGCAGGAGTTCCCCGACGCCGAGTCCCTCAAGCGCCAGATCGCAAAGGATATCGAGCGTGTGCGCGAAATCGTCAAGTAAGGGCCCCTCGCGAGCGGCCGCGCGGCGGCAGGTGGCCGGCGCCCTCGCGGCGGCGGGCCGGATCATCGTGACCACGCACCTCCGGCCCGACGGCGACGCGGTCGGCTCGGCCGCCGCCGTCAGGCGGGCGGCGAGGGCGGCGGGCAAGGAATGCCGCATCGTCTTGCTCGACAGCCTGCCGCGCCGCTACGCCTTCCTGCTCGGCGACGACCCGCCGGCGGGGGCCGACCAGTTCGCCGAACTCGCCGGCTGGGCCGATTGCGTTCTCATCGTGGACACCTGCGCCTTCCGCCAGCTCGAGCCGATTGCCGACGACCTCAAGGCCGTCCGCGAGAAGGTGGCCGTGATCGACCACCACGCCACTGCCGACGACGTCGGCGCCGTCGCTTGGCGCGACACGTCGGCCTCCTCGGCGGGTGTGATGGTGGCCGAGCTGCTGGCCGAACTCGACTGGCCCGTTGACCCGCATATCGCCGAGGCCCTGGCGGCGGCCCTGCTCACCGACACCGGCTGGCTGCGATACTCCAACACCGACGGGCGGACCCTCAAGACGCTGGCGCGGCTGCTCTCGGCCGGCGTCGAGACCGACGTGCTATACCGGAAGATCTACCAGTCCGACCGGCCCGAGCGGCTGGCCCTGCTGGCCGCGGCCCTGGTGTCGCTGGAGCTTCACGCCGGCGGGCGCCTCGCCGTGATGAGCCTCCGGGCCGAGGACCTGGCAGCCACCGGGGCGACCCACGCCGAGACGGAGAACTTCGTCAGCGAGCCGATGCGGCTGGCGGACGTCGAGGTTTCGGTCATCCTCATCGCCATGCCGGGCGGGCAGACGCGGGTGAGCCTCCGCAGCCGCGGGGCGGTGGACGTCGCCGCCCTGGCCCAGCGTTTTGGGGGCGGCGGACACGTCGCGGCTGCAGGCTTTACCGACGAAGACGCTCTTCCGGCCGCCAAGGCACGGCTCATCGCCGCCTGCGAGCAGGCCCTTGCGGGCGGCGCGTAGATTTTCCGCAATTCCTGCCGCCCCTGCCCTTGACAGCCCACGGGGTGCCATCTAGAGTGGCCGATGTTACAGGTCGGCCCGAGTGGGCCGAAAAGGGAAGGCCGTGAAAATCGGCCGCGGACGCGCCGCTGTAACCGGCGACGAACGCCGCACGAATGCCACTGCTCCGACGCGTTGTCGGGGTGGGAAGGCGCGGCGGGAGGTTGAGGCCCCGGAAAGTCCGGGGGCCTCGCGACCCGGAAGCCAGAAGACCTGCCTGTGGCACAATACCATGTGTGTCCTCGCGTCTTGGGCACCGCGGGTCCTGGCGGCTGCTGCGACTGTCGAACGCCACCGCCCGGTTCTCAACGCGAGGACCGGGCGATTTTTTTTGCGTCGCCCGAGTGGCCCCGGCGCGATCCGGGGCGGAAGGCGGGTGAGATGATGAGTGCGAAGAGGGTTGCAGCGGCAGTGGCGTGTGTGGGGGTGCTTTCGGTGGCGTCTTCGGCGTGGTCGGCCCCCTGGGGCTACCGCAGCGACGGCCTGGCGGGCGCGGCGGGCGGCTCGGCCGCCTTGGCGTACGCCCCGGACGGGACGCTCTACGTGGCCGACGCCGCGGACGGCAGCATCGTGGCGATCGCACCCGGCGGGGGGCGCTCGACGCTGAGCGTCACCGGGGTAAGCCTGGTCAGCGTCGGCGGGATGGCCGTCAGCTCCGACGGCGCGACGCTGTACGTCACCGACAACAAGGGCTGGGGTGACGGCAGCGGCGACCTGTACGCGGTCCCGACGGCGGGCGGGCCGGGCGCGACGCTGCTGGCCGGCATGGACCACATCGATGACGTGGCCGTACGGGCGACCGGCGAGGTGTTCGTCTCAGAGGCGGCCGGGGCCGACCTTCAGGGGGCAGGCGTCGGCGGCGTGTACCAGGTATCCGCGGGCACGGCCGGCCAGGTTGTCGGCGGGCTCTACTACGCAGCCGGGCTAGCGTTCGACTCGGCAGGCGACCTCATCTACCAGCAGGCGACGGACACGTTCGCCGGCGAGGTTTCCCGCTTGCCCGTGGGCGACAGCGGGGCGGCCCTGGCCTTCGGGGCGCCGCAACTGCTGGCCGGCGGGCTGGCAGGCGCCTTCGATCTGACCGTTGACGGCGAGGACGACGTTTTCGTCACCGGTGTCGGCGGCGTGTACGTGCTCGACCGCGACGCGGCCGGGAATTTCACCGGCTCGGCCAGCGGCTTCGAGGCGCAGGGCTTCTCGACGGAGGCGGCCTTCGTCGGCGGGACGAACCCGTTCGAGGGCGGCGCCGGCTACGACGGCGGGCACCTGACGTACGTTCCGGAATTCGTCAGCGCCGACCTGGCCGACATCACCACCGTCCCCGAACCGGCGACGCTGGCCCTGCTGGCGGGCGGCGTACTCCCGGCACTACTGGCGCGGAGGGCAAGGCGCCCTTCGCGGAAACGGTGACGACATGAACCGACTCTGCCCAATCCTATTGGCGGCCGCCCTGGCGACGGCCACGCCGCTCGCGAGCGCCCAGACCGCCAGCTTCTTCGCCTCGCGGATCGTCGAATACGCCCCCGGCGACGGCAACAGCCTCTTCCCCGACTCGTCGCTGGCACTGGGCGGGCCAAGGGGCGACGCCGGCGGAAGCCTCCACGTCGTCACACTCGGCGTGCAGGGCGAGCTGGTGCTGGGCTTCGAGCTGGGCCAGGCCGTCACTGACCTGCCCGGGCCCGACTTCATCGTCTCAGAGAACCCCAACGGCTCGCCCTGGCGGTTCGCCGAGCTGATCCGCGTGGGCGTATCGACCGACGGGCTGAGCTACGCGTTCTTCCCGACATGGTGCAACGTCCCCGGGGCGGTGGGGCCGTACGAGATGATCGACCCCAGCCTGGTGAGCGGCTTTGCCGGCGTGGAGCTGGTCTGGGCCAACGTCGATACCAACGCGATCGACCCGTTCGACCCGGCCGCCGCCGGCGGCGACGGCTTCGACCTGGCCGACCTGGCCGGCGACCCGCTCGTCGTCGCCGGAGCGGTGGACCTCGACCGCATCTACTACGTCAAGCTCAGGGACGTCCTGGGAGACGGGTCGGAATACGACGACGACGACCCCGCCAATCCGATCTACGACCCGACGGGTTTCATGGTGCCGCCTTACTACAATCCGACGAGCGCCGACGTGGACGCCCTGTCGGTGATCCACGGGCTGCCGAAGCCGATCGACGGCGACGCGAACCGCGACGGCTACGTGGACGGGCTCGACTACGTCTGCTGGTCGCAACTACGGCCAGGGCGGCAAGTCGTGGGACGACGGCGAGTTCACCGGCGACGGCGTCGTTGACGGGCTGGACTACATCGTCTGGTCGGGCCATTATCACGACGGCACGCCGCCAGGCGGTCTGGTGCCCGAGCCGACATGCGCTGCCGTTCTGGCGGCGGGCGCCGTCGCGGCGGTCGGGCGCCGGCGGAGGCGCGCCGCCCGAAGGGCGGGCTGACGGAAGATGACCGAAGCGAGCGGACAATCCGTTCGAGCGCGGCGGCGGCGAGGCTTCACGCTGGTCGAGCTGCTGGTGGTGATAGGCATCCTCTCCCTACTGGTGGCGCTGCTGGTGCCGTCGCTGACGCGGGCGATGGTGCTGGCCCGCTCGGCCGCCTGCCGGACGCACCTGGCCGGGCTGGCGCGGGCCAACGCCTTCTACGCCGGCGACAACGACGGCCGATACGTCCCGGCCGCCAGCGACATCTTCGCCGGCGCGGCGGGGAACCTGCATCGCTGGCACGGCGTCCGGCCGGACACCTCCAGCCCGTTCGACCCGGCCGCCGGGCCGCTGGCGGAGTACCTCGGCTCGGACGGCAGCATCAAGCAGTGCCCGGCCTTCACGGACTTCCGCTCCGACAGCGGCGCGGCCGCCTACGAGGCCGGCTCCGGCGGCTACGGCTACTCGGACCTGTACGTCGGCTCGACCTTCTGGCGGGACGGCTTCCACTACGACAGCCCGGGGCAGTTGCTCGGCGCCCGCGCCGAGGACGTGACCAGGACCGCCGAGACGCTGATGTTCGCCGACGCCGCGACGCCCGTGGCCTTCGGCGGCAAGACGTGGTACGTGGAGGAGTCATTCGCCTACTGCGTCTTCATGCTCGACGACAAGGGCGCCGTGATCGACGCCCGCCGCCAGCCGTCGATCCACTTCCGCCACCTGCGCGCGGCCAACGTCGCCTGGTGCGACGCCCACGTCAGCAAGCGCGACGACTTCCACTCCGTGACGTCGAACTCATACGGGGCCGACCCCGCGGCGATGCACGTCGGCTGGTTCGGCCCGGACGACAATTCGCTCTTCGACCTGGAGTAGGCCCGCGCCGGATCACGGCAGGGCGGGCTTGCCCTTGGCGAGCTTGACCGGCTTGCCCGCGTCGTACAGGACGATCTCGTCCACGTACAGCTTGACCTTCTCGCCCGCTCCGTCCACGACGAAGGCCAGCGAATCGACTTTGTTGCCGGCCGAGAGCTTCCCGCCCCCGATCGAGTCCTTCGTGAAGTTGACGTACTTGGTCACCCATTTGCCCTGCGGCAGGCCCTTCAGCTCGACCAGGCGGCCGGCCATGGCCGTGGCGTCGTGCAGGACGATCTTCATCTTCTCCGCGCCCTTGAGCCAGCAGCGCACCCGCAGCTTCGTCTCCTGCCCGACCGTCCGCGGCGGGGTCAGCTTCAGCAGCACGCACGATTTGTCGGCGCCCGGGATCGGCACGGCCTCGGCGACCGCCCAGTGGCTGCCCTGCGGGCCGGACTTGGGAATCGCGAACTCGCCGGGGAAGAACTTCTGCTTCGTCGCCTCGGGGCGGATGCCCGTGTCGAAAGCGGCTACGAACATCACACGGTTGGGGAACGGCTCGGCCTCCGGCGGCAGGGCGGGGTCCTCGGAGAAGAATATCACGTCGTCGATGACGAACTCGACCTTCTTGCCCTCGGCGGCGGGGCGGATGAAGACCTTCAGGTCGTCCATACGCTCGCCCTTCTTGAACGCCTCCTTGCTGCCGTCGTTGCGGCGGGCGTCGCGGGTGAAGTTCATGGTCACTTCCGACCACTTGCCCTGGGTCAGGCCCGAGACGGTGACGTTGTTGTTGTCGTTTCGAGTGAGGCTGTAGTGCTGGAAGATGGCCCGGTCGGCGCCGGTGATGAAATACCGGCAGTACATGTAGTTGACCTTGCCCATCATCGGTCCGGGCACCGGGTTGATGCCGGTCACGATCGCGCCCGGCGTCCTGCCGTACGGCGTGGCGGCGCGGGCGGTGGCGTTGCCGGGGTACTTGGCGAGGTTCTTGGTCTCGGCCGTGCCGAACCAGCCGTAGCTCGGCAGCTTGGCCTCGAATCCGCAGGCCGCCCAGATGCGGTGGGGGAACCGGGCCGGGCGCTGCACCTCCACGGCCGCGAAGCCGCGCCGTCGCTTGACCGTCTTGGCCGCCGGCTTGGCGGCATCCTTCACGGCAGCGGCCGTCTCAGCCTCCACGGCCGGGGCCTCGCACCCCATCAGCATCATCGTCACCAGGACAGACGCGGCGATCATTGCCATCCCGATATAGTGCCGTTTCATGGTCTTCCTTCCCTTTCAGGTGCCCTCGGCCCGAGGCGGTCGCGTCGAGTCGGGCCGGATTATGCCCCTTTGCGCCCGCGCAGACAAGGGCCTGTCGGGCTACGGGAAGATGAGGCGAAGCTCGGTGGGGGGCAGATCACCGCCGCGGCGCGCGCATGACCGGTCGCGGCGGGGCGGGGAAGGCCTTGTCGAAGTCCACGCCCTCGCGGTCGCATTGCTCCCTCAGCCGCCGGGCCACCATGGGATAGAGCGCCTGGCGCGTCCTTAGGGGCAGCTCCAAGGCGTTGTAGATCCGCGACTTGGCGAGGAGCGGAATCCGCATCCCCACCGACCGCGGGTCGAGCAGCATGCTCTGGAGGAACATGACCTCCTCCAGCTCGAAGACCGGCGGCCTGACCCGGCTCGGCACGTCGCTCATGGCCGTATACGCCCGCTTGGCGAAGGCGTAGCCGCGCGCGAACTCGGCTTTGTTGCCCTCGGCCAGCGCCCGATACGCCCGCACCAGCGCCCCGTAGCGGAAGGCCAGGAGCATCATCGACATCGGCATGTCGCCCCGGGACATCTTGGTCGCCACGAAGTCCGCCAGGGTCTTCTGGTACAGCTCCTCCTTCAGACTGACGAGCCCGCTGCCTTTCAGGTTGTCATAGTAGTGCTGGGCGTCCTCTTCCTTGCCGGCCACGTACAGCAGCAGGATGGCGTTGGTCAGGAAGTTCAGGTGCCCGGAGGCGAGGGCGTTCTTGTCGCCCATCCGCTCGCGGGTGCTCTGGAGGAGCAGGCCGCTGGCGACGGTGTACTCGCGGGCGGCGGGCTCGATGAAGCGCCAGTCGGGGATGAGGATCAGCCCCTGCCGTTCGGGGTACCTCGGGTCGTAACGTATCCGCCCTGCGCGGGTCATGGCCTTGAGGGCGTTGAGGACGTTGCGCTCGGTGTTGAGGGTGTGGATGCCGTCCAGCTCGCCGCCTTCCTTGACGTACCTCGCGAGCCTGGCGTCGGCCAGGGCCGGCTTGATGCTGCTCAGGTCAAGGCCCTTGGCGCGGTACAGTCCCATCGTCGCCCAGTAGATGGAGTGGCTCATGACGTGCCGCCAGTCCAGCGGCCCGTACCTCTCCATGAGGGCGACCATCCACTTCGGGTCCATTTTGTAGCGATCGACGAGCGCCCTTCGCCGGCAGAAGGCCAGCAGCTCGGCCCGGGGCACCGCCAGGTCCGGCGAGGACATCAGTTCGGCGATCTTCTGCTGCCTCTCGTCGCCCTTGGCGGGGGTATGGGGCTCGGCGGGCAGGTCCGGATCGTCGCTGAAGCGGTTGTACTCCTGGAGGAAGCTCTCGGCGGGGGCGGGGTCCGGCTTCTCGAGGCCCTGGGCGACCTCCAGCGCGGCCAGTTGGCGTGCGAGGTCTTTTGCCTCGGCTGAAAGTCGCTCGAACTCTTGCGGGGCGGCGGCGATCTTCCGGATGGCGTCAACGGCCGCTTCCGGCTCGTCCGACAGCGGCGGCTCGCCCAGCACGAACTCCATCAGCTCCAGCCAGCGAAGCTTGTAGGTCCGGTGCATATCGTCGGTGGTCCCCCCCATCTTGGAGAAGAATATCCACGACAGCTCACGGTGGAGTATCA
>Ga0114922_10006986_pt1 | contig 10336 bp, 5 predicted proteins | sample AartaG_FD_100975 | JGI IMG/M metagenome (GOLD analysis project Ga0114922, IMG submission 100975) | Deep subsurface microbial communities from Aarhus Bay to uncover new lineages of life (NeLLi) - Aarhus_00045 metaG | ecosystem: Environmental > Aquatic > Marine > Oceanic > Sediment | place: Aarhus...
ACATACCAGATCCGTTCCCTTCTGGACTTGGGCTCGTCGGGAAGGGCCATATCGGACATGAAGTACACGCGCTTCCCAGCAGGCGTAAAAAACGGTACATCCGCATCTCCATCTCCAGTGAAGGGGGCAAATCTAGGAGCTATCCACTGCCCATTTTTGCGTTCCGACATCAAGATCCCTCCTGTGGAATAGAGCTGACCGGGAAATATAATCATAGGCGACCACATGACGATATTCCCGTCAGGGGAGAAGGCCGCAGAAGAATGAAGTCCCCATATGGAGGAGACAATCCCTGGGGCAAAAAGTTCTGGCGCTTCACCCGGAGGTTTCTGGCCCATGTAATCTCCTTCGAGCACAGGAAACTGGATGGGTTTGTCTTCCGCGCCTTTTTCTATCAGGAGGGTTCGCACTTTATCGTACTTCCTCTCATCGGCAACGTTTAAAGGAGACTGTCCCATGATGGTACGTGTTTCGAAGTCTGCTCCCATCTTGATCAGTTGCTCAACGGCATCGACCCGTCCGTCTCTTGCAGCATAATGCAAGGGTGTCCATCCGTAGTTATCTTTCAGGTTAACATCCAATTCCTTCCCCTTCAATATCTCGATGATTTCGGCCGAACCACCAGCTGCTGCTGAATGCAGCAGGGTTCCGCCATTTGAAAGTTCAAAAGTGGGGTCTCCGCCAGCCTTGACAACAGCATCGAAAAGCCGGCTCAAACCGTGGGATGCAGCCTCGCCAAAAAAATAGCGGGGATCTCGGCCTTTAGAGGAAATGGGAGCTCCTGCATCCAAAAGGAGGTCCACAACCTCTTTTTTGCCTCGCCAGGAAGCCAGATGTAGAGCGGTAGCTCCGAATTTATCCTTTGCCTTAACATCGGCACCGGCTTCCAGAAGAACCTTTATCGTTTTAGGCCCTCCCCTTTCTCTGGCACCCAGAATAAGCGGCGTACGCCCGTACTCTTCTATTTTTTCGATATCGGCTCCTTTTTTTACAAGAACTGCAACTGCATCTGTAGCATTGGACATGGCTGCGTAATGGAGTGCAGTATTCTTCCCGTAGTCTATTGCATCGACATGGGCTCCTTTGGCTAACAGAACCTCGATGGCTTCAGCAGCGTTGCGGGACGCAAGGCTGTGAAGAGGAACGATCTTGTTGCTGTCCTCAGCATTGACGTCCGCGCTCTTTTCTACGAGAAACTTCACGACCTCGAGGTGAACGCCCCGGCAGGCCCAGTGAAGCGGCGTGCGGCCGTCATTATCTCTGGCATTGACCAGTTCGGGGTCCTTGTCAATCAGCGATTTCACACCTTCCAAATTGCCCTTCTGGGCGAATTCGTGAATATCATCCGCGAATGACATCCCTCCGAATGCGATCAGAAATCCAACTAATATCACGATTCCGATTATTTTGTTCATGATAACTCCTTTACCAATTAATCCAGCAATCCAGCTTCTGATAAGCAATAAATATACCAAAGTGATCTCCTGAGCTTTCAATCAGTGCGGAAATATCTAATGTTCGGTTATAGACAGTTTATGTTCGCTTTCGAACACGATGTCGGGAAAAAGAAATAAGGGAAAAACGTATGCCGTGACACTTATTGGGTAACGTTTTTTGTGTCGGGTTCGAGGATAATGTCGTCCCTAACATATTGGATGCCCGGTTCTCTCAGCATTTGCTGGAATTCCCCATAAGATAGATCATCCCGCACGGCGACTTCGACATGTTTGCCGAAATAGAGCTTCTTGTTGATCGCATCCACCATGCTGTTGATACGGATGTATTGGCTGGCCTTGGCTTTATCCAAAACCACGGTGATCGAATCCCCCTGGATACCTACGGCCTGGACCGTATCGATTTTCGAGGCTTGGGAAACAAAACGCTTCAACATCCGCTTTTTCCGGTTTTTGAAATGCCTGTAAAATAAAAGACCTGCGATCCCGATCCACAGCAGATTGGCCCATTGGATGTCGGTAAAGATGAGGATGGCTGTCAGGATAAGGATCGCAGCCACGATCGCTATTCCCTGAGGGCCGGCAGGAATGGAAGTCGCCAACCAGTACTTCAGTTCATCGATCTTCTGGACAGGCGAAAACGGGCGCTGGACTCCGGACTCGATATCTGCCTTCAGATGCTTGAGATCGGCTACCATCGCTCCGGCATCCGGATATCTGTCCTCCGGACGTTTGCGGAGACAGCGCGCGATGATCCTGTGAAGGTCGGGCGGAAGATTTTTGCGGATGACCGTGACGGGGCGGGCCTCCTCGAAGGCAATGGCATGCATGGTATCGATCGGGCTGCCTCCCTCGAACGGCAGCTCGCCGGTGACCATCTCATACAGGACGATCCCCAAGGAAAAGACATCGGAAGGATAACTGAGTTCCTGTCCGCGCGCCTGTTCCGGGCTCATGTAGGACGTGGTCCCCATGATGGTTCCGGCAGCCGTGGTTTTGGGCATTGTTTTGGTGGGGGCGCCTTCCAGCCAAGTCAGGGTTCCGTCTACCTCGGAGGAAGGTTCCAGCAGCTTGGCTAAGCCGAAATCCAACAGTTTGGCATGACCATCGCGGGTGACCATGATATTTTCTGATTTGATGTCGCGGTGGATGATCTTGGATTTATGTGCCTTGGCTAGACCCTCTGATACCTGAAGTGCGATCTCCACAGAGCCGAGGAGATCCAATTCCTTGCTTTTGATCAGTTTGCCGACAGTCTGCCCCTCGATAAACTCCATGACAATGAAGGTCGTCTCGTCCACCGTGTCGATATCGTAGACCTGGGCGATCGAGGGGTGGGTGATGGCGGCTGCGGCGCGGGCTTCCTGGAGGAACCTCTTCAGCCTGTCCGGGTCGGCAGTCAGGCCGGGCTTGATCATTTTCAGGGCGACAGGCCGTTTTAATTTTGTATCCTGGGCGCGGTAGACGACACCCATGCCTCCCTTTCCCAGAAGCTCACCGACCTTGTAATGCTTGATGGTTTTGTCGATCATCGTATTGTCATCGCCCATAGTATTGTCTATACCACAGGAGGACAGGCGGGTCAATCCAAGATGCCCAATCCAAAAAATAGAATACTAAAGATGTTTCAAGTGCTATAATTTTACTATGGGATGTGACGTGTTATTAAAATAGAGTGCAAAGAAGAGAGTTATAAAAAAGTCTGATCCAAGGAGAAAGGATATGTCAAAAAAATCAGTGATTTTATTTCCATTCATTTTGATCATATTTTTCCTGGCACGACCTGTTTGCGCCCAAGATTCTTACCAGAAATTCAGCTTGAAGTTATCCGGGGGATTCGGCAACACAACAGGAGGGGATATGGAGGCGATGAAAGATGGCGTGAATGAGACTCTTGCGGATCTAGCAGCATTAGCAGGATTCACCGTAACGGATGAGCTTAAAGGCATGAATTGGGGGCCTGAATTCGAGGGTGAGTTGATCTTCCATTTCACCAGGCATTTTGGCGTGAGCCTCGGTGTCGAATATACCAGAAGAAAATCAGATAGCACGGGTGCTGTAGAGCTGGGCTCGCTGGCCAGCCTTTCTCTTTCATGGACGCCCGAATACTCGGCTATCCCGATTAAACTGAGCGGATATTATTTCATTCCAGTAGGGGAAAAGATGAAAGTGTTCGTGAAGGCAGGCGTGGGGTACTACATTGCCAAGCTCAAATACAAAATCCAAGTGGAGGAAACGCTGCTTGACGATACTTATCTGGAACAACAGACTGGAGAAGCCAAGGATAACGGTTTTGGATTTCATGGGGGGCTGGGAGTGGAATACCGCATAGCCACAAATTTTGACCTTTTCGTCGAGGGGACCGGACGGTACGTGAATTTAAAAGACTGGGATGTCGAGAACAACACGACTTCGAGCTGGGGGAATTCTTATGAAACAGGCAAATTCTGGTATGCAGATCAGTATGAAGAGACGACGGACAAGTACTACGCGTCGCTGGAAATTTCCAAGGAAATGCCGGAGGGACCGGAACTAAAAAATGTCAGGAAGGCCGAAATCAGCTTATCGGGAATCACGTTCCGAATGGGCGTTAAAATACGTTTTTAAAGGATGGGTCACTTCAGAACAAGACCCACGATGCCGCAAACCAAAGCCAAATTGAAGGATACGACACAGGGATAATACAGAGGTCCGATCTTACCGGTTTCCTGCTTGGTGATTTTTCTGTACTGGTGGATATATTTGATGATGTACAGCCTCAACCACAAGAAACTGATTTTGACTCCTCGTTTGGAAAGTTCACTCACGATCATTATCGAAAAGATAACGAATAAGCCTGCGAACACGATAGCTAATGCCAAAAATATGTTTGCCATTTTATCACTCCAATAAGTATACGCATCTATACAATAAAAAATTCACAAAATTTTTTATAACGTCTTGACGTTATAATCGGCATCACTAACGCGCCGATATTTTTTCAAAAACAAATCGAAAGTGATCCATGATTTCACGTTCGAAACAAATTTTGTTAGCGCTAACTCCGAATAAATAAATCCGATTTCGCAGGTCTTTGCTCGTGATATATGAAGGGAAAAATGAAAGATAAAAAAGAAGTTTTTCCAAACTGAATTTTCTAAATTTTTCCCTCCATTGTCTTTGTGTTTCAACGTAATCCAACCTGCCATTACTCATAGAAATCAATTTAAAGTACGGTTTTGCATCCGTGAGAATCTGATCTGCACCCCACGGTAGCCAGTGGCCAGGGAATTGTTTTAACATGAATGCTGCAATGTAGGCATCTGAATTTTTATCGGCATTAATATCTACATTGTCAGGATCGAACATGTTTTTACCAAACGTTCCTGTCTGTAGATAAAACCTACCCCCAACAGGTAATAAATCAAATACGATTTTAAAAAAGCTTTCATACACCTCGTCTTGTTTCCCTTCTTGCCATTCTTCCTTTGAACAAAAAGCTTCGAACGCCTCGATGCTGGTTATGGCATCGAATCTTCCAAAATTTTCATGGCTCATTTTTCGACAATCCATAAGATGCACATTAAATCCATTTTTTCTACAGGCATCTGCCTGCCCCCGGGATAATGTTACCCCAATTCCTTCTGCACCTATTTCTTTTACGTATTTCAAAAATGGCCCCCATCCACAACCCATGTCAAGAACTCTGGACTCCTTCCCGATGTTGAGATTTCCAGCGATAAATTCATGTTTTTTTCTTTGTGCCTCTTCAAGGCTCATTGAAAAATCTCCATTGTACAATGCACTGCTAAAATCTTTGGCTTCGCCGAAGCAATAGCGAAAAACCTTGTCTATAAGGGTATAAGAGAAATCTAGATCCTTTTGATCGGCCATATCATCTTCTCCATTCATGAAATAACTGCCAGTTTTTTCTCTCGACTCATTTCATTTTTCTTATGAACTGCCTCCGATTTTATGCAGGCTGATACTTTTCAAACAGATGGTGCAGGACCAATACTCTAGGATTCAATTTCACTGGTTATCTTAGCCAGTTCTTCCAGATCCCACCTTAGGTCCATTTCTTCAAAAAGGGCTTTCGCCTTTTCCAGATAGTGCTGTGCGGTGATTCCATTCAGTTCATGAAACCTTCCCTTTTTTTCAAGTAATCTCTTCCCTACCTCCATGTATGTCCTGGAAAGTTCAAGTTTAGCACCATACATCTGTCCGAATTTGATACTTTTTCTCCAGGATTTCAGTGCTTTTTTCTGCTTTCCTGAAAGCCAGTGGAAAATGCCCATCAATTTCTGGGTTTCAGTACGTTGAGCAGCAACTTTCTGAGAAAGCTTAAAAGTTTTCCGGCCTGTTTTTGCGGCAGTTTTACGAATCCTTGCTGACTCTTTTTTGTTTCCACTCTTTATCGATTCCTCCAATAGATAAATATCAAGAGTGAATCGAGATATAAAAAACTGGTTACGCGAGACAGGGACTGAATTTGTGTAAGATAAAATTCTATCCGCATGCAGTAATAACTCTTCTGCTTCATTAATGTCGCCCATAATCATTTTTATGCGCGCTTTATACGAGTACAATGAACATGCAAGCTCTTTGTAACCTAATTTATTTAAATACTCTATGCCATCCTCTGTCTCAATAACGGCTTCCTTCAGCTTTCGGTATTTCATTAATAATTTTGTATTCAGTAAATATTTCATCGATCTTGAATAATCGTCTTCATATGTATGGCTGATTTTAAAAAGTCTATTGACAAACTCCTGAGAACCAGAATAGTTACCCTGTTCCAATTGCAGATAGCCATTATATAAAGCATAATTTGATGCTAACCAAATTGCCCCGATTCTTAAATTGAGGCTTTCCAAATTCTCATCATATTCCCCCACCTTGTCCCATTCACCCGTGAAGAAATGATGCATGGAATCAGAAAATTTATAATACAGCATAGATCTCACATCATTCTTCTCGATCTTGTCTTTAACAGATTCCAATATTCTTTTGCTCAATCTGAACGAGATGCCCGAATAACAAAACAGACCGCTGGACATTACATACACCCCGGGACCTGTTTCTATTTTTGTGTAATCGGAATAAGTAAGTCTTTTTAACCAGTAAAAAGATTGGATAAACATTTTTTTCGGATCTACGGCACTCAAAGCCCGAATTTTCTTTTCAAACAGATCTATGATTTCCTTATCTTTTTCTTGGGGAATTCTCTTCTTTATCAGAGATGGAAAATACAGAGGCACAAGGAAATATAAAAATCCTGCGAGAAACTTGAACATTATGGACACCGGATTCTTCGGTAATTTCTCTCCTGAAAATGCTAGCGTTTTATTAAAATATTCCACGGCTTCGACATACTGCCCCTTATTAAAAAATGCCAGTGCAATGTTCTTTTCGAGCATCGCAATCTTCCCTGGATCGGCAGCATCGCCATGCTTGTTGAGGTAGATGTTTAACGCCTCCTGGTAGTAGTGCAGGGCCTCGCCCGATGCGGAAGATTTTAAAGCTTCTTCTCCGGCCTTAATCAGATATTCTTCAGCCTTATCCAAATCATCACCTAAACTGAAATGAATGGTCAGCATTCCGTAAAACTCATGGAGTCTCTCTTTAAACACCGATTCGATTGCCAATGCCACATTACGATGTAATTCCTTTCTCTTCTTCAACAGAATTGAATCATAAACGGCTTCCTGGGCGAGGGCATGCTTAAAAAGATACTCAAGCTCCTCCATTCTTCTTCTTTCTATGACGAGTTGCACTTCTTTCAAAAATTCAAGCTTGTCATCTATTTCCCCGATGGATTTTCCCACCTCTGCCAGAATTTTATAGAAAAAGTTGCGTCCTATGACGGAGGCCAGTTTGAGCAACAATTTTGTACCCTCTTCCAGTTTGTCTATTCGTGCCATCAGCACTTCATCTATAGTCTGAGGAATAACCACCGAATCGATTTTTTCGGTAACCCTAAAGTTTCCATCCCTGATTTCGACGACACCACTGTCGATGAAAGACCTAACGATCTCTTCTATAAAAAAAGGATTCCCCTCAGCTCTCATTGTGATGAGATCTCTAGTGCGAGCCGGAAAGGCCTTAATCTTGAGAAGATTACTGACTAATGCCTCGGATTGGTTCTCGTTCAAGGATTCTAAAACAATCTCGGTGGAGATGTCACCATATCTTCGTCTTATGGTTTTTAGAAGCCGCTCTCCGGTTTCTTTATAATCAGGCCGCATAACATTAACAAAAAGTATCCGGTTATCCTCTGCTAACCTATACAGAGACTCAAGAAATTCAAGCGAGGTCAGGTCAGCCCAATGAAGATCTTCGATTATGAAAACGAGAGGGCTCTGTTCAGCTCCTTTGCTGATGAGCTCTCTCAGGCTTTTCAGAATGAGTTTCTCGAGGGCTTCGGCCTTGACTCCCTTGAGCCGTTCTTCATGTATTCCAGTAAGTTTCATCCCCATGAGCGTGGCGATGAATGGAAAAACTTCATCAGCCCCTTCTGGATAAACATTCTTTATGGCCTTCTCGAGTTTTTTTATCGATTCCGCCTTGCTGTCCTCTTCTTTTACACCTGACCAGTTTTTCATGAAATCTATTATGGGATGAAAACTGAGGTTTCTGCCGATAGACAATGCTCTGCCCTCCAAAAGAGTGACCTTTTTCAGAGCCTCTATTTTCTTTAATTCTGCAATCAGTCTGGACTTGCCAATCCCTGCTTCCCCGATGATGCTGACGATAGAACCCTCGTTATTGATCGCTTTCAGCACGTGTAGTTCTAATTTTGCCAGCTCTTTGTCTCTGCCCACCATCTCAGAATGAATCATCCGATCGGCGCCGTATGGGGCTCTATAGACCTTCTCTTTTTTAGACAGCAATTCATATACCGGAACGGGCTCTTTCTTTCCTTCCAGAACAAGGGGCTTCAATTTTCTGTAATCAAAATCATTTTTTGTGGGTCTATAGGTCGACTGGCCGACATATATCATGCCCCTGGGAGTTGAGTCCTTTAAACCGGATGCAAGATTTACCGCTTCCCCAAAAACGGAGATTTCTTTTTTTCCCGCTACGGTTACCATTCCGGCAATCACCACTCCGGTATTGATTCCGACATGTATGTCAAGCGGGATCTGCAGATTTCCCTCTTTATTTAAATCAATAAGGCTGTTTCGCAATTCAATAGCCGCATTAATCGCTTTTTTCGGAGCATCTTCGATAGCTTTGGGAATGCCGAAAATGGCCAGGAGATTGCCCCCAGTGATCTTGTCAATCCTTGCATCGTATTTCTCGAATATCGACCCAATCAACACAAAAATACGGTTCATGAATAAAGCTGCTTCTTCCGGATCGAGGTTCTCCAAAATCTCGGAATACCCTGAAATCTCGGCAAGCATCACAGTAGCCTGCCGACGTTCTGTCTCTTTTTTCGCCTCCACCTTTTTCTTTTCCCCGACAATATCTTTATATTTCTCTGATTCCAGGGTTTTCTTCAGCTTGGCCAGATCTGATAACAGACGGTCTGCAGATTGATAGCGGTCCTCTGACTTTTTTCGTAAACACTTGAGGACGATCCGTTCGACTTCATCTGGAATATCTCTTTTCAAATCAGATGGGGGCAGGGGTGATTTATTAATAATCGAAAAGAGAACCGCTTGTACGTTTTCACCTTTAAATGGTAATTCCCTCGTCAACAATTCATAGAAAACCACACCCAAAGCCCATATATCTGTCCGGTGATCCACACTTTCTCCTTGGGCCTGTTCCGGTGACATGTAAGATGGAGTGCCCATGAGGGAAGGTGTCGTAGTCAATTTTGTTTGACTGGTTAATTTGGCCAGGCCGAAATCGACAATCTTCATAATGCCTTCGCTTGTCGCCATGACATTTGCAGGCTTGATGTCCCGGTGGACAATCCCTTGACTGTGTGCCTTGGTTAGACCTTGTGCAATTTGTGTCACGCAATCAAGAGCATGGTTCAAAGGAACCTCCGCGCGCGCTATCTTTTTCTTTAATGATTCGCCAGGATAAAACGCCATCGAGATATACATCTGGCCTTCTTTCGTCTCATCGATTTCATGGATGGTGCAGATGTTTGGGTGCTCCAGTACGGATGCTGCCTGAGCTTCCTGGATGAAGCGCTGTTTGAATTCGGGGGCCTTGGTGAGTCTGGAGGGAAGAAACTTGATAGCGACGTGGCGCTTGAGCCTCATGTCCTCGGCCTTATACACGACGCCCATACCTCCACCACCAAGCTTTTCAATCAGCTTATATTTTCCCTTAAAGATGGTTCCGATGGCGAAATCTGCTTCAGGGATTGCCGGGACCTCAGGATGGAAACTCAGAGTATCGTCTGGTTGAGTGAGCAGTGATGCGCACTTGTTACAGTACACAGAACTCTCAGGATTTCGTGATTTACATTGAGGGCATTTCCCCCACACCTTTCCCTCGGGCATTTCGAAGAATATTATCAATTAATCGAAAAATTGTCAAATTGTACACCCCCTCCCACTCTCCTCGGCTGCCCTCAGGAGCTCCTGCTGGAGAACCTGTGTAAGAAATATGCCATCTTGGGAATTTCCTTTGATATCCTTATATGAGGTTTTTTGGAGGTAAAATCAGCCTTCTAAGGAATTAAGTTCTCATTGACTCTTGGCATGCAAATTGATATCTTTTTTGGAGGAGATAAGAGGAGATATGCGCGTAAAATGTCCAGATTGCGGCACAGATAATACTCAAGACTCGCAGTTCTGTAAAAATTGTGCAGCCCCTCTCCCATCTGAAGAGGAGACTGAAATCACCCGTACCAAAATCCTGGATGCCACCTTGGAAGAACTAACCACCGGCTCCACCTTCGCAAACAGGTATCAGATTATCGAAGAACTCGGCAA
>Ga0114922_10006987_pt1 | contig 10334 bp, 7 predicted proteins | sample AartaG_FD_100975 | JGI IMG/M metagenome (GOLD analysis project Ga0114922, IMG submission 100975) | Deep subsurface microbial communities from Aarhus Bay to uncover new lineages of life (NeLLi) - Aarhus_00045 metaG | ecosystem: Environmental > Aquatic > Marine > Oceanic > Sediment | place: Aarhus...
ACATTAGAGAAAAAAGGATTAATAATATATAAATAACCGAGGTAATAGCATTACAGAACGTACTCCAGTTAAAATTTTTGATGAGATTAATAAGAATACAATAGATGTTTCAACAGCGATACAACAGCTAATTTCATTAATAGAACACAGCAATCTAACTAAGCAACGCGTCGAAAGTCTTCAAACTTTAAAAAAAATCTACGACACATTTGAGAATGCCGGGATTGAAAAAGAAACAATATATAACTTCATCGAAAACTTACTTATCTCTGATTCTGATGTTAAGATTCGAAATGAAGCCGCATTAATGCTACATCAGAATTTTAAAGATAAAGCATTAAAGATTTTAAGGTGGACTCTCAATCATGAAGATTCTCCATTGATATTGAGTACCACTTACAATTCATTAATTTCAATTCTTAAATATATCGAGAAAAAAGGAGATTCTTTTGGAAAATTAGCTTTACTTCAAGAAATAGATCAAATTAAAGATAGAGACTTTAAAATTGGTATTGAAATTTTTAAATCTCAATACGATCTTAAAGATTGTTCTTCCAGTGAATTGACTGAGATATTAGTAAATTATTTTAGTTTATTATTTTTGCTAAAATTACATTTTAGACTCAAATATGCCATTGAGGACTGTAGAATTGTTGAACTAAACTTCATTTTCAAGGGATTGACTAAGTTACCTAATGCTATAAGCTACCTTCTCAACTTAAGAATTTTATCTTTGAGATATAATCAAATCACAGAAATCCCTGAATGGCTAAGCAATCTCCAATCCTTAGAATCTCTAAATTTAAATATGAACAATATAAATAACCTCCCAAAGACCTTAGGTTCACTACAAAATTTAAAAGAGTTAACACTTTGGAAGAATGAACTTCAAGAACTCCCTTCCTCAATTTCTTCTTTAAAGTCGTTGAAAACATTGAATTTAAGGTTAAATCAACTCAATTTTTTACCAGAAAAATTTGGAATTCTTGAAAATCTTGAAGAGCTCAATCTTCACGATAATAAATTGACTAATCTACCAACATCCTTCTCTTCTTTAAAATCTTTAAAAAAACTAAACTTAAGTTGGAATTTATTAACAACACTATCAAAACCAATGACTGAATTAGGGTCACTAAAATTGCTAGACCTAGAAAGAAATGAGATATCCACCATATCACCATCAATTAATTCTCTTACATCTTTAGAAATATTGAATTTATGCGATAACAAGTTAGAATTTATTCCTGAAACTATAGGAAAGTTGAAAAATTTAAAAATTTTAAATATTTCGAGAAACAAATTAAAAAAAATTCCGAAAACTCTTCAATCTCTTGAAAATTTAGAAGAATTATATTTAAGCGAGAACATTTTAGAAATAATTCCTCCTTTTTTAAAGAAAATGGAAGAAAGAGGCGTTAGAATTCATTTATAATCATATAAATCACAGCGTTATTGAGATTTATAAAGTTCTTCAATTTCATTTAAAGTAGTAATATCTTCTGGACCCTTTTCTGGTCTGAATTTTTGGAAAACTGGAAATCGCATGGAATATCCTAAAGTTAGGAACTTCTCAGAAATCGTTATTTCGTCTCCGATAATTTCAACGGTTACTTCCGGGTTAAGCCAAACATCTGGTATATCTTCACAAATAACATTAATCGGTTTTTTTTTCACTATATATTTTTCCATATCTTTTGTTAACGATTCTGATAATTCATCTGTCAATCCGGAAAAAAACCTTGTAAAAGCTATAAACTTCCCACTTATCGGATCATACACCGCTCCAATGTAAGTTCCATAAACGCCAGTCCTTCGACCCTTACCATGGAAAGCACCTACTATTACAACATCCACAGAGTCTTTTAATTTCCCTCCTTCTAATCCTTTTAATTTTATCCATAAAAAACCTCGATTTCCCGCTTGATACACTGAGTTCTCCTCTATAGACTTTGCTATGATACCTTCATTTCCTTCACTTCGAGCTTCTTTGAAAAAATCTAGCATTTCTTCTGTGTTTTTAATAGTTTTAGATTTTACTAAGCGTAATTCATCTCTTTCGGTGACGATTTCTTCTAATTTTTTTCTACGAATTAGGAAAGGTTTACTTAAGAACGATTCGTTATCGCTTTTTAAGATGTCAAATAGAAATAAACATACTGGTACTTCCTTTATAATATCATCAATGTCATATTTACGGCGACGTTTGCTTAAAACTTGAAATGGAAGCATTTTTTCGTAAAAATGATCCATTGCTACGACCTCACCTTCCATAATTACATTATTTGCACTAACATTTTCATTGATAACCCGACACACATCAGGGAATTGTTTTGAAATATCTAACAATCTCCGAGAGAATAACTTTATCTTATCACGTTCTTTATGAATCTGTAGCCTCTCACCATCAAGTTTATATTCCACAATAAGAGGGCTTCCAATTTTTTCAATAATTTCTCCGTAAGGAACTCTTGATGCTAACATCATTCTTATTGGAACACCGTATTCTATATTTATCCTCTCAACATCAGAGATTCCTTTTTCTGCTAAAATTAAAGTAATATCTCCTAAATCTGGATGCAGGTTATAAGCTCTTTCTATAGATTCCCTATTTTTTTTCACTCCTGTAAATCCTAATGCTAAACCATCTATAATTGTCATCGTAGAAACACCAACTCTAAGAGTTGATGTAATTATACGTAATAAGTATTTAGTTTCTAAGGGTGAAGTTTTTCTCATTAAACCTCGTAAGATCCCAAGTTTTACATCATGTGAACCTATCCCTTCGCTTAGTGCCATTTTTTGCAACGCATTATATAATTCAGAAATTTCTAATGATGAATCTTTTTCACTCAAATCATCCTTAAAATCAAACAAGGATTTTTGTTTTTTCTTTTTGGTGAGTATTAACTCTGCGGTAGCTCCAATATCTCCTTCTTTTATTAAAATTTCCTTTACTTTTTTTTTTTCAACGCCAGAATGCAATCTTAAGGCTTCAATTATCATTTTTTCCGCAATTCCAATTTTTGGAAATTGCTTAATGTTTGAAACTAATTGTCCTTGCAACAAATAAATGATCTTATCAAGATCTTTGAAATCATTACTGTTTTTTATATTTTCAAAAAATGATGATAGTTTATCAGTCATTTCAAGCCTTTTTGTAGTAGACTCGAGTTCTGAAAAAAGGATTGCTAAAGCTTTAAATCTCATAATATAACTCTACTATTTTATATAAAATTAAGATTATGTCACTATCGAAATTCTTATTATGTAAGAAAAAGGCTTAAAATTTAAACTCCAATATTAAAAAAAAATAGAAAAAAAACCTATAATAATTTTGATAGTTCTACAAATTTTTTCTGAATTTCGGTTTTTATATTAGTTGATATACCATTAAATGAGTCAATAGAGAATTTTATTTTTCCTTCAGAATTTGAAAACTCACATACTTTTCCGTCCATATGTTCGACAGAATAGCTACCATCCTCTTTTTTTGAAATCCAAATATCATTGTAGTGATCTAAAACGCCAATCAAAACAAATCCTATTTTTGCTTGTACTGAAAGGTCTAACTTAGGTTCCGGGGCAGTGTCGTGCTTTATAATGGGCTTTGGAGTACTTACAATTGTTTTATCACTAATAGGGGCAGTTTCCTTAGGAAGATCATTTTCAGTGTCATATTCTGAAGCGTGTTTCATTTCTTTTTTCACTGGCACTGGTTGGGTTTTAACTACTACGGGTTCTGGTTTATCTACTGATCTAGTTACTGGTTCAGGTTTAGGTTCTTCCGATGAAACGGGTTTAGATTCCGGTTTAACTGCCGAGGGAAAACTTCCATCTAAATCAAAAGTAACAGTATAGTCATCTAAGTATTTGAATCCTCTATTAAGGAGAGTTTGTAATTCATCATTTAGTTCGTCGGTTTCTGGAACCCTTCCGATCTTTCTTTGATCTATTTCTCTTAAATCTTTTATATCTCTTCCAACAATGCTTCTTCCTACAGAAAAACCGTGTCCTTTAAGTGATTCTGCTTGTCGAAGGGCAGTTCGTCTAGAAACTAAACCTTGTTTAGCTCCATACCACAAATAAACTGAAGAAGATCCTTCATCTAAAATGATAACGTTACTTTCTGGTGTTAAATGGTCTTTTGACCACTTAATTGGTTCGCTTACTCCCCCTTCCAAGACTTTGAACATTATAGCGAAATCCATCTTAAATCAAACTTCTTTAAATAATATTATTAAATTAATAGGTTTCATACATTTAAAAATTGAGTTTTTTATCTTTTTTTTAACGCATGAAAATACTTAGGATAAAGACAAAAAATAAATGTAAGCATTAAGTTACTTAAAATATTAAAGAATTAAGATTTGACTGGCATTTAATCATGGAATTAGAAAAATTATTTAGAGAAAACTTAACCAGATACAAAGCTTTTGAATCGGGTGAACAACCCGAAGGAGAAGATTGGGTTAAATTAAACATTAATGAAAATGCATACCCCCCAATAGAAGAAATACTATTGGATATAAATGCAGCACTAAAAAACAAAAGCTCACTAAGAAAATATCCAGATTCAAGTGCTCTTGAAGTTCGTAAGGCGATTCTCAACCAGCTATTAAGAGATAAAAACACTTTAACTAATAGAAACACAGTTTTCTTAGGAAATGGTTCAGCAGATGTTTTAGATGTAATTTTCAAAGTGTTTGTAGATCCTGGAGATGAAGTTGTTATATTTTACCCTACTTTTAGCTTATATACTGTTTTAGCTAATCTTTATAACGCTAAAATAAATGAAATAAAATTAAGCGAAGATTTCAGTATACCTGAAAGTGTTTATGACCAAAAAGGAAAACTACTGTTTATTAATTCTCCAAACGATCCTAATGGGAAATCATATGATAACGATACGATCCTGAAAATATGTTATAATTTTCCTGGAATTGTTGTAGTAGATGAATCTTACGCCGGTTTTTCCGATTCTACATGTCTGCCATTATTGAAAGATGTCAAAAACTTAATTGTTTGTCGAAGTTTCTCAAAAACATTTTCTCTTGCTTCATTGAGGATTGGTTACGCGTTAGCTGATGCTGAGATCGTTAAAGAGATGAATAGGGTTAAATTACCATTTAACACTAATCAAATTGCGCAAATAGCTGCACTTTCATGTATTAAACACAAGAATAAAGTGTACGAACAGAATAAAAAAATAATAGCAGAAAGAAATAAGCTATCAGAGAATTTGAATAGATATGCTGGAATTAGCGTGTTGCCGTCGGACGCTAATTTTATATGTGTCAAATTTGATGACAAATCAAAAACACTAAAATTTCTATGGGATTTGAAAGATCTCAAATTTTTAGTAAGGCATTTCAGTAAACCTGGTCTTTACAATTATATTAGAATAACTGTTGGAACAGAAGAAGAAAATGCTAAATTTCTTGAAGCTTTTGCAGCTATTGCTAAGAAATATTTATGATTTTTTGAGTATTTGCAAAATTTTTTATTTACTTCAAGCAATAATTATTTATTAAATTAATAATCCATATGATATTAAAATTATTCACGAGTTGGTTTTGAATCTCAAATCCTTTTTTTAATCTAAGGCACAACAGTATTAAGTGTGAAAATTGTGGATATAAGATCGTAAAGCCTTTTCCAAAGAACCAGCTTTGCCCTAGATGTGGAACATTTTTAGTTGGTGGTTACAAATATAATGATCCATCGGATGAGGAAAAGACCGTTCCTCAAAAATTCGTGCCTAAAAAGTCAACAGCGGCAAAGAAATTACAGGGTGTGAGAAAAAAAGCAAGAGATAAAGAAATTTCATTGGACCATGATGTTATTAATTTAGACGGAGATAATGAATATTTTAAGTTCTGTGGAATAACAACAGCAGATAGAACTCAACTGTTTGCCAGCAATAAGAAATGGCTCTATTTATTGGAATTAACAAATAATTTAGACTTCATAGCTACTAGTATACTTGGTGGAGATCTCGATAAAATGCTCCTTAAATCTGAAAATGACGAGGAAGAAAAATGCCATTTCTTTGAGAAGAACAAGATAATTTACGTCATCTTTGGTAAATTCCCAGATAAAAAAGGAAAATGGGTTCTTGAACAAATGGCTAAACATTTTTCAGATTTAATACGAGATAAAGATGTTAATAACTTAAGTAAATTTGAGAAGTATGATATCGAAAATAAGTTTAAAAGCAAATTAATCTTTATTTTGAAAGAATATTTACAATTACAAGAGGTATTTTCAGATCAAGAGATTCCTTATGTGGAGGATTGGCTTAGATTAGATTATGTTGGATTGTCATCAATGTCTATTGGTGTCATTTCCCTCTTGCTTGACGATGAAGACAGATTGAATGTAAAACTTCCCGGTGAATTTGAAGATCCAGCCGAAGAATTTGAAATGAAAGAATCTTTGCTAACTGCAAAAATAGAAGCAATAGCAGCAAACACGTTAGGAAACACCGGTGCTTACCCTCGATGGATAGCAGTAAATTTAGGCCGTTTAAATTATCGTTTTCTTACTTTTAAGAAATACGGAAACGATTATTTCCTTTCATGCTTGACCGAAGGAAATTTAAAAAAGATTGACATTGTAGAAGCTCAGCTGGAGCCAATATTGATTAACAGTTTAAATACACCATTTTCAGGTAATTTGAGACCTTTTAATAAATTAAAAACTCAAATCAAAGAATTAATGAGCAATGTAAAAGGACGTAAATTTACAAAAATAAATAAATAAAAAATAAAACTACTTTAAATTTGAAGTTAGATTTTTCACTTCATTTAAATGTAAAGCTATTATTTCAATTATACTCATCATGGATTTAAATCCTCAAACCATACTAAAAGATTATACTGACAAACGTATAGATAAATCTACAGCAATAAAACTGTTAGTTTCTGGCATTGAGAATAACGACGAAGAACAATTTAGATTGGAAGCTATTTCTATTCTTAATGCATTAAAAATAAAAACCAAAACCTTGTTTGAGTTTTTTGAAAACATACTTCTTTCAGATTCAAGTGAAGTTATAAGAAATGCCGCGGCAAAGTATATAAGCGCTAATTTTCTTGAAATCAGTCTTCCTGTATATCAATGGGTTATCCAACACGAAACTTCCTATTATTGCTTAATAACAGTAGTAAATTCACTTGTTAAGATAAACACAAGCGAGTCGAAATCTATTTTATTTGAACAAGTAAGTAATATTAGAAATATAAAATCTCTCAATGTTGACAAAGGTTATGGGAATAAAAAATATCGTAAAGCGTTAAAATCATATTTCAAAAGAAACCCAATTAATAAATTATCTCACAAACAACTTGGAGCAATCCTCATCAATTTTTTAACCGTGAAAAACTTAATTGAAGAAATCCCAAATGTTTATTTTGAATTAGATGATAAACGATTATTGATTGATAAATTAGACCTATCCGATTATCTTGAATTTGAAGTAAAAGGAACTCCATGGGGATGGAAAAATAACATTCGTAACCTTTCTCAAATAACAGGGTTAAGCAATTTAAGTCATTTAAAAACATTAGACCTTTCAAATAATCAAATTGGAGATTTGGAAGGAATAAATGAACTAAAGAATCTAACACATTTAGTTTTATCTAATAATCAGATTAGTGACCTAAAAAATCTGGAGTATATAAATCAACTTTCAAATCTTCAATTTATAGATCTTTGTGGGAATATTATAAGTAAAAATATTAAAAACGAGGATTTTAATTCAAATTGTAGAGTTCTGTTGAATAGATATGTCCAATAAATCGTTTTGAGATAAAAAAAATAAAAAAATAAAAAATTATTCAATTAAAGCTGTCTTTCCAGTGCCCCATGTTCCAAGAGCTTTACCTAGTTCTTCATGATCTTTAGCGTATTTTCTAACTTCAATTCCGTTCATTACCGCATGAATCGCTTGTCTAAACGCTATTGCACCAGCAGTTGGTCCATCAGGATGACTGTGAATTCCTCCACCACTGCCTATAAGAATATCCTTTCCGGCTTCTTTCATTGTTTTTTCTACCATACCTTGTGTAATACCTCCACTAGGCATAGGTAGTGTAGGTTTTATGTGCTGGAATGGGAATCTAAGTACTTTTAAATTTTGTTCGTATCGTTCTTCTAAAATATCTGCCTTTCCATAAGGGGCTGGAATTACGACTGTGTCCGCTCCACACATTCTAGGGAATTTTCCAAGAGTTATCATACTTGTTAAACCCGTCCAGTGCCCGCCAAAATACGCGCCAGCGAAATCCATATGACCTAAAATCGGTACCTTTATAGAAGGATCCTCGGCAATAGCTCTTAGCGCTTCAAAACCTGCAGTTAGATAATTTATCATAAGTGCGTTTGCGCCTAACTCGATCATTTTATCCGCGTATTCAAACATATCTGGAAACTTGCTAGTAATATTTATAGTATAAAGCGTTTTTTCTCCTTTTTCAGAATCTGCTCTGTCGACTGCTTCCATAACTTTAACTATTCTATCTTCTAAAGTATTAAAGGATGGATTTGAGATCAATTCGTCGTCTTTGACAACATCGCAACCCCCTACTGCTGCCTTATAAACTAAATCAGCAGCTACATCTGCAGTGTGTCCTGTACATGGCTTTACCATATTGTTTAGTAAAGGGCGTTCCGGTATTTTCAAGAGTTTTCGGAGGCCGTCAATTCCGAATTTTGGACCCTTGAATTCCTTTAAATATTCTTTTGGAAATGCGAGATCTACTAATTTTAGTCCATGCGTAAGACTGATATTTCCAATAACTGATGTTAGTAGCATTGGAATACCACAACCTTTAATATTGACTATAGGAAAACCTATTTGAACGAAATAAATTCTCTCCTTTATATCTTTGGGTAAAATATATTCTAAGTGAGGCAGCTCATAGACCCCGAGCACTCTTGCAACGTGTTTCTTTCGTACTTCCTCCGTTTCAGCAGGTACTCTAACCCATGTTCCAGTAGATTGTTCAATTGCGGCAAATCGGGATAAATAATTCACATTCATTCCCTTAGGGCGCTTAATAGTATAAGATGCGATAATATACTTTTCCAAATCAATACCATCTAAACCCAACGCCTCGGGAGTGTCCAAATACTGCTTACAACTTTCAAATAATTCTTCTTCGGGTGCCATAATTATATCGAAGAAAGGAATATTAGAATATTGAAAAATGTATTTGTTCTCGAAATTGGTATAAAAAATAAAACAAAAAAAAATTAAATAAAAATATTAAGATTTATTCTTCAGATTTTACTGCAGTTTTTAAGTTTAAATACGTATTCTCCAGCACAGTTAAGTATTCCAATAACACTTGATCCGCTTTTGATTTCTTTTCGTATTCAGCTTTGATAATATTAAGTAAGTACTTTGGAAATACTTTAGCGATATAAAAGTCTGATAACAATGCGTAGTACTCGTTGTTTTTATCGTCCTGGAACACCTGAATCATCTGACACTCCCATAACATTTTCAACACCTCGTCTATATCATCGACGCCCTTCTTTTTCAGTTTCTCAAGATCGTTCTTGGTGACGATGGCCGTTCGTAATAAACGCAGTGTTTCGTAGACTTGAGGATTGATAATGATCTCAATCATTCTTAAGTTATCTTGATCTGATGGTCTATAGTTTTGAAAGAATTTTTTAGTTTCAGTCCTATAATCCGACGCTAATTGCGAAGGTAATCCTCTATCAGCAGGGTCCTTGAGTAGTTGAACTGGGGGAACTCGTAACATTAAAACATCGTTAGTTAGAAAAATTAATTCTGATGGCATTCCTTTAACGGACGTTTCTTTTATCAATTCCCGCTTAATCAATTCGATCAGGACGCTTTCTAAGTCGACGAATCCTTGTTTGTATCTGTCTTTTAACCATACCATTAATTCTGATTTTGAAACTGTGCCCTCGTCTCGTAAGCGATTGATAATCATCCTTTTTATCTCGTCTTGGTACGTCATTGCTAATTGTTGTTCGCTATTCAACGTAGGATACACAGACAATCTTCTAAATAGTGAAGGGATCATACTAAGATAGGCGTCATCTTCAAGATTTTGTAGGATTATTCTAGAAGCGTCAGCCAATCCACCTTCGTACGCATCAGGGTCGTCGTCAAGGTTTAAAAGCATAAGAATGTAATAACCTTTCTCTGGTCCTGTGTAGTAGGATGCAATGTTTAACGATCCTACCATTAGACTTATCATCCCAGACTCTCCACTATACTCGTGTGTACTGTATACTTGCATAAGCGTTTTATCTGTGATTACGATTTCTTCGGGATATTTTGCTAAGATTTCCGT
>Ga0114922_10006988_pt1 | contig 10333 bp, 12 predicted proteins | sample AartaG_FD_100975 | JGI IMG/M metagenome (GOLD analysis project Ga0114922, IMG submission 100975) | Deep subsurface microbial communities from Aarhus Bay to uncover new lineages of life (NeLLi) - Aarhus_00045 metaG | ecosystem: Environmental > Aquatic > Marine > Oceanic > Sediment | place...
ACTGATTGGCTGTGGGATTTTGGAGATGGAGGGACAAGCACCGCACAAAATCCGGAACATACTTACACGACGGCAGATTCATTCACAGTTTCATTGACTGTTATCGGACCAGGTGGAAGCGACATAAAAATACGAGAAAATTGTATTGTTGTTATAGAGCCAATGCCCATTGCCAATTTTGCCGCTGGCACAACTTATGGAGGTAAACCACTGACTGTACAATTCAATGACAGCTCAGCGGGTGTAATCACTGATTGGCTGTGGGATTTTGGTGATGGTCAAGGCAGTACCGAACAAAATCCGGAACATACTTACGCAGCAGCAGATTCATTCACAGTTTCATTGACTGTCACGGGACCTGGCGGTTCGGATATAAAAACAAGAGAAGATTATATAATCGTAACTGAACCAACCGGTGTTGACAACAACAACTACACATCAATCCCAAACGAATACCGACTTTTTCCCAATTATCCAAATCCATTCAATCCGGAAACAACTATCCAATTTGCATTGCCTGCACCTGCCGATATTTCCATATCGATTTATAGTTTAAAAGGGGCAATTGTAAAACAAATTTTCGAAGGGAAAAAGGAAGCCGGTTATCATTCTGTAATTTGGAATGCATTAGATAATCCTTCAGGGACATATATAATCAAGATGCAGGCAGGCAATTTTGTACAAGTTCAGAAGTGTATTCTCATTAAATAGGATGAAAATGTTGGAATGAAGTGACTATCCATTACAAATGATTATATGCTTGTCGGTGAGTATCTGTTTGAACAGAGAGTTCCCAAATGTTATCTAAAGGTGGACGATGTCGAAATTTTTTATTATATTACAAACTGACTTCCACTATGCGGGTTGACCAAGACAGAGGAGGAAAAGAGGAATGGAAAAATTCTTAATCTGGATTGAAAAGGTTGGTAATAAATTACCTCATCCATTTTGGATTTTCGTTTACTTAGCTGTTTTCATTATTCTTTGCTCCCTGCTTTGCGGAATCTTTGGTGTGTCCGTGACCCATCCGGTGACTCAGGAGACCGTCAAGGCGCAAAATTTACTGTCCCAATACGGCATTCAGCGTTTCGTCCTGGAAATGGTGACTAACTTTGCTCACTTCGCTCCTTTAGGGCTCGTCCTCGTCATGTTATGCGGCGTTTCGTTGGCCGTCCACTCGGGCCTTATGGAGACCCTACTGGCACGTATGACTCGCGTACCGGAAATTCTTATCCTGCCGGTGATTGTAATAACGGGCATTATGGGTAATTTGGCTTCGGACGCGGGTATTGTCGTCGTTCCCCCCCTGGCTGCTGTCGCCTTCAAGAAACTCGGTAAGAATCCGTTGGCCGGCGTCATTCTTGCCTATGCGGCCTGTACAGCCGGGTTTACGGCCACCCTCATCCCACGTGGCACGGATGTCCTTCTGGCCGGTTTTACCAATGCGGCATTAGAGGACCCCAATCTCCATGTCGGCGCCTCGGCCAACCTCTATTTTATGATCGCATCTGTCCTCCTTCTGGGAGTCGTAATGGCCTGGGTGGGGAAGAAATTCACCCTGCCGGCATGTGGGGAAGCCGAAGAAGCGCCCGAGATCGAGGAGGAAGTGCGGGATGAGAAGGCCGAAAAGAAGGGCATGCTCTGGGCGCTGATTGCAACGGTGATCTACTCCTTTATCGCTTTAATGACTTTCCTGCCGGAAAACGGTCTGCTCCGATACGATACCCGGTTTATCCAACGGTTTGAATTGCGAGAGCGGCCCGATGGATCGAAAACCAAACGCGTCCTGGGCAAAACGGTTCTCAGCATTGAGGACGGTGTGAAAAAATATACGATTGTCACCGAAGACCAGGTCCTTGTCCTTAAAAAAGTCAATGAGAGCCAATGGCGGGATGAAGCCACGGTCCGCATCACCTTCCCAAAGGAGGATGCGGCCATGACTTCCGATCGGGTGTACCGCGTGGACATCATGCCAGATAAGATGCGGGGGCCTTTCTTCCGAGGTATGGTGGCGATCCTGTTCTTTTTCTTTGCCATCCCCGGAACCATCTTTGGTGTCTGTGTTGGCAAGATTAAAAAATTGGCGGATATTCCGGCGATGATGGTGATCAGCGTGAAGGGGATATCCGGCATGATTGTGTTGGTCTTAGTTATTTCTCAGTTTGTCGCATTCTTTCAGTGGTCCAATCTTGATCGGATCGTGGCCATTTCCGGCGCCAATCTGCTCAATACGTTGAAGTTTCAGGGACTGCCTTTACTGGTTGTCACGGTTTTCATCGTCATGGTACTCAATCTCTTCATTGGTTCCAGTTCAGCCAAGTGGGGCATATTGGCACCTATTCTGGTTCCCATGTTTCTTTATCTCAATCCACCCATCTCTCCGGCGGTTTCCCAACTGGTCTACCGACTGGGTGACTCCACAACCAATGGGATTTCACCGCTTTATCCCTACTTTCCTTTAGCGTTGGGCTGGCTGCGAGAATACCGCAAGGATGCGGGCATCGGCACGTTAATCAGGCTGCTCTTTCCCTATGCGATTTTCACCGGGATTGCGTGGATTCTGCTCCTTCTTATCTGGTATTTAATCGGTATCCCCATCGGACCGGCGGAAGCGATTCGGTGATCCGTCCGGCAAGAAGGTGAGAGGTAAAGATACAAAGATGCAGGATGCAAGTAACATGAATGGTCAGTGATGGTATTCACCTGATAGTTGCCTCCAATGATGTTAAGTAATTTAATCATCATTTTTTGCTGGTAATTTTCTGGTCGATTTGTTAACTTTAACTAATTACAACCGGAGTATTCGCTAAAGGAGATACGATGAAACAGAAAATCAAGAAACTCATACGAAAAATTATCAAAGTAATTTTCAAGTCTTTGTTTGACGAATATCTGGCATCTCGTAGTCGCCAAGAACAGATTCTTTTATCCCTTAAATATAAAGAAACCGTACAGACTCAAAATAAAGGATTAGATTTCGAGCAAGTAGGATTTAATGTATTTTCATCCACTTATGAAGATGGGATACTTTTGTATATATTCTCTCTTATTGGAATGACAAACAAGAAATGTGTTGATATAGGTGCGGGGATAATTACAGATAGTAATGTAGCCAATCTGATTATTAACTTTGGATTCACCGGGCTACTCATCGACGGCGATTCCGGAAACATTCAGGCAACTAAGGAATACTACGCCACTCATCCTGAGACCAAACATTTTCCACCGAAGACAGTCTTAACGATAATAACAGCAGAAAATGTAAATAGGGTGCTTAAAGAAAATGGTATCGCCGGCGAGATAGATTTATTTTGCCTGGACATCGATGGAATTGATTATTGGATTTGGGATGCGATTGATGTGATCAATGCTCGAGTGGTGGTGGTCGAATATCAAGATGTTCTAGGCCCGGACAAGGCCTGGACTGTACCGTATAAACCGGATTTCAACCTAGATGATTATCCAATAAACAGACAATCTAACAACTATTGCGGCGCGTCCCTTAAAGCATTTGTCAAACTGGGTAAACGTAAAGGATATCGCCTGGTGGGTTGCAACAAAGGTGGATGGAATGCCTTTTTTGTACGCGACGGGCTTGGCGATAAGTATCTACCTGAAGTGACCGTAGAGAGTTGTTTCAAGTATGATTGGAATAAATACAGTGTGGAAAAGCGATTCCCGTTAGTCGAGGGTATGGAGTGGCAAGAAGTATAAGTTGCGCCCAACGAATTGAGTTGGTGTGCCCTGATTGAATTTGAAAATATTTATTTTGGTGGTGGATTGGGAGGTTTTGGTACCGAATTATTGTTCCTATATTCTGGTAGTGATTAAATTGTTCAGTTCTTACTTTTAATCCGAATTTTTTGAAGATTTTTCTACAAATTTCAAACCATCCAATAGATGAAGATATAATGGTGTGGTATGTTGATGATGCTGTAAGAATTTTGAGGAAAAATTATTTACATTTTCTTAGAAATTCAAAATATTGTTCTCTATCCATTTTTGCGGTGCGCATCAAACCCCTTATAATTTCGACATCTATCTCTGTATACTTGGGGATTACAATTGGCCTTAAACAATCATCTTTTTCATATACTCGATGACTTCCTACTTGATTTTTAAAGACAAAACCAGCTTCTACGAATATGCACTCTAAAACTTTCCAATGTACTGGCGTTATGCGCGGCATTCACAGCGTCTTTTTTGGTTTGCTAATAAATGGATCGGTACTTGAACATCTATATATCGTTGTGATTTTGTCGGCTTAGGATGAAAAGTCTCTTCAACAGTAATTCCACATTCTCTCATAACCTCATCAAATGTTCCTCTTTCAAGACAAGATGTAAAAAATAAACGTAAGGCTTCTTCAATATTTTTTAGGGCCTCTTTCTCAGTTTCTCCTTGCGAGTGAACATCAAGAGGGCAACATGAAGCAAGATACCATTTTCGTTTCTGATGTATTTCTACTGGCAATTTAAATTTTATTTCAATCATAAATTTAGCCATTGGTCTTCTCGCTTTGTTTTATCGGATCTTTCATCCCGAATTTAGTTTACGAATATTATATAGATATGTTTGCAAATTTCGTTCCCGCTATTATAAAGGTATAATTATAAGAAGTTTAGAACAATTAACAGTATAGTGTAGGTGGAAATAAATACCGAATTAGTAATGCTTAAATAGGAAATTCTTCCCCAGTTAAATTTGGAATTGATAATTACTTTAATATACTCAAAAAATCAATATGTGTCAATTAGAATTAATTGTATTATAATCTGTAATTGATTCATTTCTTTTTCGCTCTTTCTTCTTGAAGTTCATGTTCTAACTTTTTAATCCTTTGCTCCAATTCTGCTATTCGCCTGATTGCGTGTTTCAGATCTTCTATTTCCTCGAATCCTTCGTACATGTCTATGTCTTCCTCATGTTCATGCAGTCCTTCTTCTTTAAGTTCATGTACCGTAGACTCTTTTCGCTTTTTTATTATAATATGATCATCTTCGGAAATACGTTCTCCGCCTTCATAGGTGATTATTTTCTTTTTCCGGATCTGCTTGTGCCATTGTTCAGTTGCAGTGAAGAGTTCCTTTTTCTGGTCTTCGTTTAGCATCTTAAGAGCTTTTGCTTCAGCTACTAATTCGGAATAATTTTTATTTACTTGAACAAATGCAACCTCGTGGAATTTTTTCTTGATTTCATCGAGATTTTTTTCGGTGTTACGTTTGAGTTCTTTGAGTTCAATCTCTAATATTTCATCCTTGGAGTTGGATATTACGAATTCTTTCTTAAGATCCAGCCTGATTGTCATCAACCGATCAACTTGGGCTTTTGAAAGATTAAGCTTTTCGTGCAGCTCAAGCATCCAGTCGATGGTGTCAAGGTTCTGAGTAAAAGCCGATGAAGCCAGAATCAGGACTACGATTAATGTGAGTAGCTTTTTCATTGTAGACCTCCGTTTCTCTTCTTTAAAGAAGAATATACAAATTAAATGACAAAATTGGTCTTTAGGATTGATAGCCGATTTGCAATTACAGCATAAATTCGTTCAGAAGGTCGTGATCATTATTCCCATATGACATTGATATCCGGGTATTGAGAAATTAAACTATCTTTTGAAATTATTTCTGCATTGTTCAGCATGGCAGTTGCTATGATAATACGATCAACTAAATCATTATGAATATGTGGTAACAGAGCAGATTGAATTAAAATTTCCGAGTTTATTGTAATTTCATCAATACCATGCAGTGTGATTGCTCTGTGAAACCATATTTCTGGTGAAAGGGGAAGAGTCAATTTATTTTTTTGGTGCATTATTACAATTTCAAAGGCTGAAATCGATGAGACATATAAACTGCCAACATTTGCATCTATAGTACGTTTAACTTTTTCTGTCAATTTGGTTTGATCAGATGCTAACCAGAGTAATATATGTGTATCGAGTAGAAACATGGTTACCTTTTATGTCCTCAGCTACCTGCATTTTTCAGGCCATTCATCATCGCTCAATGGCTGCACAGGATCTTCATTGAATTGTACACCCATCAATTCTTGATGTTGTTTTAGCGGTTCCGGTTTAGGGGGAATAGGAGAGAGAATTGCAATGGGTTTTCCATTGCGACATATTTTCACTTGTTCATGTTCGGTTTCAACCCTGGCTAATAAATATGAAAGTTTTGTTTTTGCTTCATGTGTATTGACTTGTATCATTGTTTGCCCCTTCTAACTTAGCTAAGCTTAGTTTAATGAATTGCTTTAAAAAAGTCAAGGAGAATTTTTTAATGGTCCTAATTTCTTCACAATCAATACATTTCACAATCACCAAAAAATTCTCCTGGTTTCAAACGGACGATCAGTAAAGTGCACAAAGTGGAGCCGGTGAGGTAGGAATCAATAAGTACAAAAAGTGTCTTTTCCGATGGCTTCGATTAATTTTTGAAAAGCATAATCATATGTCTCCAGTGACCCTGGAGCGATCTCTCTATTTCTACCAATTACAGTCTTTTTATTATCGAAGAACCAGGACATAAATTCGGCGATAGTAAATATATTTTTTTTGGGGTGTGTTAGGGGATTTACAAATGGTTTTCCGGTTCGTTTTGATCCGAGAAGGGCCTCCTGGAATGTGCCCAGGTCAATATTTGCCTGTTGGGCGGTTACACCTTTTGGAAATCTATGTTTAAGTTGTTTGCCATTATTACGATATCTGATTTCTCGTCCCCTGGTACCATCTGGGTATTTGAATGTATAAAGGGATGCCATTTCTAAACGGGATATTCTATTGTGCTTTTATCAACTATTCTTGCCTCAATTCTATTCTTAAGCTGCCTTTTCAAATCCTCTATGTCTGTCCATATTATATGTTTATATTGCCTTGTGTCAAATATATCTTTTATCTTTTCTTCATCATCTTTTTGACATGTCCAAATAATATCGATACCCAGGCCATAGGCAAAACCTGCTTCGTAAAAAACATTATTTCTTTGTCCTGATATATCTGCAATAAATAGTCCACTTTTTCTGATTTCAGCAATCATTTTATCACATATTTTTTCACCATATTCTTCTTTATCAATTCTTATCGGTTTGAATCCTGTTTCTTCTAAGGCTATTTTAAATCCATTTAACCACGCTTCATCAAATGATGGGTCAAACCACATTGCAACAAATGCTTGTTTACTATCTATTTTTCTTTTTTTATTTTCCAGTACTCTTTTCCAACCAAGCATAGATAATCGAAAGTTACGTATCTTATCCTCTTTAAACGATTCAGAATCAATTTCAAGTAGTTTTATCTCATGAACTTTAGAAACTATAAAATCAAACTCATCTTGATTTTTGGCAAAAATTATCGGATAGTCATTTTGTAGGTTAAATAAATGGTAACCACCATCTGGCTTAGTTTTTTGGGAAATAAATTCAATAAGAAGATCCATTTTTTCAAAAAGATCTGTTGGTTCTGAGTAAACGGACAACAAGTGATGGATATTTTCTTTTGTAATTTTTACTACCTTTCCGTTTTCTATTTGGTTGCGTATTACACCAGAAATGAAGTGTGGTGGACCATATTTATTCAATCCTGAGATAATTAAGTAATCGGAAATCTTATACATACCACATCGTGGGCAATTTATTTTCTGTATATTATGGTTTACCAGTTCACTGGTAACTTCATCTGAGATTAGGCACGCGGGACACTTTTCCATGAAAACTCCCTATCATTGAAATTGAGGTTTTTTACATTAATGAATCCTGACCTCAAAATTGGCATTAATTCACTTGTTGTAATGAATATGATATATGCGTATTTTCAACGATTTTGAAAATAACAACATTGAACAGGTTATGATTAATGCTAAAAATAATAATTGGATAGCCAAACGCTGGGTGTCTATGCGTAGGTATTTACCCTGTGGCGGTTTAAAGAAAGGGTGGTATCCTACGGTCTTTTTAATGTCGCGGTATCTTGGATCAACAGTCAGAACTTCAATATACTGAGGAAACATCCACATGATAAAAAGAACAACTATGCCGAAAATAAGAATGATTTTTTTTAGTAGATTCATATTATCTCCATATTAGATTAATCATTCATTTTTTTAAGTAATATATTTAATAAATTGTTATAGAGTTGTTCATACTTGATTTCCGCAGTAGTGGCTATATGATTTCAAAGAAGTTTTAATAAGCCTCCATGACTAGGCCCGGTTTGTCTTAAGATGGCCCTAAATGTTCCTTATTACAGTAAGTCATTTAATACGTAGTTACAATTCTTATCAAATATTTTGACATGACCGAGATCAACACCACCTTTACCTGGTTCGGTATGACGACTGAAAAATGTTATTAATTTATTTATTTTTGTTTGGGAAAACGTTAGCGCCGTACCAATTATTTCTTGTTTTCCATCTAAAATATTAGGTAATTTTAAAATTTTAAGATTGTCTTTTGAAAAACCGAATCCTAAAAATATAAGTCTTTCTGCTTTTTTAATCAATTCATGAGCATAATTAATGTTCTCACTATAATTTTTTTCACCAATAGTATAAATATTATGCTTAAAATTATAAACATTATCAAAATCAAAATCATACTTATATGGAAGACCTTGTTTATCTTGCCATGGTAAATTTGCTATCTTTCCATAAATATGTACAACAGGTATATTTATCAGCTGTTCGATAATATATGATTCATCGGTAGTCCTGAATATATTTTTCAAATTTTGGAATAACATAAATTCTAATAATCTATCATAGTTAAAAGTAATAAAAGATATTTTATTATCTAAAAGATGTGACAACCTATTTTTTTCTGGTAAACTTTCAATCATATTCCTAATTAAGGGTTTATACCAATCTGGGCTATAAGTACTACCTTCCCATGGAAGTGTACTATGTTTCTCGGCAAGAGATATTATGAAAAAGATTGCCATTTTACCTATTTCAGATAGATCAGGATTTATAGAAAGGAAAGAATCAATTGTTAAATTTGTTCTTCTAAGAGTATTAACTAAAATTTCTGATTGCCCAATTATATAATCACGCTTAGAATAATCACTTCCCCTTTTTTTATTCATAAATTCAATAAAAGGATCTTTGAATTCAAAAGCTATTTTCCTTGTCAATTGATCACCTGTTGGATAACCAAATGGTACACTCGAACCTGCACCAAGTATGAATAACGTATTTTTTGTAATCATATTTGCATTAATAGAAAATTTATAAATTACTATTTTTATTTGTATAACGATACAAGCACGTTCGTTTGGTAAACATTAATGCGAAAATTCTATATTTTCATATGTAATATATATGATTTAGATTTATTCTAAATATCATAAAATAAATTATTTCTTACTTTTCTTAGATTCTTCTGAGATAAGCTCTATAAAATCTGCTGAGGTTCTCAAAGAATCAAATACATCCTCCATGATGACAATATCAAACAAATTTTTATTGTTTTTTTTGAGTTTTTTTAAATAAATGATAGAATTTTTATAGTCACCATTTTTTACATATGCGATTGCGATTTTATAACAAAATCTTGTGGGTGCCTTAAATTTTATCCACCAAGCTATTCTTTCATACTCTTTGAGTGCTAAATCAAATCGGTTGGTTTCCATATATGTTTCCGCAGCATCCATTTGATTGTAATAATGGATCATCTCAATCCTGGAGGTATAAAACGGACCAGCAAACAACATAATCATAATTGCACCAATTAATGTAAAAAGATGTGGCGTATATTTTATAAGAAGTTCGTCGGCCTTACTTTTTTCTTGAGAAGCGTGGGGTTTTTCCTTACCAATGACATCATCCTCACCAATAATACTTAATTTGATGTCTGAGGGTGATAGTCCCTTTACGAAAAAGCCCAGCATACATTCAATTCCTTTACTGAAATTTGGAACGAAAATTATAGCTTGGTTACTTTTATCGGTAAAATCAACATCATATTTTAATGCTGGTTCAGAGTATGCGTACTGTGAACCACACCTTGACATTATATGAGCTATATGATTAAATTGTATTATTTTGCAGGTTTATTTTTCCAATTGGAGGGCAGCAGATCGTCGATCTGTTTGTAGGGGTAATCAGAGATCATGGCAATCACATCTCGCAGATAGGCAAAGGGTTCAAGTTCATTCAATTTCGCATTGGCAACAAGCGTATAAATCAGAGCTGCCTGTCTGGCACCGCCATGAGATCCGGCAAAGAGATAATTCTTCCGTCCAAGCGCAACAGGACGGATGGCATTCTCCACGAGGTTATTGTCGATCTCAAGCCGGCCATCGATCACGTACTTTTCCAGCTTGGACCACTGGTTCAGC
>Ga0114922_10006989_pt1 | contig 10333 bp, 5 predicted proteins | sample AartaG_FD_100975 | JGI IMG/M metagenome (GOLD analysis project Ga0114922, IMG submission 100975) | Deep subsurface microbial communities from Aarhus Bay to uncover new lineages of life (NeLLi) - Aarhus_00045 metaG | ecosystem: Environmental > Aquatic > Marine > Oceanic > Sediment | place: Aarhus...
AAATGATTTCAATCCCAAATATTGACCGGCTAAAGGAATACTTCCACCTCCACAAAAAGGATCTAATACCGGCGGAGGGTTTCCACCCGTTGATTTCAAAATCTCTGCCCTGGCTGCCTCAAGAACCCTCTCATTATTTATATTCTCCCATTTCACTAATTTCTCAATGATTTTGAAAAGCCTTTCCCTTTCTTTTTTCTGGGCTTCCTCTGTGGGAAACTTGTCTGGATGGCTTGACGGATCATCCACTAATTGCGCGAAGAGGACAGCTCGACATGCCGCTAATGGGCGTCTCGCCCACCAGAGATGAAGCGTGCTGGGATGGCCATGCCGTATGGACTTCTCTCTGGCCGATTCACGATTGATCGCATCTAACGGAAGAGCCACTTCGATTAGTTTCTTGCGATATGTCATTCTTTTCTCCCCCTCGAACATCTGCTGCACACAAATAGGAGAAAGGTTAATCTCTTGGGGCCATCAATTCAGGGCATATGAAATCTACCGTAACGCCGTTTCTACGCAATGGCTCCCGGTAGTCCCACCAATCCCTGTCTGTAGCATTGAGGATTGGAGGGCCTAAACCGCTAACCAAAGCCACGGCCACGAATTTGCGGTCTGCGCGATCAAAGTTCTCCAAATCAGAATCTTGAGGAAACTCTCTGAAGTCATCGCTCCCTTCCTGTGCGGTGATGTGTACACGCAAGCAATGTCGTGGATTTGCCTGATTAAGCCATACCCATTTCATAAAAAAATCCCCCATACCCGGCTGTCCAGATAGGGATAGGTGCCGCATGTATTCACTCAAAATATGCCAGCCATCATCCAATAGTACTAATTGCTTTTTTCTTACCTCTTCAAGACGATCCACACACCTTAACACGCAATCCGGCGTGGCATGGTTTGCAGCCCCATTGGCAACAATAGGAACATTAGTATCGACTACCGCCGCTTTCATGCCTACTGCCCTTTCTGACGTTCCATGGCAGCTCTGGTCATTGCCGCCATTTCATTTAGATCATCTCCAAAAAAATTCTTTGGCCAATTCTGAATGTTCCCAAAGAGATCCGGTTCCAACGGGACAAGCTTTGAAATCCCACGAGAGATGTCGCAAAAATAGAGCGAGGTATCATCATTAGAGATCTTTTCCTCTGCAATGCGACGTTGGAAACGGCGAAGCAGGTGTTCGCTGTGGCTTTCCAGGATGATTTGAACCTTACGGTTCTTGGCAACATCAATGAAAACGTCAGCCAGCCCTGATTGTACGGATGGATGGAGGTGAAGTTCTGGTTGTTCCAGGAGAACTGTGGAGCCTTCCGGCACATAGTAACATAGAACAAGTACTGGCAGGAGCTGTGAGACACCAAAACCCACATCCGTAATAAGCACCCTGCTACTACGGGCGGTTTTTCGAACCCATACTTGATATAAGTTGCTATCTTTTGTGATGGCTTCAACTGAAAAAGCGTCAATCAATTTAAGTTTATGGAGCCACCAGGCAACATACTCTTCTAAAGTCAAGCGCGGTCGCCCTTTCCCTCTGGATATTTTTTCGCCACGCTCGCGAGAAGCAAGCAAAGCATCGATCGCCTTTTCACCCCGCTGCCCCATATCTGCAGGGTGGGAGCCTGCCCATGTGTATTGCCGCCTGGGGTAGTCGCGCAAAGGCCCCAAGTAATAGATACGCGAGAACATCTGCTCAAAGGCAAGTTCGAAATCGGCCAGAAAGCCTGCGTTCTGGTAGTATGCCTTTACCTGGTCCGGGAATCCGTAACATTTTACCGGAGCAGGCAGATCCCACGCACGGCCCCGGGTGCGCTGGAAGCGGAATTCATCGGGATGGGTAGACAGTTCATATTTTCCCTCTTTTTCGGATTTCCTCTTTAAGCCAAAGGTATGTCCACCAAAGCTATACTCCAAATCATTCACGATCATCCTTCCTGATCCGTTTTCCGTGATTTCTACCCCGAATTCCATTTCGTTACCCGTAAACAGCATGTCACTTCTCTGTTCAGGATCTCGTATTTTCAACTCCTTCGGGAGAATCCAGGAAAAATGACAGGTTAATTGACCAAGCTCTATGTGTTGATGCATCACATCACGGAAAGTACCCAGTGAAACCAGGCTTCGTTCGTCACCCAGATTTAACACCTGTGTTCTGTCAGGCGAATCCACGGTCTGCTTTAGCATCAAAAAGAACTGGATCAGGCTGGTCTTTCCCGAGCTGTTGGTACCAAACAGTCCGGTTATGGGAGCCAAACGCATATTCTTTATGACTTCCCATGATTTGAAATTTTTTAAAGAAAACTTTGTGAGCATTGTTAAGTCTCCTTTTGGCAGGTTTTAGAGTTAGGTAGGCTTCTCTGGAAACCAGCCCCGTGTTATTGTAATGGCTGTTCGGCTTTTGCTACCAGCTCTTCCAGATTGTAGTTCACGCTCGTCACACCAAAATCAGGCTTTCGAGTGAAGGGCTTACGCACATAATAGACCTGGCAACCGTTCTGGATTGTCCCGTAATTTGTGCCAGACTCTCCTATCTGCCAGGGATCTGCTTGCAAATTAGACTCGGAAGGCGGTACCAACACGAGCGCCAAAATGAAATCATCGGGCTTGTTTAAGGCAGTGAGAATCTCATTCTTGGTGATTGTGACAGTCTTTGCGCCTTGAAGCCGGCCTTTAACCTCGATGAAGCGCAGTTTCCCTGTTTCGGGGATTGCAGATTCGATATCATAACCGCAATTGTCCGCGCTCACATCCTGGGGGAGGAAATTCAAGGACTTCTCCACAGCCATGACCGCCTGCATAGCCATTTGCTCCACCCGTTTGGTCTCCCTGGCAAAACGATCGGGCACTTCATCACGTTTTCCCTTAAGGCGTGCCATTAATCCGCCGGGCACCACCAAGGCGCCGCCCATAACTACCGGAGGAAGAGGTGAAGGTTGCTGTTCTTTTTCAAGCTCAATGAGACGATTTTGCAGGCGGGCCTGGAGGTCGTCAGCCCGAGCCCGGGCCTTGGCCGAATTAATCCTGGCATTGATTCTGCCTGCCAGTTCTTGTGCCTTTAGTTCCTCCGCGTGGTGGTCCCAGTAGGTGATCTCCTTGGTTAGCCGATCTTTGACAGCTTTGATGGTCTTGGTAGCCAATTCTTGTTTGCGAGTCTTTACTTCATCAAAATGCCCGGGCACCAGATTGGTGATGGCATAGCTATTAACCTGAGATTCCAGGTCGCTGTGGAGCCAGGACTGCTCCAGTTCGGGGGCTATTAATGCTCGTTCCTCTTCTCTCAAGGGACGGTAATCCAGGTAGGGAGCATAGCCTGCATTCCTTGTATTTCCTTTTTCGTCGATTTCCACAAACTGTATCCGGCGAGAGACCACGCGCCGATTCCCATGCTTGTCGGTACGGGCATCCTGCACGGAATGATCCAGGTAAAAGAGCGCCCGGATCTTTTCGCCAGGATCGGTTTCGTTCAGAAAGATTGCGCCCTGCTTGAGCAGATCCCTGTAACGTTCCAGGATAATGTCTGTGGTGGCATCAAGCAGTGGGTGACCAGGGCATACAAAGGTGGCTAAAGGTTTTCCATGAATACTGATCAGCTCCTTTTCAAAACATATTCTTTCATAACGGGTTAGAACGGGTTCGCCTATGCCGATCATCCGGTCTCGATTCCGGATGGATGCCGGCACATGCTTGATCTCATAGCGCTTTGGCTCCCGTTCCCGTACACTGCCCCCCAACAGTTTAAACGCCTCAAGAAAGAAAGATTCAATGAAGTGTGGCTGCAAGCGGCGTGCTTCAGCCCGCTCCATGTCCTCTCGAATCTGGCGGACGCGGGATGAGTCCATGGAGTCATGGGCTAGGGCTTTTTCTTCCAGCAGGTCCTTCAATCGGTCAGTATCCAGGGCCTGCTCCACCTGCTGGCTCAGCCGGGCGCGGACTTCCGGCCTGTCGCCATAACGTACAGCCTCGATGAGCAATTTCCTGAGCTCTGCACCGCCAAGGGCCGTCCCTAAGACATCAAATACCGCCCCGCCAAGGGCTTTTCTTTCGGCCTCCAGCTTCTTGAGAAGCGTCAAATATACGTCGCCTTCCCTGGTCTCATCAGCCACCAGATTCCAGAGATGGCACACCTCGGTCTGGCCTATACGGTGAATCCGGCCAAAACGCTGCTCGATGCGGTTGGGATTCCAGGGAAGATCGTAATTCACCATCAGATGCGCCCGCTGGAGGTTGATACCTTCTCCTGCTGCATCTGTGGCTACAAGTACCTGTACTGTTTTGTGCTGTTTGAACGCTTCTTCAGCTTTTTTTCGATCCTCCCGGCCCATACTACCATGGATAGTTATCACGGCATCAGGTCGTCCCAGCAGGGTTCCAATTCGATCGATTAGGTAATTAAGCGTATCCCTGTGCTCGGTAAAGATAATCAGTTTTCGCCTTGATCCCTGGACGTCGAACATCTCGGGGTTGTCCTGAAGGAGTTTGGATAACTCCTCCCATTTCTTGTCCTGTCCGCTTCTGCGAACCTGAAGTGCAAGAGTCTCCAGGTTTTTCAGAGTACTGATCTCAGCCTCAAGTTCAGCAATGGTCTGCGATGCTGTGGCCAGGTCCACAATTCGTTCTTCAGTTTCCTCCACTTCAGCATCTGTTGCATCTTCCAGATCCTCTATATCCTCCTCAGTGATTGGAGAGACCCACTCTTCTGACTTGAAGCGGGCTTCTGCGCCTCTCTTAAGCAATTCTTCTTCCCGCAAACGATTTTCCAGCCTTTCCCTGCGTCGTCGTAGGGACCGGTAAATGGCCTCAGGGGAAGAGGCAAGACGGCGTTGCAAAATCGTAAGGGCAAATCCTACCGTCCCTTTTCGGCCATCACTTTCAAGGGCGTCGGCCCTATTGAACTCTTCCCGCACATAGTTCGTCACCTGTTCATATAAAACGGCTTCCTGGTCAGATAAGCGATAGGTGACCGAATAGGCCAAACGCTCAGGGAAAAGGGGCGTGCCATCGAATTTGAGCAATTTCTCTTTTACCATCCGGCGCATCAAGTCTGAGACATCGGTGACATGGACGCCATCTCGAAATCGACCCTCAAATCGATCGCCGTCCAATAGGGCCATGAAAAGCTGGAAATCTTCTTCTTTCCCGTTATGGGGCGTAGCCGTCATCAGGAGAAAATGGCGAGTTAATTCAGAGAGGGCTCTTCCTAATTTGCGGCGTTTGGTCTCTTTGATTTCACCACTAAAAAAGGAAGCAGACATCTTATGGGCCTCATCGCATATGATGAGATCCCAGTCGGTTTGCTTAAGCTTGATTTGCACGTCTTCGTTACGGCTCAGTTTGTCCAGACGGGCAATCAGAAGAGGTATCTCGAGAAATGCATTTCCCGTACGTGCAGCTTCCAGACGATCATTTGTCAGGATCTCGAAAGGAAGGTGAAGCCGGTGATAGAGTTCATCTTGCCATTGATCCACCAGATTTCCGGGGCAGACAATCAAACAACGATCCAAATCCCCGCGGACTATTAGTTCTTTAATGAAAAGACCGGCCATGATGGTCTTGCCCGAACCAGGATCGTCGGCAAGGAGAAACCTTAGCGGCTGGCGAGTGAGCATTTCTCCGTATACGGCGGTGATCTGATGAGGCAGGGGGTCAATGAGAGATGTGTGAACAGCCAGAAGGGGGTCAAATAGATAGGCCATACGGATGCGATATGCCTCTGAAACTAGTCGCAGCATGGCCGCATCGGCATCAAAGCTCCAGGACTGGCCGGGTTGGATCACTCCTAAAGCAGGTTCTCGGTCTCGGAAGATGAGTTCATTACCTGGCCGGCCGGATGAGTCCTTATAAGTCACCTCTACAACAGAGTCGCCGTGCCACTTTACGTTGATGATGGTTATGGGGCCGTCCGGTCGGACACCTTTTACCGTCGCTCCTTCCTTAAGATCCTCAAGACGGGCCATTGTTGTGTCTCCCTCAGGCTTCAGACAAGAGCGTGTGTCTGTGGCTAAAACCTTATTTCTCAATGATTTAGCTCGATTTTTTATCAGGAACGAGCACCAAAGTAAAGCGCAAAGCCCTGACTTAACCTTTAATACAACAAGGCACTGTGACAGATCCGGTCATACTTTCGGTCTTTATTAAGAGATTCTTGGAGGAAGATCAGGGATAGACATGGAATTTCGAGTTGTAATGACCTGTTTTCCAAGATAATACCGCAGAACTTAAGGTCAATTTCACCACAGAGAGGAGGAAAGCGGCCATGAAAAAGTTGAAGGAGGCGCGTGATTCGAGATTTGAACCCGAATTTCGCAAGGGTTGAGTACTATTCCTACCCTTGGGGCCTCATGCGATGTTATTGATATTCACCATTTGAGGGCAAGGGTCCCTTCTTCAGTGATATCAATATCTTTCCCTGAGTTTCGGATTCAATATATCGCGCAGCCCCTCGCCAAATAGGTTGAAGGAAAGGACCACGATCAGGATGGCAAACCCTGGTGCAAACGTCAGCCACGGCGCATCGAAAATAAAGCGCTTCCCGTCAGAAAGGATACCGCCCCAGGTTGCATGGGGCGGGGGGACACCGAAACCAAGAAAACTCAAGCCCGCCTCGGTCAAAATAGCGGTGGCAATACCGATGGTGGCTGACACTAGTACCGGGGCTATAGCGTTCGGGATCATGTGACGAAATATGATCCGCCAGTGGTTAACACCCAGAGCACGCGCAGCCGTTACAAAATCCTGCTCCCGTAAAGAGAGGAATTCGGCTCGAACAAAGCGTGTGGCGCCCATCCAGCTGGTCAATCCAATGACGATCATGATGTTGTACATACTTGCCGGCAGCAGAGCCACCACCGTGAGTATGAGAAAGAAGCTGGGAAAACAAAGCATGATATCTACAAATCGCATAATAAGCGTGTCTATGGAAATCGCGTCTCTATACAGGATCCTCACAGATTTCGGCATGCTTCTTCCACGCCATACCTTCTTGGACCAAGCAGAAAAGAAGATATAAGCATGGCCGATAATAAGGAGGCCAACTCCCCAAGACCTGGCTCCCATGGCAAGCAGACCCCCGCCCAGAAGCAGAACAAGGGTCGCAAGAACTTGATCCACCCTGACATTATGTTGTCCAAAATAACCTGCAATTCCTCCTATAAAGATGCCAATAATAACTGAGATCCCGACAGCTACAAACCCGACGGTTAGAGACACCCAGGCCCCCTGTAACATCCTGGCAAACACATCTCGCCCCAGATCATCCGTGCCAAACAGGTATATCCCCAGCCTGGGGACTTCTTCGGGACGTAAGGTCTCCAGATTCGGCCTGGAAAGGGGTGGTAACAACTTCTCCTGAAGCCTGACCATAGCAGGATCAAAGGTCGGATTTGTCCCCGTGGTCTGCACAAGCCCTATGAGTGCAACACAGAAAAACAGGAGGAAAATGGCAAGCCCTGTCAGGGCCAGTCTGTTTTGTTTGAGGAGATGCCAGAATTCACCTAGGCCCGAACGTCTTCTCATAACCTTATTCTCGGATCGACCACCAGATAGAGCAAATCAGAAATAAAGGTACCGGCCAGCACCAGCACAGCAGAAATGAAGTTCACCGTCAGTATAATCGGATAATCTCGTGCCAGGATGGCCTCGTAGGCCATCCTCCCCATCCCGGGCCAGGAAAAAATCGATTCAATGATTACAGAACCGCCGATCAGGCCCGGCAGGATGAGGCCAAACATGGTGACAAAGGGCAAGAGCGCATTCCGCAAGGCATGCTTGTAATGGACCTGCTCTTCCGGCACGCCTTTGGCCCTGGCAGTCCGCACATAGTCTTGCCCTTCCACCTCCAGCATCTGGCTGCGGACATATCTTGACAGGACCGCAATGCCACCGGTTGCCCCAAGCACAGAGGGCAACAGCAGGTGCCAGACCCTGTCCATGATCAGATTGGGCCAGGAAGCGCCTCCAATCCCGAAAGTTTTCAACCCGATCACTGGTACATGGAAGTGGGTCACTACAAAGATGATTAAGATGTAGGCGAAAAAGAAACCGGGAATGGAAATCAATAGATAAGAGAAGAATGTGGCGCTGCGATCGTAGAATCCGCCTCTGAAAATGGCTGAACGTATTCCTATGGGAAAAGAGAGGGTCCAGGTAATGATGGTGCCCACAATGAAGAGGGGAAGACTATTGAGAAATCGCCCCCAAATCTTTCCGAGTACGGACTGGTTATCCTTCCAGGAAACAGTCTTTCCTGTAAAAAGATCTCGATAGAAGTACACGTATTGGGCATAAAGGGGTTTGTCCAGATGAAATTCTTTGCGAAATCGTTCGACAATCTCGGGTGTAAACTTGGGGTTGAGGGGGTCCACCTGGCTGGGTTTGCCCGGGGCAATGTGGATGATCAAGAAAGATACAATCGAGACAAAAAACAGGGTGATGATCTTTTGAATAATACTTCGAGCGACAAATGATAACATGCTCTATCCTTCTGGGCTAAAATTCGGAATTTCAGGAAGCTTTGTCCATTTATTAAAGTAGAAGGTGAAATTCCCTGTCTTCGTAGGTTTGATCTTTTTGTACACCACATTGCCCAGCCGGTCGGTCTCCTTTATCACGATCCTCTTGTCCAGGACGGCTGTCCATTTGGTCACATAGAGAAAAGTATACGGCTGCTCCCGGGCAATGATCTCGTGGAGGCGATGGCAGTAGGCCACCTGGCGCTCATGATCGTATTCCTGTCTGATCTTGATGATCAGGTCGTCGGCTTCACTGTTCTTAAACCCCACGAAATTGAGCTGATACGGATGCGTCTGGCTCGAATGCCATATCTGATAGAGGTCCGGTTCAATACCCATGACCCAGCCGAGGATCAGCGCGTCAAAGTCAGCCTTATCCACACGCTCCTGGATGAAGACCGACCACTCAAGGAGATCGGTCCGAACGTCGATGCCGATCTGCTTCCAGGCATCCTGGGCAATGGCGAGCACTGCTTTGCGGAGATCGTTGCCGCTATTGGTAATGAGCGTAAACTGAAACCTCTTTCCATCTTTTTCAAGCCATCCCTCCTTGTTTCGCCTCCAGCCTGCCTCTTCTAAGAGTCTTAAGGCGGCCCGGGTATTATATGGGATAGGTTTGATGACTTGATTATAGTAATCGGTCTGTTTGACAAAAGGCCCGGTGATGCGCCCGCCCTGGCCGTAGAGGACATAGTCTATGATCTTGTCCACATCAATCGCCATGCTGAGGGCACGGCGTACACGCATATCATTGAAGGGTTCGCGCCTCATGTTATAGCCGATATAGGTATACCCGAATGAAAGTCCCGAAAAATTCTGGTACCTCGGATCGTCTCTTAAACGCTCGACCTGATGGGGCTGCACGTTGTAACTGTCAATGGTGCCCGCATAAAATTCCATCTCCTGGGTCAGGAGATCCGCTACGATCCGATAGACATACCGCTTATAGTTCGGAGGCCCTTCCCAATAGTCATCAAAGCGATCCAGGCTAATGTACTGATCCGATTTCCACTCCCGAAAGACAAAGGGGCCGCATCCAATGGGGTGACGATTGAAGCTGCTTTGCCGCATGGAGAACTTTTCCGGGTCTTTCCCGAGACGGATGGCCTCTTTTTTCAGGGCTTCATCATTCAGAAGATGCTCGGGGAGTATCCCCATGGCCCAGGTCCCCAGGGCTGGAGAATAAAGCCGTTTATAGACAATGCGCACCGTCACAGGATCAACCGCCTCCACGCGTTTGACCGGCTCGTAGTCTGGTATACGCGGGGAGAGGTTCTTTGGATTCATGATGGCCTCAAAGGTAAATTTCACGTCTTTGGCATCAAATACGTGTCCGTCGTGAAACTTGACACCAGGCCGCAAGTGAAACACCACAATGGGATTGTGTTCAGTGGCAGGGAGAATTTCTTCAGCATACCCTGCACGCTTTTCTTGCCATCTTTCATCATCCACTGTGAGATAACCCTGCCCATTGAAGCTGCTAAAGTAATCTTGGCCGAGGATGTGTGAGAGATTCTGAAAAAGATCCTGATCCACGCAATTTAGAACCAGCTTGATCCGGGCCGGTGCCGAAACCCGGATCTTCACCTCTGCGGGCTCCTTGTTTTCCTGTTTTTTTCCCTCATACCTGGTCACCAAGAATTCTCTGGCTGGAACGACAGAAATCTCCCTGATATTGCCCAAAGAGGCCTTAAGCACAGGGTCGGCCGGAAAATCCCCGGCTTTGGCTCTCCGGAGAAGGGCCACCACTTCTTGAGCCCCGGCCCTTCCAATAGCTGGAATACTCGCCTCCTCATTCACATAGAAGAAGGCCTCTTCATAGA
>Ga0114922_10006990_pt1 | contig 10333 bp, 5 predicted proteins | sample AartaG_FD_100975 | JGI IMG/M metagenome (GOLD analysis project Ga0114922, IMG submission 100975) | Deep subsurface microbial communities from Aarhus Bay to uncover new lineages of life (NeLLi) - Aarhus_00045 metaG | ecosystem: Environmental > Aquatic > Marine > Oceanic > Sediment | place: Aarhus...
AGTCCTTAAATCCCGGGCTGTTGCAGCAAGATTGCCGTTGCATCGCTTGAGTGCATCGACGATTATATCACGTTCGAACAGATTGACCCTTTCCTGCAGCGAGCCTATGCCAATGGTATCGGATGCATCGGATGTTTGCAGTGTCGGTGGAAGGTGGTGACCGTGAATGACGCCGTCTGTACTCAGCAGGACGGCTCTCTCAATACAGTTTTCCAGTTCTCGTACATTCCCGGGCCAGTGATAAGCCACCATCATATTGATGGCAGGGGTGCTGATTCTCCTGACATCTTTGTCCATTTTAGTCGAATATTGCTCCACAAAATAATCTGCCAACAGAAGAATATCGTCTTTGCGATCTCGCAGGGGAGGCAGAAAAATGGGGAATACATTTACACGATAGTAAAAGTCCTGACGAAATGTCCCTGCGTCCATTGCTTTTTCCAGGTCACGATTTGTGGCTACTATAATTCTGGCGTTTGTTTTTATGGTGCGGTTGCTTCCCACCCGCTCGAACTGGCGTTCCTGGAGGACCCTTAGAAGCTTTACTTGCGTAAAGGAAGAAAAGTCTCCTATTTCGTCGAGAAATAATGTGCCGCATTCGGCTTCTTCGATACGTCCCTTTCGGCTCTGTAAAGCCCCTGTGAAAGCGCCTTTTTCGTGCCCGAACAGCTCGCTTTCAAGCAGGTTTTCATTTAAAGCGGCGCAGTTTACTCTTACGAAAGGCTTGTCTGCTCTGGGGCCCAAATAATGAATAGCATGTGCCGCCAGTTCCTTGCCCGTACCCGACTCCCCGCGAATAAGAACGGTTGTGTCACTGGCGGCAACCTGATGGATTTGACGATATACATCACGCATAGTACCGGAGTTTCCTATAATGTTTTCCGGCCTGTAACGGTCTTCAAGCTCGTGACGTAATCGCAGGTTCTCGTCTTCAAGTTTCTGTCTTCGTACGGCAACTTCGCGCCGTATCCTTACATCGTTTGCAATCATGCTGGCTATGATACTGAGAACACGCATATCTTCGTCAAGCAAAGCTGTCTCAGCGAATACCCTGTCCACCGATATTGCTCCGATGACCTCCTGTCCAATCGAAATTGGCACACATATAAAACTTATTTCTTCTTTGTTTACATTCCAACGTTCGAAACGGTTGAGGAACAACGGCTCCTGAGATACCTTCGGTACGATTATTGCCTTGCCGGTTTGTATCACCTTTCCAGTGACGCCTTCACCCATCCGATACCGTATTTTGCGGCTGTTTTCCTGTGAAAGTTTGTGTGCTACTTCAATCCTGATCTCGCTGCCGTCCGGACCAAGCAGGGTTACTGTGCCTCTATTTAAACCCAGCTCGCAGTCAAGAACATCGAGGACCTCGGCGAGGGATTGCTTCTGGTTCTTCACTACCGACAGAATATGGCTTATTCTATAAAGCGTCTCCAGCTCACGCACGTGACGAGCGGCATGTGTGCCAGTTTTTTCCAGATTAAAACTATTAGCAGGCATAATTAACAATCCTTTATTTATAATTCAATATCATTATACTTCGCGATTGTAATATATATAAATTAATAAAACAAATATGTAATATAAGATGCTCCAATATATACGCCAATGTTTTATATGTTCTTATAATATAATATGTTACATTAAACGACAAAAACAATTAACGTTATTATTTTTACTTAAAAGAGAAAAAGACATAAGGATATATGCTACATTATTGTAGGTAAATAACATGATACTACAATTCTGTTGTATTCAATTTTAAAATATTTTTATTCTTAGATCTACATAAAACCTTTGTATATAAGCATTTGTGAGTGTTTTTAAAATAAATACAATTGTGGCACAACAATTGCTCAAAAACATCATTAATAAAATTACTCTTCTAAGAGTGAGTAAAATCTATCGGTTAAAAAAAGAGCTTTAGGTTAAATAAAAATGAGGATGTTAGACACAATAAGAAGCAACATAAAGAGAGCTGTCTGGATAAGCCTGTTTGTACTGGTAGTTATTAAATAAGGCTCAATGCCAAAAAGAATTTTTTCAAAGGTAATAGATGATGACGCCAAAAGAATTTTTCGAATTCGCAAAAAAGAACAATGCGAAAATGATTGACCTGAAATTTGTGGACTTTCTCGGTACCTGGCAGCACTGTTCGTACCCGACGGACACCTGGGACCAGAGCACTTTCGAGGACGGTGTAGGTTTCGACGGCTCTTCTATTCGTGGATGGCAGGATATCCACATGTCCGACATGCTGGCCGTACCCGATGCAGATACCGCTGTGCTCGACCCGTTCTTCAAAGAGCCAACAGTTAGTGTAATAGCCAATATTGTGGACCCTATTACTAAGGAAGACTATACACGTGACCCGCGGCACGTGGCACGTAAAGGAGCGGCCTATTTGAAGGAAACCGGCATAGCGGACACCTGCTATATAGGGCCGGAGCCGGAGTTCTTCATATTTGATGAGGTCCGCTACCAGCAGAATCAACATACCGGGATGTATCAGATTGATTCTGTCGAAGGGGCCTGGAACACAGCGCGTTTCGAAGAGCCGAACCTCGGTTATAAGCCGAGTTTCAAGGGCGGCTACTTCCCGGTAAGCCCGACGGACACCTACCATGACCTGCGCGGTGATATGGTTGCCGAGATGCAGAAGGTGGGCATTGTTGTCGAAGCTCACCATCATGAGGTTGCAACGGCGGGCCAGGCCGAGATTGATATGCAGTTCGATGAGCTGCTCAAGATGTGCGACCAGTTCATGTGGTACAAGTATATCATTAAGAACGTGGCCAAACTCAACAACAAGACCGTAACTTTTATGCCCAAGCCCGTCTTCGAGGACAACGGCAGTGGAATGCACACACACTTGTCATTGTGGAAGGATGGCAAGACTCTGATGGCCGGCAATAAGTACGCGGGCATGAGCGATATTGGTCTTTATGCGATTGGCGGTATTCTCAAGCACACGCCTGCGATTCTGTCCTTTGCGGCCCCGACAACGAACTCTTATCGCCGCCTTGTGCCCGGTTTCGAGGCGCCGGTAAACCTTGTGATGAGCGCCCGCAACCGCTCGGCGGCCGTGCGTATTCCTATGTATTCGGAAAGCCCGAAGGCAAAAAGGCTAGAGTTCCGCTGTCCCGACCCGACCGCTAACGGTTATCTGGCCTGGACGGCAATGCTGATGGCGGCCCTTGACGGTATCGAGAACAAGATTGACCCGGGCCAGCCGCTGGATCAGGACATCTATGAGTTGAGCGCCGAAGAGTTGGCCAAATATAAACATACGCCGGGTTCGCTCGCCGAGGCTGTCGATGCTCTTGAAAATGACCACAAGTTCCTGACCGCCGGTAATGTATTCACTGATGATTTAGTACAGATGTGGATTAAATGGAAACGGCAAGAGGAACTGGGTCCGATGGCCCTTCGGCCGCATCCGTATGAGTTTCATCTTTATTACGACAGTTAATATCGGGCCTTTCCCATAAGGGGTTGGCATTGAGTCGTGGGTAAGGCTTGCTCAAAACTGTTAAGGGCAGAAGAGCAGGCCTTTTCCCGCAACTGAATTTCTGATACTTATACCAATCATAAAAAAACTTTGCGCCTGAAGCAAATGGGCCATAAGCCTATATCTTAATTACCACCCACCTTAAAGTCTGTTGCTCAGTTTGAGGGGCACACGTACTTTTTATAATCCATATTACTCGCCATGAATGACAGAGATCTCGTAGTTTTTACAGGGCCGGTTGAATATGACCTGCTATCCGAAAACTGATCCATTCTCAATCGAGAACCGCAGCTGGTTCTTTCATAACCTCGACAGCTGTATCCTCATCCGTAAACATTACATTGACATAGTTACCTCGAATTGCTGCTCTAATTGCATTTGTCTTGTCCGCTGGTCGCCCCCTTCTTGAGTTGCGTGCGATGACCATCACTACCGATCCCCGGGTTACCAGGTCCCGCATCTTCGTTAGGTCAATTTCACAGTAAATCTGGTACTCAACACCATCTTTTACCAACTTCAGTGGTTTCCCGTTTCTGTCAACCGGCCAGAAAGCTATGTCCCCAACGATACCTTTGGGTGGATCAATTCCGAGAATCCTGAGTACGTCGCTAAAAACGCTGTTGTCTGGTGCCCCAACGCCACTAATCACAATATCCAAGCCTGGGGTAACCTCTTTGTCCACGGTGATCGTTTTGGTCCTTCCGTCACTAGAACCAGGGGCAGACATACCATTACCGCGTACTCTGACAATAAGATCCTTGCTGATTCCCTTTGGGTTCACTGAGCAGCCATCATTCTCGCATAAATTATCTCGCAGCAATACCGCCAATTTCAACGTCGATATGTTGGCGTTTCCTTCCAGTTCCCAATTTGTGACAGTCGTGGCATTAAGGGCAATCACGTTTATGTTTTTCGGCGAGACACTCACTCCGCCCATTATCTCATCCCAAAGGGCGCTCTCAACCAAACGATTGATTGTGTTGGCTGTACTGGATCCACTTACAATCCCGATATTCACCTCATTTCTGGCACTTGTCAAATAACGCCTCAGATGGATCATCAATGTCTCCGCCGCTCTAAGGTAAAACGTGTCGTCATTGGGATTGCCTCTAACAACCTTGGGCTCTAGTCTTCTCTCAAAGCCAGCCCAGTCACGCATCTTGTTTGTGACTTCCTGATTTATCGGCGCGTTTACGGAAATGTAGTTTAGGTTAAATGCCACGTGCATGAACTCTAAGAATCTATTTGCTCCACTTAGACCCGCTACGGAGGCAGCCTCTCTGGAATTGATTTCACCCTTCAGATACCTCGACAACGCTTCCAAGTACTCACAAGTAATTTCCGCTTCAGCCATAGAATGTCCTCCTACAAACAGTTTTTCAAATTTGACGACTCGACATCGAGATTACTGCCGGTCATTAGTTGTCAATTCGTATCCCAAAGGAGTCATCTGATTTAGAGGTTTTCCGCCGAATCTTGACATCCGCATCGCGGTCATTGCTAATTGCGTAGATGATAACCGCGAATATGGCGAAAACAATAACTAGCACGACTATTGCAAATATAAGCATGACAACCTCCTTTCTTGTATCGCATAAAAGGTAATAATTACGACATCTTTACCATACAACATAAAATAAACAGATGCAATACAAAAAATAAAATATTTTGAAAATATTTCACAAATAAGCCTTTATTATATATACAGCGAGTGGAAAATGTGTTATCTAAAGTGCTTGTAGTGTATCTACATTCCACGAGTTTGCTACATTATTTTCAAGACTTATAACAATATATTGCTTCTATTACTGCCAGCATTGTATGTATATGCTCTATTCACGGTACTCGTTTTGACAGGGTAGTATGCTGTATGTGCTTTTTTTGCAATAGCTTACAAATTATCAAGTCTAACACGAGGAGGATAGGCCTGCCCATATGCGGTTCCTACTGGAAGCAATCGGGATAGGGGGATTATGACCCGTCAGTGGTGGTGCTTTATTGTCAATATGGCCTTTGTGATGAAGCAAAAGCATCCGCCTGATCACAAACAACTGACGGCCTGTCTGTTCATGTCATAATGATGCCCTGAAGCAAGATAGAAGTTTCCTACATCCTAAAAATATTCGAATTAGGTGGCGATCCTTTGAAACGTGCGAAGAAGGTAAATGCAATGAATAAGAGGGACAAGTGCTTCATGGCAATGCTCCTTTGAATGTGGCGCGTTTATAAAAGTTTCGTTTGCAGTACCATATTTTTGTCGGTGCAAACTGCACTGTTAACGAATATAATCATAACAACAAATTACATAGAATATACTATGTCGGAGCTAAATGCAGGTACTTTTATTCAATCGGAGCAGATACAATGAAAAGTCTTAGGGAATCCTTACGGAGAACAGGTAAGTTTATCGTGCTGAGTACATTCGTCATTCCTATGATTACTCAGACGAGTCAGGCAGAAACTCTCAGGGATAATCCCAAATTCGACCTGCGTGTTCTGCGGCAATTTCCTTTAGGCTCACCTGTCGGGCAACTACGGGCAGTTCCTCTCAGCCTCGGTAAGGACAAACCAAGAGCATTACTGGCAGTGTACTGTGCAGACGCGGAGGTGGATCCCTATGTGGAGATGTTCTTTTTTCCCAAAGATACACTGAAGCTAATGCTTTTTACACAAGAGGGAGAGTTTCTCTGGAAGCATGACCTCGGGCCGGGAGTCGTTCCCGGCATCTGGTTTTGTCCGGTCTTCCCGTTTGACCTCGACAACGACGGAGTGGATGAAATATGGTTCGTCAGCAACATCGACTCCGACCATCCGCTGAGCCTCAAAAATTGCCGCCTGGAACGAATCGATGCGCTTACCGGAAAAACGACCGGCCGATGGCCCTGGCCCAATCCCGAGCGTAATCAAAGTCCCAGCCATACGTTTCGGAATTTCATCCTGGGAGGTTATGTCAAAGGTAAGCCCGTGCTTGTTACCGCGCAGGGAACCTATGGTCCGATGAAGCTTCAGGGATGGAACTCGGATATGTCCCTGCGATGGGAATATAAAATTGAGCGTACGACTCCCGGAGCGCGCGGCAGCCACATGTGCCCGGTAGTTGACATTAATAATGACGGCGTTGACGAAATATTTTGGGGGGAACGATGCATCGAATTGAATACCGGCAGGGAATTGTTTTGCGCTGATAGAGACTCTTACCGGGGCCATTCGGATGTGATTCAGCCGGTCCTGGATTGGTATAAAAATCGCTGGTTTATTTATACCTGCAGAGAAAGCGGGGGCGTTTCCCCTCGTGTGGCAATGTTCGATGACACCGGGCGGAGAATTTGGGGCGATTTAAAGACGGGTCATATGGATATGGGCTGGGCCGCCCGAATCGGAGAAAATGGGGAGCACGTCGTTATGGCTATCCGTATCGGCGCCAAATCAGCAGGGCCGCAGGGCTTTTTCCGGAAAGAAACAGAAGAATTCACCTACAGAGTTTTTACCGGAGAAAAGTTTCAACTCTCATACAGTGTATTCTGTACATTGCCTGTGGACTTAAACGGCGATGGAATACATGAGTTAGTACGTGGATTGGCCGAAGGCGACGGTAAGGTCATTGATAAGGGGGGACGAGTTATAGGGAAAATCGACGGGTCAGTCGCCATCGCATCGAAGTTTATGGACCATCCCGGCGAGCAGATACTTAGTTACACTGGTGACGGGCTTATTAGCATCTGGGCGGACCGCAATGCAAAAGATAACGGTCAGGCAATTGAGCGTTACGAACATCCTTTCTATAAGGCTAACCAGAGATTAACAGCAACAGGCTATAACATTGTTAATCTCGGAGGACTCTAATCCATTGCGATTTTTGAAGCATCTGCTCCACATGGATCTATTTGCTTTAACTTTTTATTCCGCAGAGTCCTGTAGCAATCGGGTAAATCAAACGACTTCAATATGTCCGGCACAAGTGCCGAAAGAGGCCATGTGTAAGTTTCCGACTCGGCGATGTCGGTGTATGAAGTCAGGGCATTTTTCAAAGTGACCTGTTTGACCCGGTCAGACAAAACAGCGGCGAACGTTGCCGGCAGTGCCCCCCAGCCTTTAGCCACCAGATGAACCTCCTCGTGACCGTTGCTTTTAAGCCAGTCGAGAACCCGAAGCAAATCATAAGTCCTTTGTCCTACATAAGGCCTGTTCAACATGATGGAATGAATCGCGTAGAAGTAATCGCTGCCGTAGGCGTCGAGAAACGAGTTCTGGTTGCATGTGTCCGGCTGTGATTCCCCAATGCCCCGCACATCGCATGTGTAGAAGGCGGAGCCGGGTTCGGCTTCGAGCAGCTCTCTAACAAGGGGTTCGGCGCGCAACTCGGCGTCGCTGGATTGATGCGAGACGTATAATATAGCTCGTTTATTCCCCTTCGGCGGGCGGGACATCAGCCGCTCATCGGAAAGACGGTACACGACGGCCAAAATCCCCGGCTCAGTATCGATAGTATAGGTAGTCCAATACCGCATTGGGTAACGGCGTGAACGCCAGTTGCGGAGAATGCGGTACTCGGGGGTTTCCTGTTTAGCCCAATCTCTCAGACGCAGCGCCCTGACGATAAGCCGCTTTAATGCAGGTGCAGAGAGATTACTGCGCCGCTTTTTAGCCAGTGCCTGTGAGGCGGCTTTGGTAAATGAGTAAATCGGCCGGGAGTCCAGCTCACAGACCTGTCCTCGCGGCGCGCAATAGAGTGTTTGGTCTTTCTCAATTACCAGTTCCGGCTCACTCTGTAAATCAGAGATGCCCGTAGTACGGTTGAACAGGCGATACATAGCCTCACGGCTTTCCCGAGAGTAGCCATGGTAGCCCGGGCCGATAAAGTGTCCGATATTCTCTTCAAACCCCAAAAGATTATACAGACGGCTGAGCCGGCTATGGGCCTCTTCAAGCCCGCGGGCATCAAAATAATCCTTTTCTTTTCCCAGAATTATAATCGGCTTCGGCGCCATTGCGGCAAGAAAATCGGAATGGTCCAGACCAAGAGCCAGCGCCCGCGGTGGACACTGCTCGGTATCGGCGGGAAGCTCGTTTTCCAGGTTGCGGCGGAAAGTGATGACAAAACAGCTCGGAGCGGCCATTGTCCAGCGGCTTTCGACGCCGCACAGCCAGGTCGTCATTGTGCCTCCGCCGGAGTTGCCGGTGACGCCGATATGTTTCGGATCGACTTCTTTTCGTGTCAGCAGGTAGTCGAGAGCTCTTATGCCGTCCCAGGCCCGCCATGAGCCGAAGAATTCACCAACCAGAAACTGCTGGTTGCCGGCATAGAGGTGCTCGCGGACACCGACGCCAATCTTCGATTTCAAATCCTCGTCCGGGTATTGCAAGCGCTCACCTTGTCCGATGGGGTCATAAATTAATACTACATAGCCTTGTCGAGCCAGGCCCTGTGCAAATGATTGGTATGGCTCTGATGCCTTTCCGTTTGATGAGTGGCCGCAGGTTCCGACAACACCGGGCAGCGGAAATTTTCGCCCCTTCGGCAGATATAAGTTGGCGGTTACAAGAAAATCGGGACGGCTCTCAAAAATTATTTTCTCTATCTTGTACTCATCCCTCTCTACAACTCCGGTAATGCGCGGGTTGAGCGGTGTTTTCTCGGGCCAGGGTCCGAAGCTCTGCTGTATTTTCTCACGAATGTCTTGCACGTACGCTTCAGCGTCGTCTCTGTTTTTCAGGGCGGCCCGTCTTTTATTTGCCTGCTGTTCGATCCGGCGTACAGATTTAACGAAATATTCCTGGACCATCCGGGGAAATCGATTTAGCGGCTCGATTGAATCACTGCTCGAAGACGACGCCTGGGCCGGACTTATATACAGACAGATAGTTATTATAAGAAGAATTATATTTATAAACCTTGTATGAGGAGCTTTGTGATTTGTTGATTTTCTTGTTAATCCTTTTGCAATAGCAGCAAAATAAAACATTTTTAATCCTCCAAAAAACCATGTACTGATAAACAGGTTAATACGGCTAACAAACTCCGGGGGCAATAAGCATTTCAGTTTTACATTATAATCTTTGGCGGTGCAGGTGGAAATAAGCAATTTTTTTCCCGGACATACTTTTTGGGATTGGGTTTGCCTTCTTAATTGATTATCGATTATTGATGATTGATTATTTGCTATTTCGGTATTAATTGGCTTTGAATTGGGTTTGTTTTTGATTTTAGTCAGACTGGTAGAAATCGCATAATTCATTGTTATAGCATTATTTAAGTACATTTTTGGTCTTTCGTAAATTGGGTTTGAATTGGCTTTGATTGGGTTTGTTTTTTCGCCCCGCCAAGCGGATAAAATTTCGTATTTACTTGTCTCAAAAGAGCTTACGCCAATTTTAATGTATTTAAAATTGGGTTTGTTTTCACTAAAACACCCTTCAGGGTGATAAGTTTTCGCGTGTAAATCATCAAAAACAGACGTAAAGCTACATAGCCGCGAATAAACCGGAAATTTTAATTGTAAGTGCAACATTTAGAACTTTTAGTGATTTTTCCTTTGATTAAATTGCCTATTTTACTATTTAACTGCATTAAAGTATCGCATTGCGTATTGAGTATTGCGTATTGCGAATTTTGAAATTCAAGTTTCATATATTGGCCTTTTAAAACTGGGGAGTAAAAAAAACAGTCCCTCTATAATTAGAGGAACCTGCGTGTTTGATACGAAATACAGGGGGTTTTTTAAAGGTTATATTTCGCTAAGTGCTTATGAGTAAAGGAGATAAAATTTTTTTAGAAAAATTGAAATTTGTCAAAAATTACCAGCGTTTTTTGTCGAAAAT
>Ga0114922_10006991_pt1 | contig 10332 bp, 6 predicted proteins | sample AartaG_FD_100975 | JGI IMG/M metagenome (GOLD analysis project Ga0114922, IMG submission 100975) | Deep subsurface microbial communities from Aarhus Bay to uncover new lineages of life (NeLLi) - Aarhus_00045 metaG | ecosystem: Environmental > Aquatic > Marine > Oceanic > Sediment | place: Aarhus...
AGAACCGAGGCAGGCATCACCGCGGAGCCGGCTGTGGATCGCAGCTCGGTGACCATCGTCTTGACCGCGGCAATTCCCTTGTCCGTTCCCAGCACAAGCTGAGCGGTGCACGAGCCGTTCCGAGGGCCCGCGAACCGAAGGACGCCGCACGTCTCGCCCGCGGGGCGGAAGTCGTCCGAGCAGACCCGGCGGTGCATGTCCTCCACCCAGACCTGGAGGCCCGCCGGTCGGGTCCGTGCGGAGGCGACCGAGCCGCCGGGGCTCTTCAGCTCGAAGGCGACCAGGAACCCGTGCCGCCACAGGCCTTCGCGATCATGGAGCGCGTTCCAGGACCTGCTCTGCTTCCTCCTGAGCACCGTCGGGTGCAGCAGGCTGGCGCGGACCTCCAAGGCCAGGACATTGGCACCGCGCCGGAGCATTCTCGCCGGGATGGTCAACGGACCCAGCATGCGGTTGCGCCGGCCGGGATTGGCGTACGCCTCCGCCGGGTAGTCATCGGCCGCGGCGTCAGGGGGCAGGTTGCCTCGTGGTAGATGGGCTCGGGCGACCTCGCGCCCGTTGACGAGCACGCGCAGGCCGCCCCGATAGGTGGCCGTGAAGACCAGGTCGCCCGCCTTGCCCGGATCGCCCACCACGAACCGGGCGCGGTAACAGGCGGCGTGGATCCCGCTGCCGATGTACTGGAGCACGTTAACATGCACGGTCCTCATGTTGCCCTTGGTGGCCTGCGACGGCAGGTCATCGAGCATGTCCACCTGAAACGGCCCCCGGCTGAGCACCCAGTCGCTGTCGTCGAAGCCCGGTGTCGCCCAGTCACGCGGCGGGGGCGGGGCCGTATAGGGGTCGTGGAACATCCGCCTGAACACCAGAGCCTGCCACTCGGTCGGACTTTGGGAGCGGAGCTGCTTTTCCCTTCGCAGAGCCTCGACCGTTCCGACCTTGCGGGCCTCTCGAAGTACCAGCGGCGAGGGGCGGAACACGGCGAACCCGTCGTTGCCAGAACGGCCCATCGACTTCTCCGTGGACTTCTTCAGCCGTTGATAGCGGCCCGCGCCGAGCACCTGCCGGCCTTGGGCTTTCAGCGCGGCCGGCGAGACCCGGTCCGTCGCAAAGCGGTAATAGCATCGGACAGGGGCGCTCTGGTCCAGCACCAGGACCGGATCAGCACGGAGGACGGATGAACTGATGGCGATCAAGCCGATGCACAGCGGAACGGCGCGGGTTGGCCTCATGAGATTGCTCCCTGTGTGGACCGTCGATCACATCGAGTCCGGAATGCCTGACCCCGCATGCACGCGGAATATGCTCCCAGCCGACGGACCTTCGAATCCGGGCCGATCATGCCCGTGATCACCGGGCCTGTCAAGCTCGCGCCGGAGTTGGCGGCGTCGCGCTGGGAACATGACGCGGCAAAGCAGCGCAAGCCGGCTCCGCTACTGAGCGCCTGGCCGGCCTCTGAGAGGATTGTGGTGGATATTCCGCGCGCACGGGTGCGGGTTCATCGCATGTTCCGCGCCCGTCTTAGATCGCCTCCAGGCTAGGGCTGTGCTTGCGGAACCAACATAGCGGGTGGTACAAAGGCAGGGGGCATGTCAGTTTCGAGTACGTGAAACTGAACTCATAGCCGGCTTCGTCAGTTGTCGACGGTGACAGTGACGGTGTTGAGCTGGCGCTTGTTGCCGGCCTTGTCGGTGGCGACAGCGGAGAGCTTGTACTGGCCGTTCGCGGACTTGGTGGTGTCCCACGACGTGCGGAAGGGGAACCTTGTTGCGGGCTGCCCGTAGTCCTTGCCGTTGACGGTGAACTGCACCTTTAGATCGTTTTCCCTGTCGACGTTGTCGATGGCGTGGGCCTCGATCACCCTCGTGCCCGAGACTTCCTTGCCGTTGTTCGGTTCGGTCATGGCCCCGTAGGGTGCGGTGGTGTCCTCGCCGTTGAAGCGCTCGAAGCGCACGCCCACGACGACGGGCAGCACCGAGTAGCGGCTGGCCCTGTCCCTGCCCCTCAGGGTCAGGTAGACGGTCTTCGTTCTCGGATCCCACGTCCCACCGCCCACGCTGCCGGTGCTGTTCGGCGAGAGGAACGGCAGGGGCAGCATCCCATGCTCGTAGGGATACACCTTGTAGGGGCTGACCTCACCCTTGGCGGCCCGCGCCATGTCATCGACGTTGTACATCCAGTAGTACATGTAGTGGTCGTCGTCGTCCTGGGCCGCGTACCCGCCCGTGAGCCTTCCGTCGTCGGTCGTGATCTTGTACCCGATCTTGGAGAACATTCCGCCCCTGTGACCGAAGGCGATGTAGGTCTTCGTGCCCGGGACGATGATGCCGTAGTGAGCCTCGTCCAGCGCGCGATTCCACATCGCCGCGGGCAACTGGTTCCCCAGGTTCCCGTCGATCAGGCAGGTCACCTTCAGCGGATCCTGGATGTTCTTGTTCCCGAAGACGTCCGAGCCCTTGAACGAGAACGCCGTGGGGCGGTGCGGATACCGGCTGGCGATGCTCTGGGACTGGCCGCTGGCCATGATGTGCGTGCCTTTCAGCGCCGACTGGTATTCGGGCGGAATGGGCGAGACCCATCCCGCGGTGTGGGCGCCGTGTCCCGTTTTGTAGAAGCCGACGACAGCGGCCTTGCTCATGTCCGCGGTGCCCCTCAGCACCCCGAACACTGCCCGGGCATTGCAGTCGGCGTCGTAGTACTCGTACGCCGTGAACAGCAGCTCTCCCTTCTCGACGTAGGCCCCTCCCAGCACGCTCAGGTTGTCGGGATTGCCCGACGGCATGTTCGCGATCAGCTTCCTGAAGTTCTGGACATACTTCGCTCGGGGCAGCTTCGACACGTTCGTGGTGTTCATCAGTCCGGGATTCGATATCTCCGCCACGCCCTTGAAATACCCGTGGCCGGCCACATAGAAGGAGTTTCGGTCGGTGTCGTAGGCGATGGCGCCGGGGGAATATGCGAAGATGCAGTTGTTGTCCTTGCCGCCCCTTCCCTTGGGCAGCCTGAACGCCCCGGCATACTTGACGTCCGCCTTCGTGAGCAGCCAGTCACCGTCTTGTTTCGTGTCCGCGCCACGGGACGCCGTGGTCATCATGCCGACACATACCGCACACAGGACGCCACAAAGCAGTCTGTTCATCGCTACCTCTCAGAGCAGCAGGTCCCGTACACCATCAACTCCAGCCTCGACATCATACACTTTGTGAGCGGCGGTTGACAGGCCCGGTCATTCCAGGGTGGCCTGCCCCCGAAGACTGGTCCAGGTTCTGCGTTAGCATCTGGGCTGGTCTCGCATCTGGCGGGTACTCCGCGCGCACGGGTGAGGGTCCATAGCATGTTTTCGGTCCCTCTTGAAATGGACTCTCGCAGGGCTTTGCGCGCATCTTGGTGGATATTCCGCGCGCACGGGTGTCCGTGCGGCTATTTCACCGATCCGGCGCGGGAATGCCGCTGCACGCCGTACCAGATTCAGCGATACATCTCGAAGATCAGCGGCCCGCTGTTGGACCGGATCGACATCCACGTCGAGGTGCCGCGTGTCCCGTACCGCGAACTCAAGCAGGGGCAGAGCGGCGCCACCTCCGCGGAGATCCGAGAGCAGGTGGCCGGGGCGCGCGCGGGCCAGACCGCGCGGTTCAGGCGGTCGCGGATTTCCGTCAACGCTCGGATGAACTCGCGTCAGATCAAGAAGCACTGCGCGCTGACGCCGGGTGCGGAGCGGCTGCTCGCCTCGCAGATGGAGAGCGAGAACCTCTCCGCCCGCGCATACACCCGCGTCCTCAAGGTTGCCCGCACGATTGCGGACCTGGCCAACAGCGACGGCATCAAGACCGAACACGTCGCCGAAGCGATCCAATACCGGACGCTGGACAGGGACCTGTGGGCGTGATAGGATCCGCTTGCTTGGCCTCACGCAAGCCCAACTGTGAGGCGTGGAGAGTGGAGGGAGAATTGAGTATGGCGTCCCCGGAATTTGATGTCTCAGTCGGGAAGCTGGGCTGCCCTCCATGCTTGAATCGCCTCGCGGATGAGCATAGAATCAGGCCGGCCGAAGGGCTAACGAGCATCTTGGGAGTCTGCATTCGAGCCTTGCGTTCGGTCCAAGGCTGTGTCCGCGGCACTAACATGGAGGGTGGTACAACAACTGAAGAGGGGGGCATCTGTCATTCTGGCTATGGAGGGCGGTTCAATGCGATGTGTACGTCGCGACTCTAAGAAGCAAGAACCGTTGTCACGGCTCATCGGCTCGGCTGTCATATTGGGCGCGTTGAGCTTCTCCCTGTCGACATCTGGGGTGGGAACAACCCCGCTACACCGGGCAGCAGAGGAGGGCGACGCGGCCGAAGTCACGTTGCTGCTCAAGAAGGGCGCGAACGTCAACGCGAAGGACGAAAGAAAGCGGGGCCAGACGGCGCTGCACGCGGCGGCGGCCTGGGGGCACAAGCATGTCGCCGAAGTCCTTATCGCGAAAGGCGCAAGCGTCAACGCAACGGATTGGTACGGCCAGACGCCGCTGCACCGGGCAGCGCTCTGCGAGCACAAGGACATCGTGGAGCTGCTCCTTGCGAAGGGAGCGGACGCCAACGCGGTCGATAAGGACGGCCACACGCCGCTGCGCGAGGCGGCAGGCGAAGGCTACAAGGCCATCGCGGAACTTCTCATCGCAAAGGGTGCAAACGTCAACACGGCGAGAAAGTCACTCGGTTGGATGCCGCTGCACTGGGCGGCATTCATGGATGACAAGGCCCAAGTCGAGCTGCTGCTCAAGAAGGGCGCAAATGTCAACGCGAAAAACAAGTGGGGCAAGACGCCGCTGCACTTCGCGGCAGAGCAAGGCCACAAAGGCGTTGCCGAACTGCTCATCGCAAAGGGCGCGAATGTCAACGCAAAGAGGAAGTGGGGCAAGACGCCGCTCCACTTCGCGGCAAACGAAGGCCACAAAGGCGTCGCCGAACTCCTCATCGCAAAGGGTGCGAACGTCAACGCGACGAGCAAGGGCGGCACCACGCCGCTGCACTCCGCGGCCTGGGGGCACAAGCACGTCGCCGAACTGCTCATTGCGAAAGGCTCCAACGTCAACGCGACGAGCAAGAGCGGCTGGACGCCGTTGCACATGACGGTACGCGCTAACCGCAAGGCCGTCGCCGAACTGCTCATCGCAAAGGGCGCGAACCTCAACGCAGCGAACAAGGACGGCCAGACGCCGCTGCACATGGCGGTGTTCTGGAAATTCAAGGACATCGCCGTTATCAGACTACTCCTCGCAAAGGGCGCGAACGTCAATGTGAAGGACAAGCGGAACGAGACGCCGCTGTACGAGGCCATACGGAAGGAGCGCAGGGGCATCGTTGGACTGCTCCTTGCTAGGGGAGCCAACGTCAACGTGGCGACCAAGGACGGCACCACGCCGCTGCACTTGGCGGCGTTCGGGGGGCGCGAGAAGGCCATCGCAGGAGCGCTCATCGCAAAAGGCGCCAACGTCAACGTCGCGGATGAGGACGGCCAGACGCCGCTGCACGAGGCCGCACGGAGTAGTGGGGGCAAGGACATCGTGGAGTTGCTCCTTGCGAAGGGAGCCGACGTCAACGCCGTGAACAAGAAGGGCCAGACGCCGCTGCACGAGGCGGTGTGGGAAGAGCATATGGCCATCGCGGAGTTCCTTGTCGCAAAGGGCGCAAACGTCGATGCGAAGGACAAGTGGGGCTGGACGCCGCTGCTGCGGGCCGCACGGATGGGGCGCCAGGACATCGTGGACATGCTCCTGTTCCGAACCAAGAGTTGTCTTGTTGTCTCTATCTCCGTCAAGGGGGTGATCGGAAAGGACTTCACCGCCGAGCATATGAAACTGCGTCTGGAACAGGCCCTCCAACTGGGCGCCGGGGTGCTTCTTGAGATAGACACCCCCGGCGGCAGCGTCAGCCACGCCGCGAAAACCGTGTCTCTAATGGCGAAGTTCAAACGTCTGCGTCCCGTGGTTCTGGTACACAAGGCTTTGTCCGCAGGTGCCCCGATCACTCTCGCATGTTCCGATATCTATGTGACGGAAAACGCTCTTATCGGAGCAGCCACCGCCTACGACGCCAGCGGGCGGGTACCCAAAGCGATAGCCGAGAAGGTTCAGTCGGTCTGGCGGGCGATCTGCCGCAGGGCAGCCGAGGACGGAGAACATCCCTCGCTGTTGGTCGAGGCAATGACCAACCCCAACTTTGCGCTCACGATGCGCCTCGACGCTGGCAAGCGGGTATTCGAGAGAGGTGGAAAGGGCAAGACCCTCAAGGGAAAAGGAGAACTGCTGACCCTCACCGCCCGTGAGACCGTGGCCTGTGGCTTGGCGAAGGCGGTGGTCAAAAACCGAACCGCGGTCCTGGAACGGCTGCGCGGAAAGAAGGCCCAGCTAATCGAGATCGGTAGAGACCTTGATGGCTCGACGCCGCTGCACGACATGGCGCGAAGGGGAAACAAGGACATCGTGGAACTGCTCCTTGCGAAGGGAGCGGACGCCAACGCGGTCGATAAGGACGGCGAGACCCCGCTGTACGCGGCGACATCCGAGTTCCGGGGACATAAGCGCGTCGCCGAACTGCTCATCGCAAAGGGCGCGAACGTCAACGCAACGAATAAGGACGGCAGGACACCGCTACACGAGGTGGCGCAAAGGGGAAACAAGGGCTTCGTGGAGCTGCTCCTTGCGAAGGGAGCCAACGTCAAGGCAGGAGATAAGAAGGACTGGACGCCGCTGCACGCGGCGGCGGGCCGGGGGCACAAGGACGTCGCCGAACTGCTCATCGCAAAGGGCGCGAACGTCAATGCGAAGGACAAGTGGGGCTGGACCCCGCTGCACGCGGCGGCAGGGCATGGTCACAAGGGCGTCGCCGAACTACTCATCGCAAAGGGTGCGAACGTCAACGCAACGAATAAAAGCGGCACCACGCCGCTGCGTTTCGCGATACAGGAAGGTCGCAAGGTCACCGCAGAACTCCTCCGCAAGCACGGCGCGCGATAATGAGCCGAGCCGAGAGCGGGCGACCGTGCCGGAAGAGCATGACGGTCACCTTCAAGTCTAACAGGCCGAGAGGAACGCTACTGGGTTGATCGGGACAGCGCCACGAGAGAGGAGCACGGTACCCGGGCGGAAGGCGAGCGACAACGTCCCACGCGGGATCCGGAAAGGGGGCGGGCTATGTACACGTTTTACGGCTGCGGCACGACGTACATGGGTGTGACCCCGGCACAGGGACGGGGCGCGCACTTTGCGACGATGTGGGTTGTGATTTTCGACCTGCCCGTGCTCCCGCTCCGGAGGGAGGTGGTGGTGTTCGGCGAGCAGGAGTACGTGGGTTCCGGCGGTTCGACCCGGCAGCAGTTCAGGGCGGTGGGGCGCTTGCGGCTGTCGTGGAGGAGTGTGCTTCTCACCTACGTGCTCGCCTGGTTGGTGTTCATGCCCGCTCTCCTAGGCCCGCTGGCTGTGGGGATCGTCGTCGCCGTGACACGCAAAGTAGAGCTTCCGGGCTGGTTCTTTGTGTTGTATGTCGTGTGGGCGTTCTTGGTCCTGGGGGCGACATACTTCGTCCGTCGGAAGGATCCCTCGACCTAAGGGCGACGGGCTGGACTGCGTCTTGGGGGCGTGTTCGGGCGTCTTCTGTAGCCGGTCTTCGTGAGTCCGGAAGCGGGGCGGTCCGCCGCGGAGCGGTGGTCAATGGGCGGGGACTCGCTGGATACCCCGCGCACACGGCCCGGGGCTCATCGCGTGTTCAGAGCCCCTCTTGAAATGGCCTCTCGCAGGCTTCTGAGGACATCTTGGTGGATATTCCGCGCGACAGGGTACGGGTTCATCGCATGTCCTTGCTCTCCCACAAGCCGTTGAACCGTGAAATCTCCGATGCGGTGTTGGAGGCGGAAGCCTTGACCGAACGGTGGCGGCAGACGTATAACCGTGTGCGGCGACATAGTGCATTGGGGTACCGGCCCGCGGCCCCGGCGGCGATACAGCCCTCGCCTCCACGCCAGGACTGTGCCTGCGGCGCTAGCATAGCGGGTGGTACAGAGACTGGGGACACGTCAAGTGCGTTCGATGGGGACAGAGAAGAATGGCGATTGACTGTGGCAGGATTCGGGGATTCAACTACCAACCCAGCTATGCTGGCTCTCTGCAGATGGTCTGGACTCACTTTGATCGCGACGTGTGGGAACGCGAGGTCGCTTGGTCCAAGCGATTCGGGACCAACATGCTCCGTGTGTGGCTCGACTGGCATGCGTGGGCTGCGCTGGCCGACGGTATGTTCGACGTGTTGGAGCGTGCCCTCGACGTGCTGGCGGCCAATGATATTCGCATGATGCCCGTGCTGTTCAACCGCTGGAACGACGCCGCTCTGCCCATGGGCATGGTGGCGGATCGGGACATTGCGACCGGTGGATACGGTTTTGAGAAATTCGAACCCTACGTGCGGGGTTTGATGGAGCGTTTTGGCGATGACGATCACGTTGCCATTTGGGACCTGTGCAATGAGCCGCAGGCGCCACGTCTCGATGCAGACCTGAGTTTCCGGGAGGTCATGTGGCTTTCGCGGATCGCGGACTGGCTGCGTCAGTCCTCAGAGCTTGGCCAACAATCGGATCGACCTGATCTGTAGACGCTAGCGCGTCTCCAAACAGGTCATCCATACGTTGGGCGGCTGAATCAGACAAGCAAATATGGCATTCAAACCCAGGAATCTCTGCCTAGCTCCGCTACCCGAGCGTTCGGACCGCGAGCGTGTACGACGGGCGGTACGGAAGCTCAAGAATGCTAGACAACTTGAGTTGCAGTTCTACCAATACCTCGACGAGCTACTCGACCGAATTCATTCTATGCGAGGCGGATTCCTACGCTTTGCGCGCCCCGGCGGCGAACCGTGGTGCTATGCGTTCGCTCTGGGAATGCTAGAAGACAATCGAGCGTTAGAAGCCCTCATTCGTATACACGAGATTGGCGGGGGCACCGGAAAGATAAACATCGAGGAACTCGGCAGGGCACTCGATCACCATGTACATCGAGTCGGCTTCTCACTCGTCCACAGACTCTGGCCGAACAAGAGAACGGTGACAAAGAATACGGAAATCATTGTTCTTAACAATCTGACCTATGATGTTCGATGTCCAGAGGCCTTTGAATTGATCGATGCTACGGAACGACTCCTTGTCGATAAGCGCCGCGCTCGTGGAAACCGCCTCGAACTCATGCAGCTTCGCCGCCGCCTTAGAAATTCTCTGGAATCAATGTATCAGTTCGACGTTTTTGTGTGTCACGCAGCCAAAGACAAACAGAGATTCGTCGATCCGTTCGTTGAAGCTCTCAAGAATCAAGGATATTCCTGCTGGTATGATGCCGACAATCTCCTAGTTGGAGATGATATCGCGGCTATGATACGCGCAGGCCTAGAAGATTCCCTGTTTGTTGCTCTCGTGGTATCGCATCCATCTCAAGAGTCAATCTGGGTACGCCGCGAACTGGCGGAGGCGTTCACCAAAGTCGCTTCCGAGCGTCGGGAGTGTTTTCTTCCAATCGTACTGGATGAAGGTGTCAAGGTTCCATTCGAGCTCTCTCCAGTAAGATGTCTGTACCCGCTTCGCGATGGATTCGAGCGGTGTTTCGAGGAGTTCCTCGGAGAACTATCAGTATCGTCCCAGAGTTGTAGGATACTCACGCGACCTTGACCCCTCGGTAGATGAGAACGACGTTTCCGGTGATGCGTAGCCGGTCACTCCAGTAGGCCTCCCATTCGCCGGCGGTGGTGATGCGCTTGATGATGATGCGAGCCATCTTCGCCGCACCGCGCTGGCTCCACCCGAACGCGATCCACTTGAGTCGCCGCCCGATCTCGCGCATCATCCGCTCGATCATCGAGGACGCTCGTGGTGAGATCAGCCCGGTCGCAAGCCAGAACCGGACGTAGGTGAAGAGTCGGTCCTTCGCATTCCGCACGTAGGCGGCGGCCTCGCCATACCCCTTGCCGGACAGTTCGGCGATGAGTTCGTCGATCTTGTCTTCGGCCTCTTGAGTCCTGTGCTCGATGCGGGCCTTATCTTCTTCGCGAACCTGCTTGAAATCTTCCGCAGGCAACTCGATGCCGAGAATCCCGGCGAGGCGCGTCTGCATCGCACGGCGCTCGCTTTTCGTGGCCTTGTCCTTCCACATCGCGTGATCCAGATAGTGAACGGTATGCCAGTGACTCCGCTGCTGCGCGTTGGCCACGTGAGCCAGACCTTCGGCCAACGCCGCTTCACCGTCGCTGACCAGGAGCTTCGCTGCCGGCTCGATGTCGACGGTGTTCTTGAGAATGGCCTGGCCGATCT
>Ga0114922_10006992_pt1 | contig 10331 bp, 6 predicted proteins | sample AartaG_FD_100975 | JGI IMG/M metagenome (GOLD analysis project Ga0114922, IMG submission 100975) | Deep subsurface microbial communities from Aarhus Bay to uncover new lineages of life (NeLLi) - Aarhus_00045 metaG | ecosystem: Environmental > Aquatic > Marine > Oceanic > Sediment | place: Aarhus...
CTCGAGCTGGCCGCCGCCGACGCTGGTGTAGACCAGCTCGACACCCGGCATCTTGCGAATGATATCCTCGATCTGCTTAGTGTGGCGCGTTGTCTCCTGCAAGCTGCTCCCCAGCGGGGCCTCGATGTTGACCGTAAAGATACCCTCGTCTATCGCCGGCATGAACTCGCCCGGAATAAGCCCGGCGAGATAAAGGCTGCCCACGAAGACCCCGATCGCGATCAACATCGTGATTATGCGATGGTGAAGCGCGCTCGACAGCAAGACCCGGTAGGCGCCGTCGAGTGAGCGAAGGAACCGGGTGATCCAGCGATCGACCAGAACGCGGTCCTCGTCGCGCTTGACTTTGAGAAAGCGGCTGCAAAGCATCGGAGTGAGGGTCAACGCCGTAAAGGTACTGATGATAACTGCAATCGTGACGGTTATACCGAACTCGTAGAAGAACCGGCCTACAATGCCCTTCATGAAGGCGATGGGGACAAAGACGCCGACGACTGTGGCCGAGGTGGTGATGACCGCCAGGCCGATCTCCGCCGCGCCTTTCATGGCGGCTTTCTTCGTATCCGTCTCTCCCGCCTCGATCTGGCGGTAAATATTTTCGATGACCACCACCGCGTCATCGATAAGCATACCCACCGAGATCGCCAACGCCAGCATGGTGAGCATATTAACCGTGAAGCCGAGAATGCTGATGAAGGTGAAGGTGGAGATGATGGCGGTGGGGATGACGATCGCGCTGATCAACGAAGTGCGCCAGGATCGCAGGAAGAAAAGGATGGTGATGATCGCCAGGACGGCGCCCATGATGATCTGAATCTGCACGTCCTCGATCGCGTCGCGGGTGAACCTCGAATTGTCGACCGCCACCCCGATCTTGATATCCTCCGGAAGGATCTTCCGCAGTTCTTCGATCTCACTCTTGATCTCTTCAGCCACTGCGACGGCGTTGCCGCCGGAGGTCTTGCGGCACTCCAGCGCTACGGCACGCTTGCCGTTGACGAAGGAGATGGAGCGCAGGTCCTCCATGCCGTCCTCAACGAAAGCGATATCGCGCAGGCGGACGACACGGGCTTCCTGGTAGGCAACCACCAGATCGTTGAACCCCTCTACGGTCTCGATCTCGCCATGGGTTTTGACCACCAGCTCGCTCTCGTCGGTCTCGATGCGCCCGCCGGGGATCTCGACGTTTTCACTGCGCAGCACCGCCATGATCACCTCGACGGGGATCTGGTAGCCGCGCAACTTGTCGGCGTCGAGCCAGATGCGGATCTCGCGCTCCTGCCCGCCGATCACCCTCACGCTACCAACGCCCTTGATCGTTTGCAGGCGCTCCTTGATCTGGCGCTTGGTGTACTCGGTGATCCGCCTGATCTCCTCGTCAGCCTTGTCGGCGCTGACCTCCTCGCCCGAGATAATCAGGGTGATGACCGGGAAGGACTGCATATCGAGCTTGCTGATCAACGGCTCTTCGATATCTTCCGGCAGCTGCCCGCGGACTCCGGCCACCTTATCGCGCACATCCTGCACAGCGACGTCGACGTCCTTCTCCAGCTCGAATTCGATGACGATGGAACTGATTCCCTCGCTCGAGGTCGAATTCAGTTCCTTGACGCCGTCGATAGAGTTAACCGCCTCCTCGATTACGTCGGTGACTTCGGTCTCGACAGTCTCCGGATCGGCACCAAAGAGCACGGTGGTGATCGTAACCACCGGGAAATCGATCTCGGGCATCTGGTTGATGCCCATCCTCCCCATCGAGATGTAGCCGAAGATGATGAGGGCGGCGATCACCATTGTCGCGAACACCGGCCGCTTTACTGAAGTGTCGGCTAAAAACATCTATTTTCTCCTAGTGAGCCACCAGGGCGTTGTTACTTGAGCAGAACCTGCTCGCCGCCCGTCAGGTCGCCTTCGTTTTCACAGGCTACTTCACTGTTATTGCCTTGTGTCTCGATCAGGATTACCGACACTGGGCGGAAGCCCTCATCGGTCTTGACGTGCAACTCGTATCCGCCGTTCATCTCGAACATTGCATCCTGGGGCACGACGAAGAAGCGCTTGTCGCTGCAGAGCGTGATGGTGCAATCAGCGAAGAAACCCGGTTTGAGAACGCCGTCCTGGTTTACGAATTCAGCCTCGATCGGTACGGTGCGGGTGGCAGGATCGATTGTCGGGCTGACGAGCGTCACGTCCCCCTTGAAGATGCGCCCGGGGAAAGCTGCGAGCCGGGCGGAGGCGACGTCGCCCTCGCAGATCTCGGTGGCGAGGCGCTCTGGGACGGAGAACTTCATCTTGATCGGCTTGACGATGGAGATTTCGACAAGCGCCTTGCCTGCCCCCAGAAATTCGCCCGCGCTGGCCATCCTGCCGGAAACAATACCCTTGATTCCGGCGTGCACCTCGGTGTCGCGCAACGACTTTTCTGCCATCGCCACGGCCACCTTGGCGCTCTCAAGTTGGGCTTCGGCCAGCTCGAGCTGAGTCTTGAACAGGTCGAACGTGCTCTGCGTAATCGCTCCGTCGTCAAAGAGAATCTTCTTGCGGTTGAACTCGCTGCGGGCGTTGTTGAGATTGGCTTCGGCTACGGCCAGTTGCGCCTTGGCATTGCGCAAACCCAGCTGGTAATCCTCCGGATCGACCTGGGCTATTAATGTCCTCTCGTTGACCGGATCGCCGACATCGACATTTATCTGGAGCAGCGTACCCCCCACCTTGGGGCTTATAGTGACCTGCTCTTTGGCGAAAAAGCTGCCGATCGCTTTGTGCTCACCGTTCGTCTGAACCTCCCGCACAATGGCCAACCTGCTCCCTACGGCATCTCCGGCCGAAACTGGATCGGCCGTTGCCGTGCTCTCGGCCTCCGCCTTCGAGTTCAGCGAGACCTTGTCCGTACCGCCTCCGCTGCAGGCCGCCAGCAATGCGAGCAAAGCGAGCCCCGTCGCCAGCGCCATAATATTTCTTATCATTGCTATTTCTCCTAGTTTTGAATATCTACTACGGGAAGCCCGAGGCTCTTACGCAGACTGAACAGCGCCAGCACCTCGTCAGTGGTCAGGTTCGACAAAGCCTTCTCCGCCTCGATCAATTGCTGCCGGCCATCCTGGACGTCGAGATCGGTAGCTTCGCCAACCTTGTAGAAGCGCTCGATGTCTTCGTAGGCGCGGCGGGCGGTTTCCACCGCTTTCTTCGAGGTTTGCAGGGCCTTGTTGGCGCTGGTGTAGTCGAGGTAGGCCTGGGTAATCTCGGCCCCCGCCTGCTTGCGCAGGAGTTGGCGCTGCAGCACCGCCTGGTGATATGTCGCCTTTGCCGTCGCTTTATTCACCGCGCTTACGCCGCCGTCGTAGATCGGCACGCTGACGTTGAGGATCAGCTTCCAGAACGCGCTGGACGGGAATGCCGCCCGCTGGCGGGTGTAATTAAAGTTGAGGAATACCGACGGCAGTCTCTCGCCGGTGGCGATGCCGATGGAAAGGTCGGCGATCTCCATCTGCTTCTCTGCAGCCTGAAGGTCCGAACGTTCTCTCAGGCCATACTCCACCAGCTCCGCGACACCGCCCGCCGGCAGGGTAGGAACCTGTTCAATCTCTTTGAGCCGGAACGGCGGTTTGATACCGCTGAGAACAGCGAGGTCTACCTTCGCCTTGGCCAGCTCGTTCTCGGAGGAAATCAACTGCAACTCAGCGGCCGCTACTCCGGACTCGGCACGCAACACCGATGTGCGGACAGCCTCACCCGCCTTGAACAACACTTCGGCCTGGCGCAGCTGCCGCCTGGTCAACTCGAGGGCCTCACGGCTGATCTCATGGTTGCGCTGGGCTTTGAGAACCCTCGCGTAACCCGCCGCCACGCCCATCAGTGTCTCACGAGTGGCAGTGTCGAGGTTGTCTTTATTAAGCCCGATGTTGATGCCGCTCTGTCTGAGCACCTTGATGCTTCTTCCGCCGACGTAAACGGGTTGCGTGACGTTGAAGGACATGCTGTAGTCGTAGAGAGGAGTGATCGTGAAGCCGCCGCTCGACTCGTCTTCCATCCCGGGCATGCTGAAGTCTATTACCTGCGCTCGGTCGTTGCGCGTCAGCGCGGTGGAGAAACTCGCGGAGGGAATGACGGCGGACCAGGCCATACGCCTGAGCAGCTCGCTCTTGTTTAACTCCTCGCTGGCCTGGGCGATCAACTCGTTGGTGCCCAGAGCCGCGCGCATCACCTGCTCGAGATCGAGAAGAGGGCCTTCGTCCTGACCCAAAGCGGAAACCGCGAACATCAGGATCACCAACAGCGTTAGTATTTTACGCGTCATAGTTATTAGTCCTTGTTTAATGAGATCCCATTGAGAAACATCTCCACGAGAAACTTGGCGTCGCTGAATTCGTCGTTATACGGCTCAAAGATCTGCTTCACCAGCATCGCATGCGAGGACTTGAGGAAGATGAGCCCGAGCAGCCGCGAGTCGGCCTTGACTATCTCGCCGCGCTCCATCGCGTGCGCGAACATTCTGGAGAGGATTTCGAGTGTTTGGTTAAAGCGATCCCGGAGATCTTTCGCCGCATCCGAATTCGGCGCATGGTTTAAGGCCTGGGCCTGATAATGGCTGACTTTGAAGAAATCGCTGTACTTCCTGGACGACTCGTCGAGCACGCCCAGCACCCGGAACATCTGCTCCCTGATCGTGCCGTCCTGCTCTATAGCTTCCTCGATTTCTTCGTTCACGTTCTGCATTACTTGCGACATCACGCTCATCAAGAGCCGATCCTTGTCCTTGAAATAAAGGTAGACGGTGCCCTTGGCCACTCCCGCTGCCGACGCAAGTCGCTCCATCGTCAAGCGGTCGATCCCCTCGGCCCTGACCAGCTCGATGGCGGCCTCGGTTATCTCCCTGGTGCGATAACGCGTGATCAGCTCGCTTTTGCTCAATTTCTCGCTAGCCATCTCAATCTCACATGTGCCCGTTCCTGACCGAGCGGTCATATTTATGACCAACAAGTCAAGATGTCAACAGATAATAACGGGGGGAGCAAAAAAATGTTCCGGAACTCACGAAGGATTTTTTAAATATTCCAGGGCGGCCACGGGACGGCTTTTCACGGATAAGAACGAGCTTGTTTTGAACGGGCGGCCTTGGACCTCGGGCCGGAGGGCTGTATAATCTTCGGTGCGGAGCCAAACAGAGCGACCGCTGACGGGGGAATCGTATGGATATCGGCATTCCGAAAGAGACATTTATGGGTGAGGACAGGCTGGCCCTTTCGCCGCTGGCCGTAAGGACCCTGGCGGAGCACGGCCACAACGTCTACATCGAAGGGGGAGCGGGCCTGGCGAGCAACTACCAGGACGCCGAGTTCACCCAAGCCGGCGCGACCGTCGTCTTCAGCCATGACGAGGCGTTCGGGCGCGCCCAGCTGGTCCCCAAGGTGCAGCGCCCCGGCCCGACAGAGCTCGACATGCTAGCCGAGGAGCAGATCCTCTTCAGCTTTCTGCACCTCGCCGCAGCCCGGGAGGAACACGTGCGTGCTCTGGTGGAGAAGGGGATAACCGCGATCGGCTATGAGATCATCGAGGACGACGACGGCTCTCTCCCAATAGTACGCAGCTTCAGTGAGATTGCCGGGCATATGTGCCTGCAGGTAGCCGCCCGCTGCCTGGAAGTGCAGTGCGGCGGCCGCGGCATCATGCTCGGGGGAGCGCCGGGCGTTCCGCCGGCGGAAGTGGTGATCATCGGGGCAGGTAACCTCGGATGCAGCGCGGCAGAGGCGGCCCTGGGCCTCGGCGCAAGGGTCACATTGCTCGATATCAATGTCAGCCAGCTGCGCCGCGCTCTGCGACACATCCACTGCCCGATAGTGACCGCGACTGCCACGCCCGGCCACGTCGAGACCGCGCTCGGATACGCCGACGTGCTGATCATGGCCGTCGGCGTGCGCCACGGCGGCAGGGCGCCGATGATCGTCAGCCGCAAGATGGTTCGCGGGATGAAAGCCGGCGCGGTGATCGTCGACACAGCGATCGACCAGGGCGGCTCGGTCGAGACCAGCCGGCCTACCACGATCGCCAATCCCACCTTCCACGAGGAGGGCGTTGTGCACTATTGCGTACCCAACATGACGGCGGCGGTCCCGCGCACAGGCAGCCGCGTGCTGGCCAACGCATCCCTGCCTTATGTGCTCGACATCGCCGACGAGGGCCTGGATGCCTCCCTGCTCAAGCAGCCCCCGCTGGCGCGGGCTGTTTTCATCTATCGCGGCAATTGCTGTAACTCTGAAATCGCAGAGCTCTTCGGGCTGGATTACACGCCCCTCTCGGAGCTTATCAATAATGACAAGGAGTAGTGATGAGCCCACTGGATTACCGCAAGCGTATAACGACGCCTGAGGAAGCGGTAAAGGTTATAAAGAGTGGCAACCGTGTATGGATCCACCCCGGCACGGCCACGCCGCTGCGCCTGGTGGAGGCGATGACCCAACGCGGGCCGGAGCTGGAGAACGTCGAGATCGTCCACCTGCTGCACTTCGGCCCCGCCGATTATGCAAAGCCGGAGATGGAGGGCCATTTCCGCGCCAACAACTTCTTCATCGGCTCCAACGTGCGCGACGCCGTCAACGACGGCCGGGCCGACTTCATACCCGTCTTTCTCGGCGAAGTGCCGGGCCTCTTCCACCGCGGCGAAATGGAGATCGACGTCGCGCTGCTGCACCTCTCCCCGCCCGACGAACACGGCTTCTGCTCTTTCGGCTGCGGCGTAGACTGCACTAAAGCCGCCGCCCAGCACGCCACATATCGCATCGCTCAAATCAATCCCAACATGCCGCGCGCACTGGGCGACAGCTTCATCCACGTGCGCAAGCTCGAACACATTGTCGAGGTCGATGAACCGGTCATCCAGCTGCCGCAGCGGCCGGTTGAAGAGATGCACAAGCGGATCGCGGCCAACATCGCGCCGCTGATCGAGGACGGCTCGACGCTGCAGATGGGCATCGGCGGCATCCCCGACGCCGTGCTGCTATACCTCGAGGGCAAGAACGACCTCGGCGTGCACACCGAGATGTTCAGCGACGGCATCATCCCCCTGATCCAGAACGGCATTCTCACCGGCGAACGCAAAACGCTGCACCCGGGCAAGGTGGTCTCAAGCTTCTTCTTCGGCACCGAAGGCGGCAAGCTCTACGACTTCGTCGACAACAATCCGATCTTCGAATTCCACCCCACCGACTACGTCAACGATCCTTTCATCATCGCCGAGAATGAGAAATTCGTCGCGATCAACAGCGCGATCCAGGTCGACCTCACCGGCCAGGTATGCGCCGACTCGATCGGCTACGAGTTCTACAGCGGCATCGGCGGGCAGGTCGACTTCATCCGCGGCGCGGGGCGCAGCAAGGGCGGCAAACCGATCATCGCCCTGCCGTCGACCGCCAAGAGCGGAAAAATCAGCCGCATCGTGCCGCTGCTCGACCGCGGCGCCGGCGTTGTCACCAGCCGCGGCGATGTCCACTACGTCGTCACCGAGCACGGGGCGGCCTATTTGCACGGCAAAAACGTGCGCCAGCGCGCCGAAGCGCTGATCAACATCGCCCACCCCGACTTCCGCGACGAGCTGACGGACTTCTGCAGGGAGATGAAGATCTTCTGAAGAGTTTTAACCGCAGATCCGGCCGAGGCGGACAAGGTTCGTAGAGAGCGCAGAGGATAGAAGAAGGGGATTGAACCACAGAGGGCACAGAGGAAGAGAAAGAAAGACAAAATAGCAGGAACGGGGACATTCTTGCCCCCGAAACTGTCGCCTCCTCTTCGCAACACGCGGACAGGAATGTCCGCGCTCCTGTTGTCATTAAGGGCTCGCCTAGTCCCGCCAGGGGCGGGACCGGGGGGCGTAATCCGCCGCGGCGGACAAGTTCAGCCCCCCCCTACACAAACCGGTAGAATTTTCGCCGAGCGCGGCTGCTCAATCTTGCTGCGGCGTGGGGATGCTGAAGGTGGCGTCGCCCGAGACCTCGGCGCCCGCGACTGGATCCGAGATCATCAGGTGCAGCGTGTAATCGCCCGGAGGAAACGCGAGTGCGCCCTGCCGCAATCCCAACAGTATCGTAATGGACTCGCCGTCGTCGCTTCGATCGACCAGTTCGCAGGCGGTGACTGTATGGCGCGAGCCGTCCTGCGCCGAGACTTCCAGCTTGAGATGAATCCGCGGAAGACGGTTCTCTGGATCGCGCCCGAGGCCGTAGAGGCGCGCCAGCAGGTAAGACGGCGCTGAGCTATCGATCGCGGGCGCGACGGCCGGTATGAGCTCGCGCCCGCCGACGGTGAACGGGTAATCGACGGGGGTTCCCCGGAACATCCCCTGCGTCTTTTTGGTGACAGCGCGCACCGCCCGGATTCCGACGGCATCGGAGCGGGCGATGAAGTAAGGTCCGCGCATGAGCAAGCCGGCCTTTGTGAAGTCGGGTACCTCGAGCGGGCGCACGAGCGAGCTGATCTCGCCCAGCTCACCGTCGCGCACGATGCACTTGAGGCGGTAGGCGCCGGGCCGCGCGAGGAAGCAGCCGTAGTAATTGATCCCGCCCTCCCGCAGCTTCGAGCGGGCCTCCTCGGTGCCGAAGGTCATGTGGCTCTCGAACTGGTCCATCGGCCGGTTCATCTCGTCGAGCAGGTAGCCGTAGACTTCGAGACGGATCTCCGGATCGCGCCTGCGCTCGTCGTCGACCAGCCGCGCGCCACCCTCGACTTCGATCAACACGGGGATGAGCGCATTCTCGGAGTCGTGGGGGAAGACGTCGGCGGCGAAGTCGAAGGGTATCCTGAGGCTGGAGATGTCCTTGACGATGAACTCGGCAAGCTGGATGCGCTTCTGCTCGGGCGAAAGATCACGGTAGTCCCGCTCGGCGCTGTAACCCTTCTGGTGCTGCACGCGGACGCCGGGCCTGTCGACCTTGATGGTGAGCGGGCGGTACTCGCCCGGCTTGGGGCGCTCGGCGGGTTCGAAGATCACCAGGTAGCCGCAGCCGGTGCGTGTGTCGATGTCGCGCAGGACGCCGTTGAGGTCGTTGAGGTTGGAGTAGAGCTTGCCGTTTGTCTCGTCTGCGAACTGGTAAAGGGTATACTGGTGGCGGTAGCGCCCCTGGGCTTCGCTTCCGGTAAATGTACTTGAGACGTGGGCGAGGCGGCGCGTATCGATCGGGAATATGACGACTCCTGAATGACGGAAGAGTTCTAGCAACTCATAGAATTTTCCTCTCAGCGTGGTTGAACCCATTGTGCCAACGCCACTCAATACACTAAAACTCTTTACTTCACCATCAGCCATGTTGCCCGCGATGGCCTTCTGGTCGAAGCCCTCGGAGAAGAAGAGGACATCCTTGCGCCCGCGCAGGTTGCCCAGCCCCTCGGCGAGCGCCTTCATCACGTTGAGGTAGTTGGACACGTCCTCCTCGTAGCGCGCATGGTCTGCCCGTTTGGAGGCCTCTAGAGTAAGCCTCAGTTGCTCAATAGCGGAGGCATCGCCGACATCCTTCATGGTCTGCCCCGCTTGACTATCCAACAAGGTCGAATCCGGCTTCTCGGGTTGGTTGTATACCTCCTGTAGGAGGTCCTCGAAGACGAAGCCGGCGCTGTCGCGGTAGCGGATCACGTTGCGCAGGCCGATGCGGTCGATCGCCTCGCGCGCCCGCGCGCGGTCGGTCGAGAAGGGTGCCGCCAGGTCGATTCCTGCGCGCCCGGCGACGGTGGCCACGGCGATCAGGTCTTCCGGAGCCGTGTCCTCTTCCACGAATTTTAGGGCCGCCCTCTTGGCTGCGAGGAAGCCTGCGCTGTCTGTGAAGCTCAGGTCAAATAGTAATAGAAATTGTCGGCAGCTCTCGGGAAAGGCGGCTGCTTCGCCTCCATATTCCTGCTTGCGGAAGTCTATGAATTCTACTTCCTTGACCTCAACTCGCCTGCCTTTTTCGAAGACCTTGAAAGCATCAGTCTTTATTCCTCTCACAGGGTTGTCATCTTTGTCAAATACATTGACCATAACAGCTACTAATAGCGCTCCCGTTCTGTAAGTAGTTTCATCTCTTCTCTCTTGCGCTCTTAACATGTTGCATTCTACTGAGCTCATTGTGCATATTATTATTGTCATTTCAATTGTTGCTTTTATTCCAGACCAACATATCTCCCTCTTCATATCTCGCACCTTATGATACCATTTGATTCGCCCCTTATAATACCTATCAAATATCTCTTATTTTTATTTATTATTATATCGAAATCTATACATTCATATCTGCCGTTTTCCTGCGGTTTGTATATATACTCTCTTTGAATAATTCCACTTCTAGTCACCTCAATTAATCCAATCC
>Ga0114922_10006993_pt1 | contig 10330 bp, 7 predicted proteins | sample AartaG_FD_100975 | JGI IMG/M metagenome (GOLD analysis project Ga0114922, IMG submission 100975) | Deep subsurface microbial communities from Aarhus Bay to uncover new lineages of life (NeLLi) - Aarhus_00045 metaG | ecosystem: Environmental > Aquatic > Marine > Oceanic > Sediment | place: Aarhus...
ACAACAGCGACAACAGCGACAACAGCGACAACAGCGACAACAGCGACGATCACGAACTCGAGGATATGGAACTGGTCGCCGCCATCATCGAACTGGGTGTAGAGGGTACCTTCCAGCAGCTGCATGGTGTGGCGGAGTCAGCAGTGGACGCCGACGATCGCTTCGCATTCAACAGACGTTTTGCGCTGGATGACATGGTCGAACCGGCCCCGGGTACCTTGTGGAACTTCGATACCGATACCGAGGACTGGTTTATCACCGGGCAAGTCACGCACAACGCGGTGGGTACACTCACCGTCATGCACGATATCGCGAACGTTGAGTACTACTCGCCGCTGCTGGCAGATCTGCAAGCGGAGTTTGATGGTGCCTTGTACCGTTATGTGCAAGTGCGCTTGCGCAAAGTGGCTGGGGCCATCACTCCTTGGGAAGGGTTCATGTACTGGACGACGGCGGATCACTCGTGGTCCGATTCATACCGTAATGATGTTGCGATGTCCGCTGCGCTCGATGCCGGTGAATGGGTGACGCTTGCCTGGGACATGCACAACCCCACGTTCGGCGACGACTGGAAAAACAATACGATCAAGCAGATCCGCTTTGACCTCAGCAACGACAGCGGTCCGGTATTTGAGATCGACTGGGTGGTGATCGGCCGACGTGCAAGCGATGTCGTGGTGCAGCTTCAGGAAGGTAGCAAGATCATCAACAGGTACGGAGAAGTGCTGAGCGCTGACGACATTGCTCCGGGTCTTCCAATGATGGTAGCTGGTGTGCTGGATAACGCGGCTGACCCGGATGTTATGTCCGCTGCTCTAATTGTCATCGACACCGATGCGGCCCGGCTGACCAGGATCAGCGGCACCCTCGGCGATAATCCGGATAGCAGTTGTGGCTTTACATTGATGGGCGACAGCGGTGATCGCAGTATCAGGTACGATGCCAACGCCAGGGCTTATGTGGTGTCCTCTAGCGGTTCTGAGGAGGTTTCTGTTACAGCCTTACGGAGTGGTCTGGCCGCGGATGTCTTCGGTGCGGAAGCGGTCGATGGTTGTTTCAGTGCGGAGACAATTATCGCATTCGAGTAATTGTAGTCACCTCGATGGCGGCACTAGGTGCCAGCAGGTCGGTGTGTCAAGCCGTGGCGCATCGTAACGGCGAACAGGCAATGGCAACAGTATTCTTGAATCGGATTCCGGACGGTGTCGTGGCAATGCATATTAACGCGGTGTCACGAACAGCTTCATTATCTTTGCCGACATCTCTCCATCGGCGGTAATGGCGGCAGTCCATTTAGGTAGGGCCTGGGCAAGCCAGATCAAGAAAACAATCAAGATGACTTTTTTACTTTTCGGAAGTTTTCTGAAGCGTTCGTACAAACTTTCATGTTGCTTGTCGGGTTCCGGATCGACCATGACATTAAGCCAACTGGATTTTCAGTAAGTTACCGGGACGCTCGTCGCTCGTTTTTAAGGACAATACAGGACTGTACTGGATCAGTCACGCAGAGTTCGTATCAGAAATCCATACTGACACAATTCGCGCTTTCTTTTCAGATAACCCGATAGGGACGCGGCTTAACTTGATCAGAATGCTTCTGGTCTGTTCCACGTCAGACCGGACACTGATGTATCCGCGGAACTGGTGTGCTTGGCCGGGAGACTGGCACCTGCGTCGCTCTGAAGCGACACGGTATTCATCATGTAGATCAATCGGTTGCAAATTGTCTTTCCGAAGGCCATGTCACCGGGCGGCAACACCCTGACGGCCCGGGTCCGGTGGTTTTTCATTTGCGCACCTTCTGTTGCAAGGTAAGCCATTGTTTTCGCTTGGCCTGGCAAACTGGCACTGTCCTTGCCCCCCCCCTCCAATTCCTACCACCACACAGTCCATTGCCAGCGGCGGTCTCAGCGAGACTGTCCGGCCCCGGGGGAGGTTGTTATGGATGCATCGAGAAAAAGACTTCGTTTCATGCTGTTGCTGGGTACGATTTTGCTCGGACTGAATACCCTGGCGGTGATCACCGGCAAAGCGGATACCGTGTATGGTCGCATATCCGGGCAATCTGCAGGTCACTGCGATGCAGACGGCGGTATTTGAAACAGTTACGCAATTGCGAAAACAGCGGGTTTTCGAGTCAGCTGCAGATGGAAGGGCAAGCCCACAAGTGGTTGTCCGTGTAACTGTGAAGTGAGCATAATCCCAAGGGTATGGTTCTATGCCTGGCCAACTGGAGGTACACTGGAATCAGTTTTGGGCAAGCTGCCAGAATTTACTTACAGGGATAAATTGAATCTGCTGTGACGAAAATAGTTGTCATCAAGGCGCCGGAAGGAGATAGAGTTCCCTTCCTGCGGGGCATCCTGGTCCAGTCGCTGCTCTCGGCGGGGCTATCGTTTCAGGATGCATACGCTACCGCTCAGGCTGTAAGAGAGGATCTGGGAAACAGGGAAGAAGTCACGACCACAGAGCTGAGGGCTCACGTGGCGCGGCAGCTTGAAAAGCGCTTCGATCAGGCGATCCGGCTAAACTATGAAACCAGCCCGGCACCAGAGCAGAAAGTCATTGTCCGTACCCAGAAGCGTCGCAGTCCTTTTTCGGTCGGCATTTTAACCCGTTCGCTGGAGGCCTGTGTTATTGACAGAGAGTCCGCGCACGAAGTCGCGCGAAGCGTACAGCAGGCGGTGCAGGAAAGCGGCGAATACGAGGTGGATTCGAGCAACTTGCGGCGACTCATCCATCAATCACTCAAGCGATACTGTTCTATAGAAGCGGCTGACAACTATCTCTCCAGGCTGCAGTTCGAGAATAGCGGTGAGCCATTGATCATACTGATAGGCGGAACCACAGGAACAGGTAAAAGTACTGTCAGCACCGAACTGGCTTACCTGCTGGATGTCGTACGTACCCAGTCTACTGATATTATGCGGGAGATAATAAAGTGTTATCTGGCCCCGCACGTGGTACCAACGCTTGGCTACTCAAGTTTTGAGGCATGGCGGGGTCTCCCTGCCGTGGAAGCTTCAGATCGCAAGCGGGAAACCGATAATCCGACGATTGCCGGCTTTCTGGCCCAGTTCGGCAATGTTAAATCGGCCCTCGAGGCAACCATTGCACGTGCAGTAAAGGAGCGCCACGATATTATCATCGATGGCGTACATATATTGCCCGCAAAACTGGATCTGGTCAAAGCCAGCCAGAACGCGGTAGTCGTGCCCGTCATGCTGGCCGTTACCACCAAGCAGCAATTGAGGCATCAGCTCTCATGGCGCAGTCGCGAGCAGCCTGAACGTGGATCGTCGCGCTATCTGGAACAGCTGGATGCCATCTGGGACTTGCAGTCTTTTCTGCTGAATCTGGCGGACAAGGCGCGGGTTCCGGTTATCGCCAACTGGACGATCGAGCATACCGTTCGAGACATAATGCAACAGGTCACTCTTAGGATCAAAGAGCGTTATCCGCCGGACCCGGGTATTCTGGATCGAATGTAGAGATGTTGATCAGGTACTGGCACGGTATGAAAGTCGAAGCTTTGCGCATAGTGAGTGCGATTCGTCAGCTGTCCTTTACCGCGCCCAAACACCCCCGGACAGAGCCCCGGAAAACAACAACCGAGCCAGAATCGCAGTGGTCCAATTACATTCCCATTGCCCTGGTGGCAATCTTTGGTTTAACCGTCACCTGGCTTTTGTTTCAAGCGGTCGCTGACTGGGAACGCCAGCGGGTACAAATTGCGTTCCAGGCTGCTGCCTATGACCGTGTTCTGGTCATTCAGCGCGAATTCGCACACACCCTTGGGGTAGTCCAGGACATCGGCAGTTTCATCGATGCATCTCCATCGATCGGTCGACGGGAGTTCCGCAAATACGTCGGTCCGGCGCTGAAGCGTTTTGGCAGCATAGATGCATTGGAATGGATCCCCCGGGTTGACGGGTACCAGCGCACGGCGTTTGAAGAGGAAGCGCGCCGCAGTTTTTCAAGATTCCAAATCAATGAACGTGACCCGGAAGGAAATTTGGTTCCGGCTGAAATACGCGACGTACATTTCCCGGTCCTCTATGTGCAACCCTATCAGCTCAAAAAGGAAGTACTTGGTCTCGACCTGGCCTCTGACTCTGGGATACTCCGGACATTGCTGGAGACGAGGGATTTGGGAAAGATGCTGGTTTCATCGCCCATCCCGCTTAAACGGAAAGGTGTTGGGGAATTCGGTTTTATGGCACAGTTGCCTGTCTACAATAAAGAGCAATCAAGCGACGATCATGATGATGACGATGAAGATATTATCGGTGACTCCGCAGAACAGCGACCACAGATGCTGCGAGGGTTTGCGAGGGGGATCTTCCGCATTGGTGATATTGTTGAACGTGCTCTGGACAACCTCAGCCCGAGCGGTATCGAACTGATCATCTATACTATATCTGCTGAGTCCGGAAGACGGTATCTCTACTACCATGCTTCCAGAAAACGTGCCGGTGATGTTGATTCTCGAAATCTCGCAAGTGAGGAGATGCACGCTAACTGGGGGTTCATCCGGCCCCTTAACGTTGCGAATCGGCAATGGGTGGCCGGATGTCGACCGGCAAGCGGGTTTTTCCAGCCGGATCCCTGGAGTGGATGGAGTATCCTTGTGGGGGGGTGGTCGTTCACGGCCCTGCTTGCGGTTTACCTTTCTACGCTGATGGGGCGCACGGCCAAGGTGAGGCGTCTCGTACGCGAGCGCACGGCACAGTTAACAGATGTCAATGAGGCACTCAACCGGGAGGTTGGCGAACGTATGTACGCTGAAACAGAACTTAAGGCGCTGAATGAAACGCTGGAACAACGTATTGCCAGACGTACTGCGGAAGCGAACCATCGTGCGGAAGAACTGGAACAGTTTGCCTATGTCACCTCGCATGACCTCAAGGCCCCACTGAGGGGCATTGCGAATCTGGCTGGCTGGTTGCAGGAAGACCTGAAGGAAAAACTTACCGAGGCAACCCGTGAACAGTTGGAACTCCTTCGTGATCGCGTCAAACGTATGAACGCATTGATCGAAGGACTGTTGGATTACTCCCGCATTGGCCGCACCAAACAATCCGTGGAAAGCGTGGATGTCACCGAACTGTTGGTCGAGATCGTCGACTCGCTGTCACCCCCGCAGGGATTCATCGTAGATATAGCCCCGGGCATGCCCACCCTGCAAACCGACCGGCTGCAGCTATACCAGGTGTTCGCCAACCTTATCAGTAACAGTATCAAACATCATGGTAGCGCCCAGGGGCATGTCTGGATTAAGGTGTCTGATAAAGGCGAATTCTATCAATTCACGGTAAAGGATGATGGGCCTGGCATCGCACCGGAATATCATGAGAAAGTATTCATGATGTTTCAGACGCTGGAGACCAAGGACTATGGCACCGACACCGGGATAGGACTGGCGCTGGTAAGGAAAATTGTGCAGGAACATGGGGGTTCGATAAAACTGAAATCCCAGGAAGGTAAAGGCGCCAGGTTTCGGTTTACCTGGCCCAAATCAGCTTGAAGCAAAGATGGGTTTACCTCCGCGGGGTCTATACTGTTTATTAAGTACGCATACCAGGAAGCTTACAAATGCTTGATGAGAACGCCGTTATACTGCTCGTGGAAGATGACAGGGTCGATATTATGACTGTCAAGCGGGCGCTGCAAAAAAATGATGTCACCAACCCGATCCACGTTGCGCGTACCGGTGTCGAAGCACTCGGTATGTTACGCGGTGACGGCTTTCCCAAGATTGAGCCAAAGCCATCGCTGATACTGCTGGATCTCAATCTCCCTAAAATGGGAGGCATTGAATTCCTGAAGGAACTTCGTGCGGACCCGGATCTGCAATCTCTACCGGTTATTGTGCTGACTTCTTCGAATGAGCCACGTGACCGTGCCGCGGCCTTTGAGTACGATGTGGAGGACTACATTGTCAAACCGCATTCTTTCGACGAATTTACCAGCGCTATGGCTACCATCCTCACTTACTGCTAGCAATCCATAGAGTTCCACGGCCGCCAGACCCCTTGCCTGCTATCGATTACCAGTTGAACGGCATCATGCCTGTGGGGGAAAGCTTGTCTCCCATGCGGTCCACCTCGTTGTTCATCGTACCCATGCGCTGATCCACGACCCAGGTCATGCGGTTCATGGCGTGGGTCATTTCCTTTAGGCTGGGATTCATTTCCGCCATGGTTTTCATGGACTTCTGCATCTTCATCATCGAGTAGCGCATCTCGTCCATCTCACCCAGCATCAGCGGTGCCATTTCGGCCACCGGTTTGGCCGTCCTGTCCAGCCTTATGATCGCCTTGGAGATATCCCCGAAATTTCTGAAGCCTTCCGTCCACAGCGGCTGCCACACGATCACGACCAGGTAAAGAGCGACAGACAGGGTCACCGTGGAAACGAAAAAAAACATCCCCTTCCAGAATTCCGTGAATGTTTTCATTCCCATTACGCCACACCCCTTTTAGTGCCCGAAGTTGCCGCCAGCGCTGATTCCAGTTTCGACAGGCCTGATACCGACTATACAGTTAAACCTGATTTCATGCCTTATCAGGCACGTCATCTGCTCCGGATGCATGTTAGCATCGGCCCGGCAAACACAAAACTAATCTTATTAAACAATGAGTTGACAGGAGGCTGGAGAGGTGAGGGGTTTTTGGTATGCGTGCATCACCGCGCACCGGTATCGGCGCGCCTGCCGATTAGACCAAAGCCCCGGCCCAGTGCTCCCGTGCGCGCGGTAAAGACTTATTCCTTTGTTACGCTGGCATCTTCGACTATAAGCGGATAAACGTAGCCGTAACCAAAATCCTTATCCAGTGCCAGTTTGCCGTCGATGACGACAACAGCATCTATTGCTGCCGTGCTATCGGTGGTGATGGTCAGGTCATCCAGAGTGCTACTGTCTCTGATGTGCAGCCAGTTCTTGCCCATGACATCGGCGGTAAACTTGGTAACCTGTCCACGCACGCGTATTGCTTTGCCATTAAGCTTTTGTTTATCGGTATAGACTTCGGCGATGGTGTTGCCACCCTCAACTTTATGGATGCCTTCGACGGCTTTGGCTGCGGATGCCGGTTTGGTTGTTCCATGCGGTGAAGCCATTTCTATGCTTTTGTCTGTCAGGTTTTCTTTACCGGCAATAAAACGGTTTACAAAATAGATAATGGGGAAATCGCGTTTCATCGAGCTGCTGTGAAAGTTTTTCATCGGCATCTCAGTTGTAAATGCGATCATGTCACCGGTTTTCAGCGGGGTGGTGGGCGCTGCGGCCCAGACTTTCACTTTACCGGTATCAACTTCGGCATAGGTGTAACCGGAAGCCTCAATTATATCCGTAACTTTACCGTAAATTTTGTTCGGGGCCTGTTGCTGTATTCCATCGTTATTATTCTGATTGGCATAGGCGCTATTGATTATGCCTGTATTGAGCAGAGTGAATGAAGAACAGGCAAGCAGTGCCACTAAGAAACCGGTGCGATGTAACATACTGAAATCACCTTTGGTTAATGATTGAACAGGCATTGAATACAATAGATGAAAAACTAATCGTTTACCAGACATCATGCTTTTGGGTATTGACTGACTATAACTCGTCCTCAAGCCAATGCGCCTGGTTGACGGCGGTCAGGTACTTCTTTGCGTCTTTGTCGTTAACAAACCGGTTGCCGATCCGGTTGGGGTTCTGCTTTCTTATGTCTGAAACTGAGAGCAGTAGTTCACAGATAGAATTTAATCGGAAATCTACAACCATCGTAAGATGCCACCGCCTACGCTGTCAGGCAGAGTGCAGCGATTGATATCATTACTAAGGACGAGCTGAACGGTGCAGCCCCCAGGGAGCTGGCCGCGTTACTGGTGAGTATCATGGATGAAAAACGTGTGCACCCCCCGCTATTTGGTCGGAAGGCTTTTCCAAAAGATTGCCGTATGGTCCAAACGCATTGTCCCGGCTTTGTTCTTCGAGAAGCTCATTTTGGCCTACTACAAAATCTGATGCGGTCATCGCCTCAATGCATGGAAGCGGGGCCTACATTTTCAGTGAGCACCGGCTGGGGTTTCAATGATGAGAGATTCGCCTGGGCAAGTCTCCTTCTGTCTGGCTTAGTTACGACACAAAAATCGATTCCGACACAGCTACAGACAAGAAAAAACCGCCTGGCAGCGGTTCGTTCAAGTTTCGGTATTTATTGGTGTTTTTGGCTCCCCGGGACAGGCTCGAACTGCCGACCTAGTGATTAACAGTCACCCGCTCTACCGACTGAGCTACCGGGGAATCGCATATCGCGAGAGGCCGGAATGATACGGAACTCATTCCGGCGGGTCAACCAAAGAGGTTAACTGCTGAGGGCTCTTTTCAGGCGCCCGAGAGCGGTTTCCAGGACTTCCATTGACGTTGCAAAGGATAATCGCAGGTAGCCGGGTGCACCGAAGGCCGATCCCGGAACCAGGGCGACGCCGGCCTTTTGCAGGAAAAATTCGGCCAGTTCCACGTCGTCATTGACGCCTTCCAGGCCGGCGATCGCTTCACTGAAATCAGGGAAGGAATAGAAGGTGCCGTCTGATTCGGTACAGCGCACGCCTGGCATCCTGTTCAGCGCCTGCACGACATAGTCATGTCTTTCCTTGAAGGCTGTCAGCATGGGTTGGATGCAGGACTGATCGCCGTCCAGGGCCTGCTGTGCAGCGGCCTGGGATACAGCGGCAGGATTTGAGGTGCTTTGTGATTGCACTTTTTTCATGGCCTGGATCAGTGTCCTGGGTCCGCCTGCATAACCTATGCGCCAGCCGGTCATGGCGTAGGCTTTGGACACGCCGTTCAGGACGATGGTGCGGGGGAACAGTTCTTCACACACATTGACTATGTTGGCGAACGGTTCTTTGCCCCAGATGATATGCTCATACATGTCATCGGTGGCGATCAGTACGTGCGGATGGCTTAGAAGCACATCTGCCAGCCCCTTGAGTTGCTCGCGGCTGTAAGTGACACCGGTCGGATTGGATGGACTGTTGATCACAAACAGACGGGTTCTGGGGGTAATGGCAGCATCCAGCTGTTCCGGGGTAATCTTGAATGTCTGCTCCAGCCCGGCCTTTATAAAGACCGGTTCACCATCTGCCAGCTTGACCATATCCGGATAGGAGACCCAGTAGGGTGCAGGGATGATGACTTCGTCACCCGGATTCAGTAACGCCTGAGCCAGGTTGTAGAAACTCTGTTTGCCGCCGCAGGACACCAGGATCTGGTCAGGCTGGTAACTCAGTCCGTTATCGCGCTGGAACTTGTTTATAATAGCGCTTTTGAGTTCCGGGGTACCATCGACTGCTGTATAGCGTGTAGCACCCTGTTTGATGGCTTGAATAGCGGCTTGTTTGATGTGATCGGGCGTATCGAAATCGGGTTCGCCGACGCCCAGGCCAATTATGTCCGCACCGGCGGCGCGTAGCTCCGCAGCGCGCGCCGAAACAGCAAGGGTAGGCGAGGGCTTGACCCGCTGTACCCGTTGCGACAGGGTGATTTCGTTCACTCAGAGGTTCCTTTTATTTGCATGGCTGGTGTCTGGCTGCTAATGATACTGAAACTAGAGGTATTTCTTAATCCCTGTGGGCAAAGAATTTCAACTTGTTTGTGATATGAAACCGGCGGGGGATCAGCCTGAGGCCATCCGGCAACTGGTCGATGGCCTGCAGGCAGGTCTGGCGCACCAGACGCTGTTGGGTGTTACGGGCTCCGGCAAGACGTTTTCGATTGCCAATGTGATACAGCAGGTGCAGCGTCCAACGCTTATTCTGGCACCCAACAAGACGCTCGCAGCCCAGCTGTACGGGGAAATGAAGGAGTATTTTCCGCACCATGCGGTGGAATATTTTGTTTCCTATTACGACTACTACCAGCCCGAGGCTTACGTCCCCTCCTCGGATACCTTTATTGAGAAAGATGCTTCGGTCAATGATCACATTGAGCAGATGCGCCTTTCCGCGACCAAGGCCTTGCTGGAACGCCGCGATACCGTGCTGGTGGCTACAGTTTCGGCGATCTATGGTCTGGGTGATCCGCGATCCTATCTGAGTATGGTGTTGCACCTGGTGCGCGGTGAGCGGATCGACCAGCGCGCTCTGCTGCGCCGGCTGGCGGAACTCCAGTACACGCGTAACGATGTCGAGCTGGCCCGTGCTACCTACCGGGTGCGCGGCGAAGTTATCGATATTCACCCGGCTGAATCCGACTACGAAGCGGTGCGTGTCGAGCTGTTTGATGACGAGATCGAGAACTTGTCCTGGTTCGATCCGCTGACAGGCGAAGTGCTGCGGC
>Ga0114922_10006994_pt1 | contig 10328 bp, 8 predicted proteins | sample AartaG_FD_100975 | JGI IMG/M metagenome (GOLD analysis project Ga0114922, IMG submission 100975) | Deep subsurface microbial communities from Aarhus Bay to uncover new lineages of life (NeLLi) - Aarhus_00045 metaG | ecosystem: Environmental > Aquatic > Marine > Oceanic > Sediment | place: Aarhus...
TGCAGGGCTCTTAAGACTTTTGCCTGAGCTGACAGGCTCATGTCGCCGATTTCATCCAGGAAGATGGTACCTCCGTGAGCCTGTTCAAATTTTCCAATGCGTTGCTTAATGGCTGAGGTAAAGGCTCCTTTCTCGTGACCAAATAGTTCGCTTTCAATTAATTCAGAAGGTATGGCGGCACAATTTACCTCGACAAATGGGCCGGATGCCCTTTCACTTTTTTCATGCAGCCAGCGGGCAACCAGCTCTTTGCCGGTACCGTTTTTACCGGTAATCAGGACACGTGCATCGGTAGGGGCAACACGTTCAATCATCTCCAGCACTTTTTGAATGGCAGGTGATTCACCGACAATATCATAAGTTCCGCTGACTTTTCTCTTCAGGGTGCGTGTTTCCGTAACGAGTTCAGTTCGCTCCATGGCATTTCTGATTGATACCAGCAGACGATTGAGATCGAGAGGCTTTTCAATGAAATCGTAAGCACCTTTTTTAATGGCCTCCACAGCCGTATCAATATTTCCATGACCGGAAATCATAATCACGGCAATATCCCGGGACTTTTCCACTAATTTATCCAGCACTTCAATGCCGTCCATCTCAGGCATTTTAATATCACAAAGGACAATGTCAAATGAACTTTTGTCAAAAATCTCAAGTCCTTCCGGACCATTGATTGCCAGTTCTACTGTATGTCCTTCGTATTCGAGAATTTCCTGAAGTGTACTTCTGATGCTTTTTTCATCATCGATGACTAAGATGTTGGCCATGATTAAAATATTTATTCTTAAAAATGAAGGATAAAATTACAATTTTTCTGGTAAGGAGATAAGAATGGGTAAATATTCCGGGAATATTTGTTACTGGATTATTTCATGATCCAGGGGTGGGGGATACTTAACAATCAAAGCCCTTCACTGTCGTTCCGGGTTTTTTATTTTCCGGGTTCGCTTATGAAAATTTCTTTTTCAACGCTTCCCCAAAAAATAAAACTTTTTCCTTGCAGAAAAAGCTTTGATTGTTGGTGGGTGTTACTGGATTCGAACCAGTGACCCCTACCCTGTCAAGGTAGTGCTCTAAACCAACTGAGCTAAACACCCATGCAAATAATTCTTAAACGCTATCTTACCGGCGTTTTGCGGTGCAAATATATATTTTAATGGAAAACTTTCCAAAGAATACCTGCTGACAGAAATTTTAAAAAATCAATGGCGATTTCCGTTGATTCTCCGAAGATAGTTCAGGTAACCCCGGTTATGCTGAATCCAGTTTTTAACAATTTTCCTGCCGAAAAACTTTATCAGTACCGGTATAAATGAGGGGAAACATGCTCTGGAATAAATATTCCTGAAAAGTGCAACAGCCGATTCCCAGACGGCATTCAGGGCTTCATTCATTCCGCGGGTATATGAATAGAAGTCACTGAAACTGTCCATCATACCCTGCTGAAGTTCACGCGGTGAAAGGTTTTTAGGTTGAAAAACCACATGCATGGCATCATAATATTCCCAGTTTTTATGCAGCAGACGATTTTCACTTTCAATTTTCCGGTAAAACTCTGTTCCTGGCAATGGAGTGATGATAAGGTATTGAACAGATGTGATACCGCTCAAGAGACAAAAATCAGAAGTTGCTTTAAAAATGTCCTTTTTATCCGAATCGCTGCCAAACATAAACATGCCATGAACGAAAATCCCGTTATTTTTGAAGATGTCAATTGATCGCCTGATATCTTCAACATTCTGTGACTTTCTCATCTCTTTAAGGCTGTCGGGATTGATGGATTCAAATCCAATGTATACGGTGCTGCATCCGCTGTTCTTCATTTTTTGAACCAACGAAATATCTTTGCTGACCTCTGTTCTGAGCTGGGCAGACCACTTACCACTAAAATTGCTGTTCTTTATTTTGTCGAGCATTTCGTTGGTCCTTTTTTTGTTCACCACAAAGTGATCATCAGCAAAAAATATGATTTTATCTTTGAAAGGTTCAAGTTCTTCCATCACCTTATCCACGCTTCTGACACGATAACCCCTGCCGAACATTTCGGTTACGGAGCAAAAGGTACAGTTGAAAGGACAACCACGCGAAGTCATTATTGGAATAACTTTCATTCTTTCCCAGTTCTTTAACAATTTATAATTTGGAATGGGGAGTGCATCAAGATTTTCTATTCTGCTGCCGAATACCACCTTGTTTTTCAGTTTACCTGAAAGCAGATCGATGATTTGGTTTTCTGCCTCACCCACAAATACCTGGTCGAAATCGTTGATGACATCTTCAGGTATCATACTGGCATGAATTCCGCCTACAATGGAGTGTGTTTTTTTACCCGCCTTTGAACGTATTTTTTTGTACTCGCGGGCAATTTCCTTTCCGCGGTTGATTGTTGCTGTCATGCTGCTGACACATAAAATATCAGCACTTTCAAGCTCTTTTGGTGCAACTTTCCTGTTAACAATATTTTCATTGATGATGGAAACATCGAAACCTGCTTTTTCAGCAATGGTTGCAAGGTATACCGGTCCCAGCAGCGGAATGGTCATGAATTTATCGAAAACGTTTGAAAACGCACCTCTTGGTTCAACAAATAAAACTTGCATAATTCTATGATGATTTTATTATTTGTAATTCCTCCGCTCTTCTGGATTTTAAATCCAGAAGTAAATATTTTCGGATTTCAAATCCGAAAAAGCGCGAGATTTCAAATCCGAAAAAGCAGATTAATATTTTAGGATGATTTGATATTTTGTATTCTGTTTACATATTCTATGATTAAAAGGTCGACGCCTAAAAAAAGAAATGACAATGGCCATAATTTTGTCGAAACTGTAAACACCAGAAAAAAGATGAGGAACAAAGTTATAAAAGATAAAGAGGATAAAACATAAATCATCTTCTTTTTAAAGGCAGCAACAGGTATGAAACTGATTCCAACAATCAGAAGAAAAACAGGCCAGTCATTTGCAAGACTTTTCCAGGAGGTGAAGTTCAGATAATAAAAGAACAAGCCAAGTGAACCAATGAAAGTACCAAGCCAGATAAGTACCTGATCTTTTCTTTGTCTCTGAAAAAAGAGCAGACTGAAACCCATTCCAAGAATCAACATCAGAGCCGGCCAGTGTCTGCTGATTCCGTTGAGAAACCTGAAATTCTCCAGCGTAATGACAATTCCTGCTATTATCAGAATCACGGAAAGAAAGGCTGTACTGGATCTGTTTTTCATATCATATAATATGACAGTAAAAATAAAGAAAATATATGATTACCTGAGAACCTGTGCTTCTAATATATTAAAAAAATGAGATAATACTTCAGGTTAAATTACCTAAAAACAAAATCCTATTCTTATCTTAACAGCGAAAATGATCAAATTACGAAATCATACAATGAATATGGAAAACAATCACAAGTCCCGGTTAGTACCTGCAGGTATCATATTCCCTTTTGCATTGATAACAAGCCTGTTCTTTCTGTGGGGTGTGGCCAATAACATGACAGATACCTTGTTGGCAGCATTCAAGAGAATCATGAGCATGAGCGATTCACAGACTGCACTCATCCAGGTGGTTTTTTATGGTGCCGGTTATGGTTTGTTAGCCATTCCGGCAGCAATCTTCATCAAAAAATATACTTACAAGGCAGGGGTACTTCTTGGTTTGGGACTTTATTCCATCGGGGCGATGCTTTTTTTCCCTGCTAAATTAACAGCAGATTTTTACTGGTTTCTTGCTGCAATCTGGATTCTTTCTGCAGGATTGTCTATTCTTGAGACGGCTGCAAATCCTTATATCATATCCATGGGATCTGATGAAACCGGAACCAGAAGGTTAAACCTGGCACAATCATTCAATCCCATCGGATCCATTACAGGAATACTCCTGAGTCAGCAGTTTATTCTTTCAAAACTCAATAAAGCCAATGCTGTAGAACGTGCTGCAATGAATCCGGAAGAGCTGCAGGCCATTCAGAATGGAGAACTGAATGCTGTAACCATTACTTACGTGACCCTGGGTATTCTTTTAATCATCATATGGATATTGATAGCAACAAACCGAAAAATGCCAAAAACAGCAGATGCAGGAGGTCCGTTGAATTTCGGAACAACTTTTGCCCGGCTTTTCCGGAAAAAGCATTATGTATTGGGTGTGGTTGCCCAGTTTTTTTATGTCGGGGCACAGATCGGTGTCTGGTCATTTACAATCCGTTATGTGATGAAAGAGCTTCGGTTTGAAGAGATCGAGTTACCTGTTGGAAAAACTGCCGAACAGATGGCAGCAACCTATTATCTGGCTTCTCTGATACTTTTTACACTTTCAAGGTTTATTTGTACCTGGCTTATGAAATTCATTACACCTGCAAGATTACTGACTGTTCTGGCCGGTCTGGCTGTTGCTTTTTCTGCCATGGTGATTTATGCCGGAGGCATCATCGGTGTATATGCGCTGGTTGGTATTTCCGGATGCATGTCACTATGTTCCCGACCATTTTCGGTCTGGCATGCCGTGGACTGGGTGAAGATACCAAACTAGCCGGATCAGGATTGATACTGGCAATTTTTGGGGGAGCTGTCTTTACTCAGTTGCAGGGTGTTATTTCGGACATGACCGGAAACATAAACCTCGCATTCTGGGTGCCTCTTTGCTGTTTCGTTGTCATTGCATACTACGGTGTTGTGGCGAAGCGGCATGCGTTTAACTAAATTTATATAAAGATGATAATGTTGAATACAATAATATATACCAAAATTCTAGATAAATGCATTATAAGAGATACTGCAAAACCCTGACCCTAAAAAACGATCCCAAGTTAATCGAAGAATATAAGAATATTCATGCTTCTGGAGCAGTATGGCCGGAAATAACAAAGGGAATGCGTGAAGTCGGAATTATCGATATGGAAATTTATATCAATGACACATCATTATTTATGATAATGGATACCGTGTCTGATTTCGACCACAACAAAGCAATGCAAGAATTATCTAAGAAACCGAGGCAATCTGAATGGGAAGCCTATGTTTCTAAATTTCAGCAATCATCCTCGGGTGCAACTGCCAGTGAAAAGTGGAAATTAATGGAACGAATTTATAAGATGGAATGAATGTTACCAACAAATCATGAATCATTGAGCCTGAAACTTCACAAAATCTAAATTTCAAAAGTCAAAATTTTATCTTTTTGCTGGATTACAGCACACTAGTCCAAGAGCAAAGAGCGAAATTGATTTAATTTAATTCATATAGACTCTTTATTCCAAGATTTAAATATCAATTTAATTTGTTTTGGGTAGATTTAAAAGAACGGATTTTACTGATGGAAAAAGATCCAGGTCGGTATGGGGAAGAAACAAGGCTGCAGTATATTGATTCATATAATCAGGATCTGTTCCCAGATCAATATAGGTCATTCGTTTTGATGTATTGATTTGCTTTTCTTTAAATTCCTTTGAGGTGCAGATCATATAAGAACCCATGAGTGATGCGTTACCAATGTATTTGAACCGGCTGTGCGGCAATTCTGGAACCAGTCCTATTACCGCTGCATGTGAAAGATCGATATAGCGACCAAATCCTCCGGCAATGTATATGGTATTCACATCATTAAAGGTAATTCCTATATGGTTAAGGAATAATGAGCAGGCTGAGTATATTGCAGCTTTGGCCCTGATGATATTGCCAATATCGGTTTCGGATATCTTTACAGGTTTACCGTTTTCGGTCTCGATGGCTTCCGCAAGTATATAATATCCCTGACGACCCGAATAGTGAATATGCCCGGATTGCCTGTTGCGATTAAACTTACCGGCATTGGTAATCCATCCGGTCAGAAGAAGATTTGCCAGCAGTGAAATCATTCCGGTACCGCATATGCCTTGGGGTTTAACATTGCCGATGGTTGAATATTCCGGTTTTGCTGTTTCAGGATCTACTTCGACCCTTTCGATGGCCCCCTGAGCGGCACGCATCCCATCATCAACCCCGCCTCCTTCAAAAGCAGGTCCTGCAGAACAGGCTGATGCCAATAGATAATCTTTGTTGCCGATAACAATTTCACCGTTTGTGCCAATATCCATAAACAGATTAATATCTTCGCTGTCTGTAGCAAGGTCTGTGCATAATAGTCCAGCTGTGATATCTCCGCCAACATAACTTCCTATGGCTGGGGAAAAATATATCAGTGAGCAGGGATTGATTTCAATGCATGTCTCGCCGGCCTCCAAAAACGGTGGTTGATGTAACGTGGGTGTGTATGGATCGATACGGATGTATTCAGGATTTAATCCAAGTAACAAATGGATCATAGTGGTATTTCCTGATACAACTGCTGTATATATTTCATTCCTGTTAACCCGAATGGCTTCGCAAAGTTGATTTACAAGCCTGTTTATAGTATTCAGCACCAGCGATTTCAGTTCCTGAAGTTTTTCCGGTTCACGCGCATAATTAATGCGGCTGATGATATCCAGACCGCATTTAATCTGATCATTATACCCGGTCTTAATACCAAGTATTTTACCCTTGCAAAGCGAGATCAACTGAACAGCTATTGTTGTGGTTCCCACATCAATAGCAATACCATATGAACGCACAGTGGTATCTCCCGGTTCGATATCAATTACAGTAAAATGTTGAGTATCCCTGACCACTGTCACGGTAACCTGACCGTCCTGAGATCTGAGCACATCAGCTGTTTTCTGTATCACAGGAAGAGGATAACTGAGTTCAATTTTCCCCCATTCTTTCTGAATTGACCTTGATATTCTTTCAATATCCGGAAGAACATCTTCATTCTGATGCAGTGAAACGTGTAAAAACCATTTTTTGGCCAACGGATCAAGCTGCCATGCTTTTGGAAATAAATCTTTCCTGATAAGAGCAACATTATCAAAGCTGTCAGAAAATTTTCCTTCTTCATAACCAATGCGCTCTAAAATTTCAATGGTCACATCAGCAGATAACACACTGGTTTTGCAGGCAAGAACATATCCTTCGGCAATTTCTTCGGATGATAAAATGCCTGTACTGTCAGTTTTCGTATCTCCGGATTTGATTTTCACGATGCAATTCCCGCATGCTCCTTTTCCTCCGCATGGTGTATCTATCTCTATACCTGCTTTTTCAGCGGCTTTCATAACCGGAGTACCCGGTTTTACCTCAGTTTTTTTGCCCGATGGTTTAAAAGTAATAACCGGCACAATTCTATTTTTTAAATTTTACCTTTACAAACGATTCAATATCAGCTGATTCCTGGGGACCAATCACAACTTTCCAGCCCGGAAGACACTCTTCCAGTTCTCCGCTGATTTGGGCCACATATCCCGGGATTACAATCTCGCGGGTTTTTACCTGCTCTTCAAAATTCATTTCTTTAATGGCTTTTGAAATCTGAGCTCCTGAAATTTTACCGGCTGCCCATGCGGTCAATACACTCATTCCTTCACATTGCGGAACGACAAGCCATCCGCTTATCCCACTGTTTTCAATTTCACTTGAAACCATAAAATAGGTGAGGGAAAAATTTGTGGTCAGGAAGACAGGCGAATTCTCATCAGGCTCACCGATAGGGTATGCTTTGGGATCAACCTGTATGGGTTTCTGAGGATCAGTATATATATTCTGTCTGAGACTCATTAAAGGTAAGAGCTGCGCTAGATCAAACGATGATAATACACAAATACCTCCATATTTGGTTATGCCTGTAACCAGGTAAATAAGTTCGTCAGAGGTTTTGTCCGGATCAATGTATGAAAGAAAAGGATATCCCAATGGTTTGTAGTTGTTTTTAAGGGCCATTCTGCGGGCAATGGAGTTAATCTGAAAAAGTTCGGCAAGAGAATAGGTTTTAAAATTTAACAACAGGTTATTGAATCCTTCTGCTTTCAATTTTTCAGCAAGTGCTATTAGTTCATCAATGGTTTCGGCAGTAATAGCAAGAGAATGATTATGCCGGGCCGCTATGTTTTTAAGTTCTGTTGCATTTTCATGTGTAGCTGATGACAGAATACTGTTTGATCCTGTGACTGCTTCAGCTGCCAGTAATATTGATTTTTTATCCGGACTGTTTAATATCAATGGTTTTTTTGTTTTTTCCCAGATCTTTTTTGCAAGCGCTGCATATTTATACGGATCATTTCCTTTTTGGGTCAGGGAAACCAATTCGATGTTGAGTTTTTCACCTACCCGCTCAATGAAATATTCACTGAGTCTCTTTAGCGTGGTTTCAATTATTTCAGGATTTTCATCGTCGTTGATATTGATGGCAAGTAAGGTTTGATTGACAAATGTTTTTTCATGTCTGTATAACACGGTTTCTTCTCCAATCCTGAGTTTTTTATCAGCACCCAGCTCGATACATTTAACCGGAGGTTCACTGGCTGCGCCCAGAACACTTTTTGCTTCCTCTGATGCATAGGGGCACATGGACAAATCGGCTTGCTTGGCGGCAAGTTTCATCGCAAAAGCAAGACAGGTATTGGAACCACATTCTTTGCAATTCGTCTTGGGTAGCAGTTTCTGTATTTGTAATCCCGTTAAGCCCATCTTATTGCTCCATCCTCCTTTCATCCATTAATTTAAATATTGCTTTTTTAATCGCCATTGCTGCTTCCGGATGATACATAACCAGAATATCAGCACCGGAGTAAAGTAATGTCATGGCAGTGGAAAACTCCCATGCATAAGATCTTTTTTCCAGATTACCCCAGACTGGAAAATCCTTTTCAGCAGCTTTGTATTCTTTAATTTTCGAACTTTCATAACCTGGTGTTACTAACATCGGTGCAGAAAGCATTTTATCTCCGCTCAGTCCTGTTAATCTGATGCGTTCCATTACCGAATAAGTATACTCTATACCATAACCAATTGCACCTGTCAATGCATCCATAACGATTTGCTCTTTCTTAACATCCATATTGGTTAGTAAAATATTTAACTGTTTTCCGATATTCACATCGATGGGGCTCTGAGCCACGAGGCAATGACCATATGCAAGAGCTGCTCCGGCAATGGTACGGTAATTATCCTGCTCCACCCAGTTAAGTAACAGGTTCTCACCCGCAAATGTCCGTGCTACAGCTTTCATCACTTCATTGATCTTATCATAATGATTATGTCCGGTTATAATAAGAGGCACATCTACCTCTTCAAGTACCGATTTTACAAGCTGTACTGATTGTTCCGGTGTACGGCCTCCTCTTTCCGGATGTGTGCCGTCCAGCCTGACACTGATTAAATCCGCACCAAACTTATCAACACAGACCTTGGCCATTTTTGCCGGTTCATTTAACAAATCACCATATATCGATTTTAATATGGCCGCATATTTTTCACTTACCGAATCAAAAACTTCCACAGCGACAAGTGGGCGATTTGGCATCTCTCCTTCCCATAAATGGAATGGCATACAGGTATGTCCTCCAATAAGATAGGTCTTTCCACGTGTCCCTCCTTCTTTTTTTGTCGCACCTAATTTTACCTGCCATATGGGTTCTTCACATTTTTCTCTTGGGACGGAGAAGGAAGTAATTCCACCAATGCGTTCACTTGCTGAAAATCCCGGACTGATATCCTCTTTTGTATCGGCTTGGGGTTTCCTGATGCCACCAATCAGATCTGCTGCAGAAGCTAAGGTTTCCTCATCCATATATTTTTGTGTCAGGGTACCAATGATCTCGTTAACCACTTCCTGCATTACCGATGCCTTGAGCTCTTCCTTAAGTTCATCGTTAATCAAATCTTTTAGTTTCCGGATACTGTCAGGTGTTAGTTTTTCATCCACCAGCACAGGATCCGTAGATGGCTGATCAACCTCATTCATTTCGGTTTCTTTTTTTTCACTTTGCTCTTCGTTATATTTAGCTTTTTCCTGAACAACCGCTTCAGATAAAACCTGCATATCATCCATCTCAAGTGCCGGATGTTTTTGTTTTTCCATAAACTCACGTATTATTGAAGTGTCGACGCCCAGCGTTTCATCTGCGATTTTGTCCCACAGATCGGGCATGCCGACTTCCTCAAAGCGTTTGCGAAGATCCGGTTCAAGCAGGGTTTTTAATTCTTTTGGCATCCAGACAAGTCTTTTAAAACCGCCGTCGGCAAAAAGGAATTTCCTTGATGTAAGATAAACCTTTCCGACTCCTATGAATCCCGGTGTCTGCTGGCCGCCTCCAACATTGCCGGCAAGGGTTGAAAATGTCATGCCCACCGGTGTTTCTCCGGTATAATCACGATTAACCACCATAATGCCATTTAGTTCAGGTACAAATGCACAGATGGCTTCAAAACATCCGCAGCTGGTCATTGGTTTATACATGATAGAGTATGCGCTGAA
>Ga0114922_10006995_pt1 | contig 10327 bp, 6 predicted proteins | sample AartaG_FD_100975 | JGI IMG/M metagenome (GOLD analysis project Ga0114922, IMG submission 100975) | Deep subsurface microbial communities from Aarhus Bay to uncover new lineages of life (NeLLi) - Aarhus_00045 metaG | ecosystem: Environmental > Aquatic > Marine > Oceanic > Sediment | place: Aarhus...
AGCAGGTCCGCGCAGTCCGTGAAGACGACAGTCGCGGCAGGCACACCACGAGTTACCGCGAACTGATTCTCCTTCCACGTGGCGGAGTGGTGATAGATACACCGGGCATGCGCGAGCTTCAACTGTGGACCGACGAGGAAGGCTTGAAAGCAAGCTTCAAGGATATCGAGGAGCTTGCCGTTCGGTGCCGGTTCAGAGACTGCACGCACCAAAACGAGCCCGGATGCGCTGTCCGGCACGCACTTGCGGAGGGCACTCTTGACCCGGGCCGGTTCGAGAGCTATCGTAAGCTCAAGCGAGAGCTTCGATACCTGGCAACGCGTCAGGACCATCGCGCTCGGCTTGCCGAAAAAGCAAAATGGAAGAAGATCGCCCAGCACGCACGACAAATATGCAAAGATAGGTAGGAAAGGAACACCCATGTTCTCACGAACGGAACCATACAGACAGGAGATCGAGAACGGGCTCGTGCTGAGATCGCTCGGCGACGAGAACGATATCGAGCGCATTGCAGCGTTCAACGGTGCCATCCACGGTGAAGGTGTAGCTGCCTTGACACGGGAATTGGTGCTGCACCATCCCAACACCAGGCCTGAAGGCTGGCTTTTCATCGAGGATGAAACCGAGCACAAGATAGTCTCATCACTCTGCCTGATCCCGTGGACGTGGCGTTACGAGGACGTCGAGCTGAAAGCAGGAGAGATGGGCATTGTGGGGACCCTGAAGGAATACCGCCGCCAGGGGCTGATTCGCAGACTGGCTGTCCGTTTTGCGGAACTGCTGCGCGAGGGCGGCTACGATCTCAGTCAGATCCAGGGAATCCCCTACTTCTACCGTCAGTTCGGGTACGAGTACGCTGTTCCGCTCGAGAACAACCTGCGCGTTGACATGGACCTTGTTCCGGACACGCCGCAGGACGCAACGCCGACTTACGTTTTCCGGCAGGCAACGCTCGACGACGTACCGATGCTCGTGCAAAAGTACAACGAGGCAATGGCCGATCTAAGCATAAGTGCTATTCGAGACGAAGCATCCTGGCGTTACCTCTTCGGAGAATCGCTGCACACCGGTACGGCAGCCGACACGTGGGTTGTCGAGCACAACACGGGAGCGCCCGTCGGGTACTTCCGTATCGCGCGGCAAGGTTTCGGCAAAGGCATGATTGTGAGCGAAGTCTCACGCCTGAACAGCGAAGAGGCCGCGGCTGTGCTCTGTCGCCTCAAACAACTGTGTGTCGAGCGAGGCAAGCCGTACATCCGGCTCAACTTGGCCGCGAACGCGACGCTTGCCCGGGTCGCACGCCACCTTGGTGCTCACGATCCCGGCTCGTACGCGTGGCAGATACGGTTCGTGGACGTAGCCGGTCTGCTCGATAAGCTCGCTCCGATATTTGAGCGAAGGATCGCTGCAAGTTCGTTTGCAGGATTGACGCAAAAGGTCTGTATCAACCTGTACCGCGAAGCGTTCGAGCTGTGTTTCCAGGAAGGCAGACTGACCGCTGTGGAACCGTTGGGATTCAGCGACCGGGGCGGCATTCGCATCCCGCCGAAGTTAGCGGTGCCGCTGATTCTGGGCTACCGGAACCGGGAGGAACTGTCAAGAGCTCGTCATGACGTCTCGATTGCCCCGGAATGGAAGCACCTCGTTGACGTGCTCTTTCCGAAGGTGGACGCGTTCATTTACTCAATCTACTGAAACAAGGAGACACTGATGGTTGCGCTTTTCCACCGTTAGCGGCGTCAACGCGCCCGACCGGGATTTCGATTACGAGCACGGCGACAGGACGAATCGGAGTACGTAGCAGGGAGAAATGGGGGTGTCCAAGTGTAGGCCATCTTGACACCCGCCGTATGGTTCAGTATACTTCTACCCAGTTCTACTTTCGCGGTGCCGGGATAGCTCAGACGGTAGAGCAGAGGACTGAAAATCCTTGTGTCCCCAGTTCGATTCTGGGTCCCGGCACCAAGTTGCTTCACGATTGCATGTAAGGGAGATTGCTGCAATGAAACTCGGGCTCGTCACGTACAATTTGGCCAAAGAGTGGGACATACCCACGATCATCAAACGGTGTAGTGCGACGGGATTTGAAGGAGTGGAGCTGCGGGCGACGCACGCGCACGGTGTGGAACTCGAGCTGTCCGCGAACGAGCGTCGCGAGGTGCGTAAGGTGTTTGCCGATTCGCCGGTCAAGCTCGTGCAGCTCGGGTCCGCGTTCGAGTACCATTCGACGGCGAAAAGCGTGGTGGCCAAGAACATCGAGGGCACGAAGAAGTATGCCCAGCTGGCCGCGGACGTCGGCGCGCCGGGCATCAAAGTCCGGCCCAACGGTCTCCAGACGAAGAAGGGCGTTCCCGTCGAGACAACGTTGAAACAGATCGGCGAAGCGCTGCACGAGTGTGCGGACTTCGCGCAACCGCTCGGCGTGGAGATCCGCGTCGAGGTTCACGGTCAGGGCACGTCCGAGCCGCCAAACATGCGCCAAATAATGCTGAACGCGCACCATCCGAACTGCTACGTCAACTGGAACTCGAACTCTGCCGAGGTCGAAGGGGGGTCGATACGCAAGAATTTCGACCTTCTCAAAGACTGGATAGCGCACGTCCACATGCGCGACCTGTCCGACCGCACGTATCCGTGGGTGGAACTGTTCCGGTTGTTAAAGTCGATAGACTATCGCGGGTACTGTTGCGCCGAGATTCAGGGTTCGGATGACGCTCTCCGCCTGATGGGCTACTATTCAGCGCTCTGGGACGCGTATAACGACCTGGCCGCGAAGTAAGACGCAGACCCAGCTTTAATCCAGGCACGGTGCCTGCGCTGCATACCCCTACATTGAGTACCCTGTCAGAGCCCGGACTCTTTGTTTCACCATATGCACACTACTCTTTGCGCAGCATTTCCACGAACGCTTCTATCCGTGTTCGTGTGCGGGCGTCGACCCTTCCGGGCTTGTCAGCCTCGATCGTCAGGATCGGTACGGCCAACTCCTTGCGCAAGATCATATCTTCTATCTGCCTGAAACAGAAGCTTTGCGCGTAGTGTATCACCCCGTCGATTGACCGGCGCTGCATCTCGGCACGAATATCTTCGAGCCGGGCGAATATCCCGTACGGATAGGTGTAGTGCGCATACTGCTCGACGAGGTTTTCGGCGGCAAACGGCATGCTAAACTGGCGCGGTATCTCGTTGTAGACGATATGCACGCCGAGGTGTTCGACCACCTCGTGCAGGTCGGAGAGAATCGGCGGCACGCCGAGGTATCCGAGCCGTACCGCGCCCTTATCCACTGGCTCTCGCCTCGCTGTTTCATCGAGGAACGCGTCCAGGTTGGACTCGAACTCTTTCCAATCGCCTCGAAAATCGCTCGAGTTGACCAGGATCTCGAAGTTGTCGCTTCCAGTGACCGCACCTTCCTGCCAAGTCAACCTGTCCACCTCGATGAGCTTTGAGCGAACGCTGTAAAGTAGGTCCCTTACGTTCTCGGCTTGAGCGAGCGTTGTGCCGAGCGCGGACGCGAACTTCTCCATCTGGAGCTGCAGCATGTCCCGGTCGCGGTCGTAGGGAAACGCGAACGGCACCACCTCGACACCGGCATACTCGAGCGTCTCCATCAGGGCCTGCGTGTTGCTGCAGTCTCCCTGGGTCACGGCCACGACCGCATCCGCCGCGCCGAGGCCTATTACGGCCGAGTATATGCCCTTTATCCAGCCGCAGACGTTGGCGGGGTAGCCTGCCGATTCTGCCCGTTCGACCATCTCGAGCGCATCGCTCTGTGAGATGAAGACGTTGTTGAGGTCTACCGGCTCGTCGCCTGCCGCGAAGATGATTTCGACCGGGACCGTCGTTGTTATACCGATTCTCCGGTTCACGTCGCCGTCTCTCCGGATCGCACTCTTCAACCTTCCTCGTAAGACTTCAATTTGCGATAGAGTGTTCGGAGCCCTATACCGAGCACGGCGGCGGCCCTGGGTTTGTCGTTTTCGACGGACTTGAGCGTTTCTTCTATGGCAATACGCTCGATTGCGGCCATCGAGAGACCAACGGGGAACCGTATTTCGGCGGCGTCGGCTCTCGGCACGCGAATATGCTCGAGCAAATCCCGAACATCGAGCATCACGCTGCCGTGAGACATTATCACCAAGCCTTCGATGATGTTCTTGAGCTCGCGCACGTTCCCGGGCCAATCGTACTGGCGCAAGAGCTCGGTCGCCTCCTTGGTGATTCCCCTGACGGATTTGCCGTGTTGTGCGTTGAACTCCTCTATAAAGGCGTTGACGAGCAGCGGGATGTCGGTGCTGCGTTCCTTGAGCGGCGGCAGATTGACCGACACGACGTTCAGCCGGTAGTACAGGTCGCGCCGGAACTCGCCTCGCTGTTCCATTTCTTCGAGATCGACATTTGTTGCCGCTATGAGCCTGACGTCGACGTTGATAGGCGTCGAGTCCCCAACCCGCTCGAACTGCTGTGTCTCGAGAACGCGCAGCAGTTTCGCCTGTATGCGAAGCGGCAGGTTCCCGAGCTCGTCGAGAAAGAGCGTGCCGCCGTCGGCTATCTCGAACCGCCCCTTCCGCGATCTGACGGCGTCGGTGAACGCGCCTTTCACGTGGCCGAAAAGCTCGCTCTCGATCAGGTGTTCGGAGAGCGACGCGCAATCGAGCGTCACGAAAGATTCGTTGAGGCGGGTACTGTTCAGATGGATGGCGCGGGCTACGAGCTCTTTGCCGGACCCGGTCGGTCCCGTTATAAGTACTGTGGCGCGGGTGGGCGCTATCTGTCGGATCCTGTTGTAGACAACGATCATCTCGGGCGAGTTGCCAACGATGCCGCCCAAACCGAACCGCGTGTCGAGCTGGCGATGAAGCTCTGCGGCCTCGACGACAAGCCGTTGGTGCGACACGCCGCGTTCGACGACGGCGTGCAGCTTGTCGAAGTTAAGGGGTTTGGTCTGAAAATCGTAGACCCCTTCCCGCATGGCATTGGTCGCGCGTTCGATGCTGCCCCTGTCCGCGATCATCACCACGCAGATGTCCGGGTTGCGCTTCTTCGCCACCTGAAGCAGCCGAATGCTGTCCAGCCCGCGCATGTTAAGCTCAGCGACCATGACGTCTATACGGCGCGAATCGAGAACGTTATACGCAGACTCCGCGTCCTTGGCCCGGACGACGTCGTAACCCCTGTCTTTGAAGGATACTACCAGCGACTCGGAATCTTTCGGGTCGCTGTCGACCACTAGTACGGGTACCGGGTTTCTTGTAGTGTTTTCCGGCACTTGATCCACCTCTCCCGCGATATTTCGCCTGTTCGAGACTCGTCTCTTTCAGAGTAGCAAAGCGGTTGCGGGAAGTCAACGCGCGGGTTGCGCCTTCACCCTGTCTGCTTCTCGATAATCGCGACGTACCCAGATCCGCCGGAATCCATGAACCGTTTCACGACCCAGCCCGTCCCCGTGAGAATGTGCTGCAGTTCGGCGGACGTCTGCCCACAGCGATGAGCCTCCTCGAGTGGCGCGTGAGCCGGCCCAGCGGCGGGTTTCCGAACAGCTCGACGTCGCGGAACCCTGCAGCACGGAGCAGCGATCGCATCTCGGCGCCGTTGAATATGCGCATCGATACGCGCTGCCGCTCGATTTCCTCGCGCAGCCGATAGATTGTGTACCCCGGCCCTCTTCCGGAAGCAGAGAGAGAAACGGTGCGGGTTACGGTGTGAAGCAGGCTGAAGCGAAGGTGACCGTACCGTTGGGGTCGTAGGCCTGTTCGTACTTGAGGATGGTGACTTTCGAGGCGCGGACGGTCTGGAGCAGCAGGTATATCGGACCGACGCCACAGACGTTGCGGCGGTTGCCGTCGCGCATGGCCGCATCGTAGAACCCCGACGCGTCGATCTTCTCGACGAACCCGAGCAAGTGTCTGTCGTGCTGTTCGGCGTCTTCGAGGTCGTCCTGGCCGACACGTTGAACCGCTCCGAACCGCGGACCGATATGGCTCAGGTCGACGCCCGCAATCACGCACGTCTTCTCTCGAGCATAGACGATCTCTCTGAGGTTTGTCGCGAAGGATGCGTAGCTTTCTTCTGCCGCAGGCTCTTTGCCGTCCGGCGGAACGTCGGGCGTCGAACACAGTATCGGCAGGATGCGGGGGGTGTCGTCCTGCTGCAAGACATGTTTCAGGAAGACGGTCTGGAACTCGATCGAGTGTTCCGTACGATGCACCAGCTCGTCAGCGAAAAAGTCCGCGTCGCTGCTGCCGGCAAGCTGCTCGACAGCATCCGAATCGACAGGCATCGTCCCGAACGGCGTGTCGAACTCCTTATTTGTCAGAATGAACGGGTGTCGCGTCTGAACGTGCGCCACGCCCAATATAACGTACAGGTCCGCGGGCTCCGATTCGGCCAGCTCCTTGTACCCGTAGGCAAAACAGGCTCCACCTCGCTGGAAATCGATATGCGGCGCGATAAGGCCGGTGACGCGCTTGTCCTTGCGCGAACCGTTCGGCAGACCCGGCCCCTCGGGATCCAGGTAGAACCCGTCGATCTGCGCCCGCAACGTTTCAGGGTCGGCATCGTATGCTTTGCCGGCGAGGAACGCGTGCCTGGTTTTCGAGGAGCGAAAGTCGCATTCCACTTGTCCGCAATAGGCTCGAAACCCGTCGCTCTCAAGCAGGTGTTTGCTATCCAGCTCGTTGACAACCGCCTCGATTGACTCCATGTAGATCAGCTCGTCGAACCGCCGCATGTATTCGGCCTGAATGTCGCGCAACGAGTTCGTCCCGTCGCACAAGCTCGCGATGAAGTACGCCTTGTCGCGCAGAAACACCGGCGACTCGCAATACTTGAGCGGGTCCTGGAAGCAGACCACGGTCTTGCCGCCGGACTGGACCGGGAACACCTCGAGCGGCCTCAGTTTCGGGAACTCTACCGGCATAGTTGGTTTCCTATCGTCTCCCTTCGCACTAGTCGCTGAGCAGCGATGCCTCCACCATTCTGACGAGCATCAGTTTCCGTCTCGTTGAGCGGTCCGACCTGCGCGAGTATACCACGCCGTTGGATATGTTTACGGGTTCTATGATAACCGAACGCACCTTCCTCGAGGCATCAGTGTACCTGACAGCAACCCGGAGATCTTCGTCTATCGCCTGCCATATCAGGTCGGCTATCCTTTTTCGCGTTCTTGCAACGGCAATCACGCCACCATCGTCCTGCTCGTCCGTCCTGAGCCCCTTCGCCCAGTCCGTGCCCCGCCGGGTGGCGCTCCGTTTCGCCCAGTCGGCCGGTTCGTCACCGTCGGGCTGCAGCACGGGCATGTACCCGGAACGTCTCAACTCGGCGACGATTCGTTCAACCGGCGCGTCACGCCTGAGCAATGCGCCTTTCTTCGAGACTTGGCGCAGAAAGTATTTCGCGAACGAGTTGTCGGACATGATCTCTTTGAGCCGGTACGGGTCGGCGACTTCCAGATAGGCGCCGGCGCGAGAGAAGACGATCTCGCCGTGTTTCTTCGCTATGTCGCTTATCAGCCGCTCGACCGTGCCCGGCAGGGGACTGTCGGAATGCTGCTCAAGGAACTTCTCTATCTTCGCTGGATCGAGACCGTCGTCGAGGGCGTCCCGCAACGAGTCCTGTGTTATCTTCAGTGTGATCGCCGTGTCGCACTTGACAATCTCGGCAAACTGGAGTGCCGCCGCATGGACCCGAAAGTCTATGTCGCACGGGAGCACTATCTCGCAGTTGTGCTGAAGCACAAACTCATGTGGCCGGTCGACTTCTTCCTCCGACTCACGCTCGATAGCTTCGCACCCGAGCCCTTCCTCAGAGAAATGTTGCAGCACGTCTCTGCCGAGGTCTGTCACAGCGAAACACCTGTCGCTCACCCGGGAGCCGCCGCCGCGGTCCGCGTCGAGCTGCACGATACCGAGCCAGAACAGGCTGTCGCAGACAATCGACTCGACGACGTCGTCGATGTAGAGGCTCCCCGAGAGCGTGTGTGAAAACCCTGCTCCGGGCGACCTGGGAAACATCCCGACGAGCGAAGGATGCTTCCGGAGCAATACTCTCCTGAACCGGTTCAAAGACACCCATCTGTCGGACGGCAAGCTCCCCATGAGCCGGGCAACACACTTTCGCAGGAACGATATCTGCGATCTGCCGTTCTGGAAGTAGACCAAACCCTGTGCCGTGACGGCTGGTTTCTTGTTGCCCTCGTTCCAGAGTTCTGTCAAGAACCATGCCCGGAACGTGTGCGCCGTCGACGCCATGGGATCCTGCATCCAGGCCGAGGCGGCAGATCTGCCCACGTACACTCCGGAGGTGTCGATGAAACACAGGCCGCACGCGCGTGCCATCATCCCGACGAACTCAGGGTAGCGGTCGGTGTCCTCGTTCAGCACTGACACCGCAAACTTCTTGAGGGCACGCTTGTCAAACGTGTTTCGCTGGGTCTTTCGGATTTGGTTGCGGAGCACCGCGCTGACAAACGCAAAGATGTGGTAGACGATCCTCGAGTACCTGTTCAGACTCTGTGCAGGCGGAACGACAGAGGCACCGAGATAGTCCACCATCTTCTCGCCCGGTCGTGTCGGCACCGTATCGAACCCGAACCGAAGCGCCTGCCGAACCTCCTCCGGGACGACGAGCGTGTCGCGCGACTGGTACCCAATCTCCGGAGAAAGGTGGAGCAACGGCGTTGAGTCGAGCAGTATCAAGAGCCCTTGCCGCACGGCCGCCGGCGACTCTTGCACCACAACTGGATCGTCTTGCGACCCCGCATACTCGAGTGCCTGCCGGCAACTGATATCAAGGGATTGAACGTAGTGCTCCAGCCTGGCGCCATCGGACAAGGCCTCCCGTATCTGTTGTACCTTATCGAGCCGGGACAGGCCCGTCGGATCGGTACCGAGAAAATCCAGATGTCGTTCCAACGCCTCGTCCGTCGCGTTGCGCAACAGGTATCCGACCTTGATGGGCTCGTTCCGCCATGCCGACGACGACCCGATACAACAGTCCGGCACGACGAGCACATCGAGACTACCGGAGTCGGTACCGTCCCGCGTACAGAACAGCAACCCGTTGCGACGCAACGTATCGATCGCCAGCTCGGCACCTTCTTCGTCGTTGCCGAAACAGGTGTCTATCGCCCATTCACGTGCGACCCGGCCCCCTTCGGAAATGACAAAGTCCAGCAACGCTCTTTCGTCGTGCGACAACGTGATAAGGGCCGACTCGACTTCGTGCCCGCGCGAGAGCTGCGTATGCACCAACCGGAGAAGGGCAGCCTTGTTTCGTATTGCCCGCACCTCCGGATGAGTCCTGGATCGGAACCGGCGTGTCGTCGCGATCTCCCTGAGTTCCCCCAGTGAGAGCTCACTCAGGAGTTCATGCAGTGTTTCCATCGGTTGCCTCTTGCTCATTGGACGTTTTGAATCTCGTAACGGTACCCTTGCTCGGTGAGGAACAGCTGCCGTTTCTGGCAAAACTCCTGGTCGCGCGTGTCGCGAGTGACCAGCGAATAGAATATCGCCTGGTTGCCTTGGCTCTTGGGCCGGAGTATTCGGCCAAGCCGCTGCGCCTCTTCCTGGCGAGACCCGAACGTGCCCGAGACCTGGATCGCCACGTTCGCGTCGGGCAGGTCTATGGCGAAGTTGGCCACCTTCGAGACGACCAGCAGTTTGACGTCGCCTGAACGAAACCGTGAGTAAAGCTCCTCCCGTTCGGTATTGGGCATCTTGCCGGTGATCAGCGGCGCCGAGACAAGCGATGCTATCTTCTTGAGCTGGTCGAGGTACTGGCCGATGACAAGCACGCTGTCGTCCTTGTGCTTTTCGAGCAACGACCGCACAACGTCCATCTTTCTCGGGTTGGTAGCTGCAACGCGATACTTGATGCGTGTGGCGGCGACGGCGTATTGCATCCGGAGTTCGTCCACCAGCGGCACCCGCAGCTCGACACACCGCGCCTGAGCTATCCATCCCTGCCGTTCGAGCACCTTCCAGGGCACATCGTATCGTTTGGGACCGATCAGGCTGAAGACGTCGTCCTCGCGGCCGTCTTCACGGACCAGGGTCGCCGTCAGCCCGAGCCGCCGTGTCGCCTGCAGATCGGCTGCAATGCGAAACACCGGCGCGGGCAGCAGGTGTACCTCGTCGTATACGATCAGGCCCCAGTTGCGCCGGTCGAAGAGACCGAAATGGACAAACTCCTCGTATCGCACTCTTCTATAGGTGAGTATCTGGTAAGTTGCTATCGTCACGGGCTTGACGGTTTTCTCCTCGCCGCTGTACTCTCCTATGAGGCCCGCGTCCAGCTCCATCTTGTCGATCAACTCGTCGCGCCACTG
>Ga0114922_10006996_pt1 | contig 10327 bp, 9 predicted proteins | sample AartaG_FD_100975 | JGI IMG/M metagenome (GOLD analysis project Ga0114922, IMG submission 100975) | Deep subsurface microbial communities from Aarhus Bay to uncover new lineages of life (NeLLi) - Aarhus_00045 metaG | ecosystem: Environmental > Aquatic > Marine > Oceanic > Sediment | place: Aarhus...
AGAAACTGCTGATCGTCGGCGCTGGCGTCATCGGCCTGGAACTCGGTTCGGTGTGGCGGCGCCTGGGGGCGGAGGTTCACGTGGTGGAATTCCTCGACCGAATCATCCCGGGCATGGACCTTGATGTAGCTAAGCAGTTCCAGAAGATCTTGACCAAGCAGGGCATGACCTTTCAGCTCGGCTCCAAGGTAACGGGTCTCAAGAATGGTGCGTCCGGCTGCACCGTGACCGTCGAGCCTGCCGCCGGCGGGGAAGCCGAGGAAATGTCGGCCGACGTAGTCCTCGTCGCCATCGGGCGGGTTCCCTACACAGAAGGTCTGGGCCTTGAGGATATCGGCGTCGCCATCGACAACCGCCGCCGCATCATTGTCGATCCGCACTTCGAAACCAACGTCCCCGGCATCTACGCCATCGGTGATGTCATCGCCGGCCCGATGTTGGCCCATAAGGCGGAAGATGAAGGCATCGCCATCGCCGAGCTGCTGTCTGGTCAGGCCGGCCACGTCAACTACAATGTCATCCCCAATGTGATTTACACCGCACCAGAGGTGGCCTCGGTCGGCAAGACCGAGGAAGAGCTAAAAGAAGCCGGCATTGCCTATAAGACGGGCAAGTTCCCGTTCATGGCCAATGGCCGGGCTAAGGTGAATCGCACCACGGACGGCTTTGTCAAAGTCCTGGCCGATGCGCAAACCGACCGAATCCTCGGCGTTCATATGGTCGGTCCACACGTTGGTGAACTGATCGCCGAAGCCGCCGTGATCATGGAGTTCGGCGGTTCCTCGGAAGACCTCGCGCGCACCTGCCACGCCCACCCGACGCTAACCGAGGCCGTGAAAGAAGCCGCGTTGGCCGTCGAAAAACGCGCGATACATATGTGATCTGGGCGCCCGCCCACGACCTCATCGTTGTCTTCGTCTAGTTCCCGCGTTCCTCGAGCTGCGGGACCGCCGACCTTTTTTGCCGCACGCCAGCTTTTTTTTTTATCCGCTGGTCGCCTTCCCGGCAACCGCCGTAGTGGCTAGCGAGATAATCACTAATGGCGGCACAATGACAAAGCTCATCCTTTCCTATTTGATCATGGCGGGCATCCTGCTGGTCCTCGACCTGATCTGGATAGGCATCATCGCGCGTGAGTTCTACCGCAACGGTCTCGGCAATCTGATGGCCGAAAACATCAACATGGCCGCTGCGTTTGGATTCTACGTCATCTATTCGATCGGGCTTTACGTGTTCGTCGTGCAGCCGGCTCTGGGTGGTGGGGATTGGCAGAAGGCGGCCATGATGGGCGCTATATTCGGACTTGTCGCATACGCGACATACGACCTTACTAATCTCGCGGTGGTGAAAGGATTCCCAGTCAACATCGCCCTCGTCGACATGGCGTGGGGCGCAGGTGTCAGCGCGGTAACCGCTGCTGCGACTGTCTTAATCACGCAGCGCTTCATCGGCTAAAGCTGCCCTTTGCAAGTTGCGGGCTGAGGGAAGGCACGCAATGCAAAATGACAAAGCCGACGGCGAACTCGCGTTCGCTCTGCTGATCATCCGGTGGTCGGCGGCTGCCTTCCTGCTTATTTGGGCGCTCGACAAATTTCTAGGATCGGCAGCAGCGCTCTAGACCTTTTCCAAGTTCTACCTTCTCCTAGACAGCGCGACGGTTATCGGGCTGATCGGTGTCCTGCAACTAGTCCTAGTACTGGCCTTTGTGGTGGGTGCATTCCGCACTTGGACATACGGCGCCGTTGTTCTCATGCACGCCGGCTCGACGCTCGCGAGCTGGTCCAAATACTTGGAGCCATGGGACCGGCCCAACATTCTATTTTGGGCTACCATTCCAGTTTTGGGCGCGCTGGTCGCCTTGTTCATTCTACGGCGCCGAGACACGTTATTTGCCTTCGATGCACGATCGCGCGGCAGTAAGAACTACTCGACCGGCTCCAGTGTGTAACCCGCATTCCGTAAAAGCGTAACCAGGCCGTCCTCACCGATCAAGTGCAGCGCTCCGACGGCGATGAAGACTTTGCCCTTTGCCAAAAGCGGCAACGCACGCGTGCGCATTTTCCGATTCCGGCGGTCCACCATCCGCGATTTGAACCCAGCGAATTCGGTGTCTTTGATGCCGTGACGTTCAGCCAGTATTCTCTGTAATGGCAACAGCGCACCAAGCTGTTTGGCGAGGTAGAGCTGCAGGATCGTTTCCCTGAGATCGTCCGATCGGTCCGCCAGCTGCAGGCTTAATCGTAGCATCGCGACCTGCTCCTCCATCGGCACCGAGGCCGCAGCCTCAAGTTGCGACTCGACCGTTTCCAGGCCGACCACTGGGATCTCCTTCGCCCGCGCCACTTCGGCGATCCGTGCATCGAGAACCGGCTTGCCGCCTTCCATCCGCTTGCGCTCGCATTCACTGACCGCCATCACCATGCTGACCACCCACGGCTTGAACGAACGCGCAAAGCCACTCGGTAGCCGCGCCACGTCGAGGAGTTCCTTCACCTTCGAAAAGTGTTCTGGCGAAACCAGGTGATCAAGCCGCCGCCCGTCATCGAACATCATTAGCGCCGGCGCGTTGGCGAGGGCCGCCGCGACCACGGCAGGCGAGGTGTCGGCGACTTCCAACGCCACCACCTTGGAGTCTTCAATCGCCGCGCGCACGTGTTTGGAAAGCTTGGTAACGCGCGGATCGGTCATGTGCAGGGTGCCGAACAAAAACGAGTCCGGTATGCCGTCGCGGCTGATCCGCCACAACAGCGCGCCGTCATTTTGCGTCCCTTGGACTTGCGTTATGATACCAGCGAAGAGGTCCGGATCTCCTGCCTGGATTTCGTCGAGAATGCTGCTGCCGCCGCATGACTTTTTCGCGTCAGCCCAAACCGGATCAACAAATCCAAGCACAATAAGACAGCAGAGGCCTGCTGCCCGCCAGCCCCGCTTGAGACCGCACAGCCGTTCGAATTTCAACAACGCCATTACCTCAATCAACTACAGAGCTCATGCTCTAGGATGAGCCGCATTATAGACCGCCAGCAGGCGTTCCCGGTCAACCTCTGTGTAAATTTGCGTCGTTGAAAGCGAAGCATGTCCAAGGAGTTCTTGGATTTGCCTTAGGTCGGCCCCAGCCGACAGAAGGTGCGTTGCGAAGGAATGGCGAAGGGCATGAGGCGTCGCTGTTTCCGGCAATTCAAGCCGTTCGCGCAGTCGCTTCATGGTCAGTTGGATAATGCGCGGTGACAGTGGACCGCCTTTGGCGCCGACGAACAATGGATCGTCTGGCTCGAGCGGGTAGGGGCACAACTCCAGATAACCGGCCACCGCATCCTGGACGATCGGCAGCACCGGAACCAGACGTTCGCGCCCGCCTTTGCCTTTGATCAACAGGCTGTCGCGGTCTTGCAGCGGAGCCTCTCGACGCGTCAGACCAAGCGCTTCTGAAATGCGCAACCCGCATCCGTAAAGCAGCAATAAAACAGCCGCATCGCGAGCGGCGACCCAATCGATTTTCTGATCCATTCCCTGCGCCACGGTGGCCTGCGCCTTATCAATGGTCAAGGGCTTCGGTACGCCGTGCGGAACTTTCGGCATCTGCACTTGTAGAATTGTGCGGTTTTTTATGATTTCGCGTGTTTCAAGCCATCGGAAAAACGAACGTAGTGCGGACATCGTTCGCGACAGCGACCGAGATTGAACACCTGTCTTGCGCCGCGCAGCCATGTATCTTCTAAACGCGCGTGCATCCAGGTTGGCGAGGTCTGCAAGCAAAGGTTCGCGCCCGAACTCTGCCCTAAGAAAGTCAGAGAACTGCTGCAAATCTCGTGCGTAAGCGTCCAGTGTGTTGGCCGAAGACGCTCGTTCATGAGCAAGGTGATCAAGCCACGCTTCGAGCGTCCGCTCCAAGCTATGCTCATCGTCCAATCCGCTTCTCCCACTTATGCATTCCGCGACGGGAAGCTTCACGATGATTTGGTTAACGAATGGTAAACAAACCGCCGTGTCGATATCATGGAGTTCGATTTCATGATCGACGGAGTTACTGTTTCGGCGGAGTGGTATTCGTATTAGGGTGCAACCCATCTGATGTCTTCGATATCCAAACTAAGGCTTCCGCCGCGCGACCATAACTTCGAAGGTAACCGCCGCCGCGTTGGCGTTGAGATCGAGTTCGCCGCCGTTAGCCCTTCACGTGTTGCCACACGCGTTGCCAAACTCTATGGCGGTACGGCCGAGCAAGAAGACCCGCATCGTTTTCACATCCGTGGCACGCGACTGGGGAATTTCCTGGTCGAACTCGATACCCAGTATGCCCACCGAGCGCCTGGTGAGGTCGGCCCATCGGCGTCCGGCTTGCAAGGCCTGATGGAAACCTTCAGCAACGCCATGCGCGAGTTATATGGCGATCTCGGCTCGCTCGTCATTCCCTACGAGGTTGTTTGCCCCCCGATCGACGTCGAGCAGCTGCCGGAGCTGGAAGCCTTGCTTCTGGCACTGCGCGAAGAGGGCGCGCAAGGAACGCGGGACAACCTGTTGCATGCCTTTGGCGTTCAATTCAACCCGGACATAGCCACTCGAGATCCGCAGTGGATTCTGGCGGTGTTGAAGGCGGAAATTCTACTTTCTGAATGGCTGCGTTCAATCATCTCCGTTGACATGGCACGGCGAATCCTGGCCTTCGCTGATCCTTTTCCCAAGGCCTACATCCATATTATTTTAAAGGATGAATATTGGCCCGACATCGACCAGCTGATTGAAGACTATTTGATTTACAACCCAACCAGGAACCGCGAACTCGATATGTTGCCGCTGTTTCTATGGCTCGATGCTGACCGGGTCCGTCGCAAGATTCCGGACAAACTCGTAAAACCCCGCCCGACGTTTCACTATCGGCTGCCGGATGCGAACATCCGAGAGTCGCGATGGAGCCTGACGTTGGAATGGAATCGCTGGTGCGTCGTAGAGCGGCTGGCCGAGGATCGCGAGATTCTCTCGGAGATGGGCAAGTCCTACTTAGAAAACGACCTTAGTATCCTGTCGGAGGACTGGGCGCTTCGCTGCACGGAGTGGCTGGTGCTTTAAGCGTCACCCCGTGCATGCCCACATACGTGGCCGGTTGATCACTTCTTCTCATCTTCAAAAACAGTTTCAGGCTTGTGGTTGCACTGCCCGTTTCACTTGTCGCAGTATGAGCTTAAAACACGTTATTTATAGTTCCCGGCAGGGGGAGAGGGTCTTGCGCTTACCGCCATCGGCCAGCCGGTGTTTTTCTCCGCCATTCCATTTTCCAGCAGGGCCTTGGTAGTAGTTCAAGTGAGAGTATCGCGTCGCCAGTCTGGTCTTTGTCGCGTTCCGATGGCGAGCGATGGCTTTTCATGGGCCTGCGGTTTTCTGAAGTGCTGTGGGTTTGCGATTGTCGCCAGCATCGCAACGACGGGGCTTCTCGCTCCCCTTTTTCTCGTTCAGGCTAAATCACCCGGTGAAACGCATTGCTATAAGAAGATCTGCCATCGCGTTAAGACGATAGCGTAGACCCGTAAGTGGGTCGGTTTCACGACGCCGATCTTGACAACCTATTACGACCACCCTTCCATCGATCGTTTCAATACCGGTAAGTACACCTCCTCCGGGGAGGTTTTCGATGCCGACGATCCAACACGCGCCTCCAGTTCCAATTTCCCCGATGGAACAGAGCTCCTCATGCGCAACCCCCTGAACGGTCGCGCCATCCACGTCCGCGTAAATGATTTCGGCCCGTTCCACACAACACGTCAGCTCGATCTGACGCGGGCTGGTGCGCAGGCCCTCGGCTTCGTCGACCAGGGTGTCCTCCGGCTTGACGCAATGGTGGTCGCTCCGCCCCCAGATGGTGAGCCGCGTTATAAGCGCAATCGCCGTTATCCGCCGGCGTTAGGTTACGTTGGCATTCTAGATGATAGGGAAGCCAACAAACTTTCAAAGCTGCTCATCAACGACCGCGCCGCACGCAGGCTGACCAACGTTCACATTATTAACTTCTTGCGCTCGCACCGGCAGAGTGACCCGTTGGCCTTACTTCCAGTAGGCCAAATGCTGCAGGTCAGTTCGCAGTTTCCCACCATCCTCGCGGCAGTGATCGATAAAACCTTGGTTGCACAAACCCAACCGGCCCGTATTCTAGTCGACGGCTCAATTTCCGTGTCGCCGCCACCGGGAGCTTCCGGCCCGCCTTTGCCGCAGCGCAATTCCACTCGCGCCCACGTGCGGCGCATACGGCTTGCGACCGCCGACACCATTCCATACCCCGGGTGGCGAGATGAATCCCCTGCGACGGCCGCACCGCGGACCGGTGAGACATCACCGCCCGTCGAGATCGCCACCGACGCCGCGTTTCTAGATCAAGGCAGACAAATCGCATTGCGGGCCCTGCCTGGACCGAAACCGTTCGAAGTGGCCGTCATCGACAGCGGATCAATACGTATGAACGTCCCGGGCTTACATGGTTTCATGAGTATCATGGCGCCACACTGGGGTCCCAAAGTAACCCCGCCCCAGGCGCTGGGGGGTGTGGTGGGCATCGCGTTTGTACTGCTGATCCTGACTTGGGCATCCCTAGAACTCAGGATCGCGCAGCCGGTCTATGCCGGAATGATGCGACGCGTGGACCAAATCCGGTACCCAAGACCGTTTTCCGCTTCGGCCCGTATTGCAGCACCTGTCGGCTGTCCAATCGATGCCGCCATGTCCGCCACGCCTCGGCGGGATTGGATCGAGCCACCGGCCATGATCCCCCGAGGTGTCAGGGTCGAGGGTGTGGTGACAGCAAAGCGCCCACTGCTGATCGCCGGGCATGTCAAGGGCGAGTGCCGTTGCGAAAGCCTGGTCGTCGGGCGGCAGGGATCTGTCGAAGGGTCGGTGCAAACTGCGGAAGTGGTGATCTACGGCCAAGTGACGGGCACTATACGCACCCGGCGATTGCGCGTCGAAGATGGTGCAATTGTCGAAGGCGAGGTCTTCCAAAGAACGCTCGACGTGAAGCCGCAGGCCGAGCTCCAGGCCACGATACACCGCCTTCCGGCGGCTGCGGAGTGACCCCGCCATCCCGCCATCCAATCCAGTCCGAGCAGACGCCAGTCTAAAGGATCTTCTGGCCCGTCTTCGCCCAGTCGGCCATGAACGCATCAAGCCCCTTATCGGTCAGCGGATGCTTGATCAGCGCACGTATGATGCTTGGTGGTATGGTCGCCACATCGGCCCCGATCAGAGCGGCTTCACGGACGTGGTTCACTGTCCGGATCGAGGCCGCCAGTATATCCGTTGTCAGATCTTGGTAGTTGTCGAAGATCTGCCGGATTTCACGAATTAGCAGCATGCCGTCTTGGCCGGCGTCATCAAGCCGTCCGATGAAGGGAGAAACGAACGTAGCGCCCGCTTTTGCCGCCAACAGAGCCTGGCCGGTGTTGAAGCACAAGGTAACGTTCACCATCAGCCCATCGCCCGACAGTTCCTTGCACGCTTTCAGTCCGTCGAACGTCAAAGGCACCTTAATCGTGACGTTCTTGGCGATTTTAGCCAGCTCGCGGGCTTCGCTCAGCATGCCCGCTGTATCGGTCGCGGCGACTTCTGCCGAAACGGGCCCAGGAACGATTTCGCAGATTTCGGCGATCGTTTCCTTGAAGTCGCGCCCGGATTTGGCAATGAGCGACGGATTGGTCGTAACGCCGTCGAGCAGACCGGTTGCTGCCAGTTCCTTGATTTCGTTTACGTCCGCGGTGTCGACGAAGAATTTCATGGCTGTCCCTTGCCCCAGGCTTGCCCTAACAGGTGCCCTACTATCCAAATGATTCGCATGTCTAGCGGTTTATGACCACGGCGGCCAGATTGGACAACCAACTCGAGTTCTCGGCAAGCAAGACCACCGCGGAAACGGCGCTGGTTCCCGTGCTGCTGCCGATCGCATTGGATCAGACCTATGATTATTTGCCGCCCCCCGGTGGCCCCCCTCCTCCGGGCGCTTTCGTCACCGTCCCGTTCGGTAATCAGACGCGCATAGGGTTGGTTTGGTACGCTTTGAGCGGCGACGGAGAGAAGAAGGTCGATCCGAAAAAACTCAAGGCGATTAACGAGATTCTCGACATACCGGCTTTGCCGTTGCTGTCGCTGCGCTTTGCCGAGTGGATCGCCAAGTATACACTCAGCCCGCTCGGTATGGTCGCGCGCATGCTGATGAGCGCCCGCGAGGTGTTCGAGCCGTCAAAGCCCAGATTTGGTGTCACAATTGTCCCTGGCGCGCCATTGCCGCCGCGCATGACGCCCGCTCGTCAACGCGCGCTGGAGATCGCCGCCGACCGGCTGATCCGCCCCAAGGCAACATTGGCCCGTGCCGCCGAATGCACCACGGGCGTTATTGATGGTCTCGTCACCGCCGGCTGTCTTGTTGAAGCAGCGATTCCGGAAAAACGTTGCCCGCTTCCCGATCCAGCGTACCAAGTCGTCGAATTCACCGACCAGCAACAGCAAGCTGTCGACGCCCTCTACTCTGCTGCGGATGCCGGCAACTTCTCGGTGACACTGCTTGACGGCGTCACCGGCTCGGGCAAGACGGAGGTTTACTTCGAAGCCGTCGCCCGTACCCTCGCCAAGGGCCGCCAGGTTCTCATCATGTTGCCGGAGATTGCGCTCACTAGTCAGTTCTTGAGCCGCTTCGAGGCACGTTTTGGATGCGCACCGGTGGAATGGCACTCCGCCCAGACCGGCTCTGAGCGGGGCCGCCTTTGGAAGGCCGCGGCATCGGGTGACGCTCGCGTCATCGTCGGCGCCCGCTCCGCATTATTCCTCCCTTACCCCGACCTCGGCCTGATCGTCATCGACGAGGAGCATGATGGCGGTTTCAAGCAGGATGACCGTGTCAACTACCAGGCCCGCGACATGGCCGTCGTTCGGGCCCGTCTCGGCGACTGCCCAGTCGTACTCGCTTCCGCCACCCCGTCGATCGAAAGCCACGTCAATGCCCGCACCGGCAAATACCGCCATCTCGTCCTGCCGGGGCGCTTCTCGGGCACCGAACTCCCCGAAATCACGGCAATCGACCTACGCACCGAGCAACCCGACAAGGGCCGCTGGCTCAGTCCCCGCCTCGTCGATGAGATGGCCGAAACCCTTGCACGCGGTCAGCAGAGCCTGCTCTTCCTCAACCGACGTGGATATGCCCCGCTGACCTTGTGCCGTGCCTGCGGCCATCGCATGGAATGCCCGCAATGCACCGCCTGGCTGGTCGAGCACCGCTTCAAGAAGCGCCTCAACTGCCATCACTGCGGTTTTTCTCTCCCGATCCCCGACAAGTGCCAAAAGTGCGGCGAAGAAGGTACCATGACCGCTTGCGGTCCAGGCGTTGAGCGCGTCGCCGAAGAAGTCAGCGAGCGCTTCCCCGAGGCGCGCATCGCGCTGCTCTCCTCCGACTTGATCCCGTCCCTTACCGAGATGCGCCAGGTTATCAAGCAAATCGAGAGCGGCGATACCGACATCATTATCGGAACCCAGCTGGTCGCCAAGGGACACCACTTCCCCAACCTCAATCTGGTCGGCGTCGTTGATGGTGATCTGGGGCTCGCTCAGGGCGCCGATCCGCGCGCTGGCGAGCGTACCTTCCAGCTACTGCACCAGGTAACAGGACGCGCTGGGCGTGAAGCCATCCGCGGTCGCGCCTTTATCCAAACGCACCTGCCCGAGCACCCGGTGATGGCGGCGATCCTCTCCGGCGACCGCGACGCCTTCATCGACCAAGAGATCAAGATCCGTCAAGCCGGGATGTTGCCGCCTTATGGCCGTCTCGCCGCATTGATTGTCTCAGCCAAGGACAAGGAAACGGCGGAACTCATAGCCCGCGACGTTGCTCACCGTGCGCCGCCGGCCGAACTGATCCAGGTGCTCGGCCCCGCTGAAGCCCCGATCGCTGTTATTCGCGGCCGTTATCGCTGGCGGCTTTTGGTCAAGGCCCCACGCGAGATCGACCTGCAAAACTACCTGCGCGCATGGCTCTCGCGCGTACCGCCGCTCAAAGGCGACATCCGCCTCGCCGTCGACATCGATCCCTACTCATTCTTGTAAGCCGGAGTCGAAAAGCGCGGCCGAATACTCACTCGTTGAGCTGGAAGGAATGAGCCAGCCAGCGATAGCCGCCGCCCTTCAGCGCTTCGACATATACGATGGCAGTGAATGGCATGTGGTAGCCGATGACCGCCAGTTTATCCTTCTCAAGCATGTCGAAGATACGCTCGCGGATTGCCGAGGCCTTTTCTTGTTCAACGTCAAATAGGCAATGCCAGTCAGGTCGGGCAACCGCTTCGCCAGAGCTTCAATGGTC
>Ga0114922_10006997_pt1 | contig 10325 bp, 11 predicted proteins | sample AartaG_FD_100975 | JGI IMG/M metagenome (GOLD analysis project Ga0114922, IMG submission 100975) | Deep subsurface microbial communities from Aarhus Bay to uncover new lineages of life (NeLLi) - Aarhus_00045 metaG | ecosystem: Environmental > Aquatic > Marine > Oceanic > Sediment | place...
CTTATGCCTTCTTTGATTCCCCAAAGCTTATGGCAAGAGACTGGTCGCTGGAAAACCATTGATCCTCCTCTTTTTAAAATTAAAGACCGTCATCAAAAAGAATATGGCTTAGGTCCCACCCATGAAGAGTTGATTACTGATTTGGTTAGGAAAAGGATTAAATCATATCATGATTTGCCTCTTTATCTTTATCAGATTCAGAATAAATTCCGTAATGAGATGCGAGCCACTGGCGGTCTCTTACGAGTCCGTGAATTTATTATGAAAGACCTTTATAGTTTTCATACTTCTGAAAAAGAGGCGATAGCTTTTTATGAAAAAGTTAAGCAAAGTTATTTAAAGATATTTAAATATTGTGGTTTAAAAGTAATCGCCGTAGAAGCAGAGTCAGGGACTATCGGCGGCAGCTTATCTCATGAATTTATGCTTATCGCTAAAACAGGCGAAGATAAAATAGTTGTTTGTTCTAAATGTGAATACGGAGCTAATACTGAGAAAGTAGGTAATATTAAGAAATGCCCTCAATGCAATGGCCTGTTGGAAAAAAAGAATTGTATTGAAGTCGGTCATACTTTTTATTTAGGAACAAAATATAGTCAGGCCATGTCAGCTAATTTTGTTGACCAGGGAGGTCAGCCAAAGCCAATTGTTATGGGTTGTTACGGGATTGGTTTGGGTAGATTAATGGCGGCAATTGTTGAGGTCTTTCATGACCAGAAAGGAATTATTTGGCCAAGATCAGTGGCTCCTTTTCAAATTCATTTATTAACTTTAATTAATGACAAAAAAGTAGAGCAAATTTATGAAGATTTGCAAAAAAATGGTCTAGAAGTACTATATGATGACCGTCAAAAGAGTCCGGGTGAGAAATTTGCTGAAGCGGACTTAATTGGCATTCCTATGCGTTTGCTTATTAGTCAAAAGACTATTGCTAAGGATTCAGTCGAGCTAAAGAAACGAGATAGTGATAAGACGGAATTAGTCAAGATAGATAAACTTTACAACTATGTTAAATAATCTTTTTGGTTTCTTTTCCAAAGATATTGGCATTGATTTAGGCACGGCCAATACGTTGGTTTATGTTAAGGGACGGGGGATTGTTATTAATGAGCCATCAGTAGTAGCTATCAATCAAAAAACCGGTCAGATTTTATCTATTGGTCAGGAAGCTAAAAAAATGGTTGGTCGGACGCCCGGTCATATTATCGCTTCTCGTCCCTTGATAGCCGGGGTAGTTTCTGATTTTGAGGTAACTGAACAAATGCTTAAGTTTTTTATTGACAAGGTTCATCGGGAGAGCTTTTCTATTTTACCTCGACCACGGATAGCTATCGGTGTTCCTTCTGGAGTGACTGAAGTGGAAAAGAAAGCAGTTGAGGATGCTACTCGGAGTGCTGGGGCTAGAGAAGTTTATTTAATTGAAGAGCCGATGGCGGCCGCCATCGGCATAAGATTACCTGTTCAAGAGGCAGCTGGCAATATGATTGTTGATATTGGCGGCGGGACTACTGAAGTAGCGGTTATCTCCTTGGGTGGTATTGTCGTCAGCAAGAGTTTGCGGGTGGCTGGCGATAAACTTAACGAAGATATTATTCAGTATGCCCGAGATGAATTTAATCTTCTTTTAGGCGAAAAAACAGCTGAAGATATTAAATTAGCGGTTGGTTCAGCTTATCCTTTAGAGGAAACATTAGAGACGACTATGCGCGGCCGCGATCTGGTTACCGGATTACCCAAAGAAGTCGCTGTTGATGATAGTCAAATTCGCAAGGCCTTAAGCCGTTCAGTTAAAATTTTGGTTAATGCTATTAAGGGAACTATTGAAGAAACCCCACCGGAATTAGTGGCTGATATTATGCATCGGAGAATTTTTTTGGTTGGCGGAGGCGGCTTATTGCGGGGATTGAACGAATTGATTGCTGAACAAACTGAAATGCCGGTTAAATTAGTAGAAGACGCTTTGACAGCGGTCGTCCGCGGCACAGGTATGGTTTTAGAAGATATAGATGCTTTAGGAGATGTTTTAGTCAGCACTCGTTACGAAGAACCGCCTAAGTAAATATGCCTGAATTGCCCGAGGTCGAGACAATTAAAAGACAGTTAAGTAGAAAGATTAAGGGGAAGAAAATAAAAACCGTGGAAGTGTTTTTGCCGCGGTTTGTTAAATACCCTCAACAAAAATTCAAAAAGCTTGTTGCCGGAGCAAAAATCAAAAAGATTAATCGGCGGGCTAAATTGCTGATTATTGAATTATCTAACGATTATTGTCTGGTCATTCATTTGAAATTAACCGGCCAGTTAATATTTAATGGTTCATTAAATAAGCATACTCATTTGATTTATCATTTTACTGATGGTAGTTGTTTGCTTCACAATGATTTGCGGCGATTTGGTTTTGTCAAAGTGATTGCCAAAAAAGATTTAGCTGATTTTCTCAAAAAAGAAAAATTCGGCCCTGAACCCTTATCCAAAGAATTTACTCTTGAACTATTTAAAAAATTACTCAGCCAACGTAAAAATTCCAAAATCAAACCATTGTTAATGGACCAGAAATTTATGGCTGGTATCGGTAACTTATATGCTGATGAAATTTTGTTTTATGCTGGTGTTTTGCCCTTTAGAAAAGTGGGTGCTCTCAAAGCAAGAGAAATAAAAAAGATTTATCAAGAAATTAAGAGAGTTTTAGAGTTAGCCATTAGAAAACAGGGTAGTTCAGTTGAATATTATCTTGATACTTCAGGAAAAAAGGGTAATTTTGTCCCTTTAATTCAAGTTTATCAGCGAACTGGTCAGCCCTGTTATAGATGTAAAACTAAAATTAAACGACTTAAAATAAACGGTCGTTCAGCTCATTTTTGTCCTAAATGTCAGAAATAAGATTTCCCGACAATTTTTATTGGGGGTCAGCCACTTCAGCCCATCAGGTCGAAGGTGGTAATGTTAATGATTGGAGCGAATGGGAAAAGTCAAAACCTGAAATTGCCAATTCTGGCCGGGCCTGTGATCATTACAATCGTTTTAGAGAAGATTTTGATATGGCTAAGTCACTTAATCATAATGCTCATCGTTTTTCTATTGAATGGTCGCGCATTGAGCCAAAAGAAGGCAAACTTAATCGAAGGGAAATTGAGCATTACCGACAAGTTCTTTTATCTTTGAAAGAACGGGGACTTGAGCCTTTTGTCACGCTTTACCATTGGACCTTGCCGGTTTGGTTGTCTCAAAAGGGCGGTTGGCTTAATAAAAAAACACCCTATTATTTTGACCGTTTTGTTAAAATAGTCAGTCAAAATTTATTTGACCAAGTTAATTTCTGGATTACTATAAACGAGCCCAATGTTTACGCTTCTAATTCTTTTTTAATAGGTGCCTGGCCGCCGCAAAAAAGAAGTATTTTGAAATATTTCAAAGTGCTTAATAATTTAGCCAGAGCTCATCAATTAGCTTATCGTTCTTTGCATTTGATTGATTTAGATTGTCAGGTAGGAATCGCTAAAAATAATGTTTATTTTGACAGAAGTCCTTTAGCTGATTACTTTTGGAATAGTTATTTTTTAAAGAAAATAAAAGATGAACAAGATTTTATTGGTTTAAATTACTATTTTCATCATCGATTTTTTAAAAAAAGAAAATTACCAGTCACTGATCTCGGTTGGGGATTTTATCCTAAAGGTATTTATCATCTTTTAAAAGATTTAAGAAAATATAATAAGCCAATCTATATTACTGAAAATGGTTTAGCTGATAAAAAAGACAAACAGCGAGCCAAATTTATCAAAGACCATTTGTCTTGGATTCATCGAGCTATTCAAGAAGGGGTTAATGTTGGCGGCTACTTTTACTGGTCTTTGTTGGATAATTTTGAATGGGATAAGGGTTTTTGGCCCAGATTTGGCTTAGTCGAAGTTGATTATAAAACTTTAGATCGAAAAATTCGGCCCAGCGCCAAAATATACGCTAAAATTTGTCAGGAAAATAAATTATGAACTGGCTTCTCATTGCCATTACGGCTCATTTTATTTTTGCTCTGGTTTTTATTATTGACAAATTTCTTCTTTCTAAGACCGTTCTTAACCCAATAGTTTATGCTTTTTATATTGGTCTTTTAGAAATTTTTGTTCTTGTCTTAATTCCCTTTGGTTTTATTATTCCGCCTCTTGAGCAAATTATAGCCAGTTTTATAGCTGGTGCTTTATTTATTTTTGGTCTCATTTTTCTTTACAAATCATTTCGCTTAAGCGAAGTATCAAAAATCGCTCCAGTGGTTGGCGGAGCCATACCTGTTTTTACTTTGATTTTAACTCATCTGTTTTTAGGAGAACGCTTACTAATTAGTCAATCGATTGCTTTTTCTTTGATGGTTATTGGCGGAATGATTATACTTTGGCCCAAGAGACACAAAAAGATTTCAGAATTACCTGAAACTTTTTTAATCAGAGGTCTATTTATCGCTCTTTTAGCCGCTTTTCTTTTTGCTAGTTCCTTTGTTCTGACTAAATTTGTTTTTACTTATCAGCCATTTATCAGTGGTTTTATCTGGATTCGCCTAGGTGGTTTTTTAGGAGCCTGTTTAATATTCCTTTGGCCAAGTAATCGCCAAATAATTTTGGATACAACTAAGGCAATTAAAATTAAAACAATTGGTTTATTTTCAATCAATAAAGGAATAGCTGGTCTGGCTTTTATTTTACTTAATTATGCTATTTTTTTAGGTAGTGTTACTTTAGTCAATGCCCTTCAGGGAATTCAATACGCTTTTCTTTTTATTATGACAGTTATTCTTTCTAAAAAATTCCCTCAAATTTTAAGAGAACAAATTACTGGAAGGGTAATTACTCAAAAAATTATTGCTATTTTGCTTATTAGTTTAGGTTTGGGAATTTTGGCTTTTTAAGATTATGAAATCTATTTTTCATATCATTATTTTATTTATTATCTTAGTTATTTTTTGTTTGGTTGGCTTGCTGATTTATCTGGTCACTGGTCAAGCGCCAAATGTCCCAAACATTGCTTTGGGCATTACTTTCAGCCAAATTTTTGCTGAAAAAATGGGACTGGACTGGCCAGAAGCTTATCTGAACATACTTGATGATTTAAAAGTAAAGAAGTTACGCTTGATTGCTTATTGGCCAAAAATTGAACCCAACCAAGGGGAATATTCTTTTACTGATTTAGATTGGCAGATTTCCGAGGCAGTCAAAAGAGACGCCGAGGTTATTTTAGTTATTGGTCGGAAACTACCTCGTTGGCCCGAATGTCATATACCGGATTGGGCAAGAAATTTAAACGAATCAGAACAACAAGAACGACTTTTATTGCTTCTAACTGAAATAGTTGATCATTATCAAGGCAATAAAACTATTAAGGCCTGGCAGGTTGAAAACGAGCCATTCTTAAAGGGGTTTGGCCAATGTCCAAAATTAGATAAACAATTTTTAGATAAAGAAATTGCTTTGGTTCGGCAATTAGATTTTGACCAACGACCAATTATTGTCAGCGCCAGCGGAGAACTAAGCAGTTGGATTGAGCCAGCTTGGCGAGCTGATATTCTGGGAACGACTCTTTATCGGACTGTTTGGATTAACAAAATCAACAGATATTTTACCTATCCTCTCCCAGCAGTTTTTTATTATAAAAGGGCCAAGATAGCCAGATGGGTTACTGGAATAGATAGAGTGATTATTGTTGAACTTCAAGCGGAACCTTGGGGACCAAAAATGATTTATGAAACGCCTTTAGAAGAACAAAACAAGTCAATGAATTTAGAAAAATTTAAAGAAATAATTGATTATACTCAACGAACCGGTTTTGATGAGGCCTATTTATGGGGAGCTGAATGGTGGTATTGGCTTAAGGAAAAACATAATAATGAGACTATTTGGCAGGAAGCCCAGAAACTTTTCCTTGACAAATAGATATTTATTTGTTATTATAAATTCAGTACTTTAAAAAAGGAGGATTAAGATGAGTAACATTGAAGTAAGGGTTTTAAAAGTGGAACGACCCAATGGACGAGTACGTAGTGTCCAATTAGCAGTTGGCAACTTTGATATCAGTTTTGTTAAAAAGAAAGGCAAAGTCCGTAAGGCCAGTGTAACCAGATATGATAAAAATATTAGTCATCCATCGGATTTATGGGTGCCTGATCATCAATGGGGACCAGCCATTGATATCGCCAGGGGGATTTTTTCTTAAAAAAAGAAGGCTCATGCTAAATTAGCATGAGCCTTTTTACTTAAAGAACTTTGTCCCAATGGTAGGGGACGAGTAACTTCATCCCCGGCCTTATTTCCTTGGGAGAAACTTTATTTATTCGGGCTACAGTTTTCCAATTTGTCCCGAATAATCGCCACAATGTGTTTCCTTTTTTTACCCGATAGAGATAGAATGGTGAATGAGTTCCCAAAACGCTTATCTTTAGCAATTCTACGCCATTTTTAGTCAGTCCTATCTTTTTAGCGGCTCCATAAGAGAGATCAAATTCTCGGTCAAAGACATAAGGACCTCTATCAGTAATCCGGACGACAATACTTTGATCGTTTCTAGGATTAGCGATTTTGACTTTAGTCCCAAAGGGTAATGTCTTATGGGCAGCCGTAGAAGAACAATGCATATTATATTTTTCTCCATTGGCTGTTATTCTGCCGTGGAACGGCTTTCCATACCAACTAACTTTAGCTAAGTAAGCCCAGCTAGTTGTTGAAAAAAGACAAACAATCATTCCCAATAGTCCAACCATTATTCTTTTTTTCATGTGCTAATACCCTCCTATAATTTTATTTTCTATATTATAGCATCTGTATATAAATTAGTCAAGCTTGAAAAGCAAGAAGAGAGAGTTTATACTTTAAGGACGCGCCTTGAATTATGCCTTTTTATGTAGTTTGTGACAATATTCGCAGCTTAGAAAATATCGGCTCTATTTTTCGGACAGCCGATGCTTTAGGAATGGATAAGATTTTTTTAACTGGCATTTGCGGACAGCCGCCCCATCCTAAAATTAACAAGACCGCTTTAGGGGCTGAAAAAAATATTCCTTGGCAGCATTATTGGCAAGTTTGGCGACTAGTGGAAAAATTGCAAAAAGAAAAAGTTTCAGTGGTTGTCTTAGAACAAACAAAAGATAGTTTGCCTTATACTCAATTTAAGCCAAAATTTCCTTTGGCCTTAGTAATTGGTAATGAAATTAAAGGAGTTTCTTCGGCTGTGATAAAAAGGGCTGACCAGATTATTCATTTGCCAATGTTTGGTCAGAAAGAATCGCTCAATGTGGCGGTCGCTTTTGGAATAGCTGGTTATCGGATTAATGTTTTTCAAAATTCTCAAAAAAAGTAAAAAATCAAAAGCCCGCTTGGGCTTGATTAAAACGCCGCATGGTCAAATTAAGACGCCGGCTTTTTTACCGGTGGCTACCCAGGCAACAATTAAAAGTTTAACTCCAGCTGATTTAAAAGAAATAGGTTTTCCAGCTCTGCTTTGTAATACTTATCATCTCTATTTGCGACCCGGTCATAAAATTATTCAAAAATTGGGCGGCTTACACCAGTTTATGAATTGGCCCGGACCGATTATTACTGACAGCGGCGGCTTCCAGGTTTTTAGTTTAGGTTTTGGCTTAGAACATGGGGTAGGCAAAATAGCTGGAATTTTCCCAGAAAATTTTAAGAAACTAAAGAAACCAGTCAAACAAAAATTAGCCAAAATAGACCAACAAGGGGTAGAATTTAGTTCTCATTTAGATGGCTCTAAGCATCGCTTGACTCCCCAAAAATCAATCCAGATTCAGGAGGCCTTAGGGGCGGATATAATTTTGGCTTTTGATGAATGCACTTCTCCCTTAGCCACTAAACAATATACTCAACGAGCCATAGAAAGAACCCATCGCTGGGCTGAAATCTGTCTCCAGATAAAAGAGAGGAAAGACCAATTTCTTTTTGGCATTATTCAGGGTGGTCAGTGGCCGGATTTAAGAATAAAGAGCGCTCAATTTATCAGTCAATTGCCTTTTGATGGTTTAGCTATTGGCGGTTCCTTAGGTAAAACCAAAAAGGATATGTTTAAGATTCTGGATTGGGTTATTCCAGAAATACCAGAGCAAAAACCTTGTCATCTTTTAGGTATTGGTCAGCCCGAGGATTTGCTTAAAGCAATAAAAAAAGGCGTTGACCTTTTTGACTGCGTTTATCCGACTCGCTTAGCCCGTCACGGCACTTTTTTAACCGGGTCAGGGGAATTGAATATCTTAAACTCATCTTTTCAAAGAGATAAAAAACCAATCATGAAGAACTGTGCTTGTTACACCTGCCGAAATTTCAGCCGGGCTTATCTTCACCATCTCTTTAAGACCAAAGAAATGCTTGGTCCTTGTTTAGCTACTTTTCACAACCTTTGGTTTATTTATCAATTTATGAAAAAGATTAGAAAAGATATTAAGGATGATAAATTTTAGAAAATATGCTATACTTAAATTGAAAGGAGAAATATTTATGCCAAAAATATTTATTACGCGGCAGATTCCTGAAAAAGGAATCAATTTATTAAAAGAAAAGGGCTGGGAAGTTTCTATTGGCCCAGAAGGAAAAATATCACAGGAGGAATTATTAAAAGGCGTTAAGGGGGTTGAGGCTATTTTGTCAGTTCTAACGGAAAAAATTGACGGCCAAGTGATGGAGACAGCTGGTCAACAGTTGAAGATTGTGGCTAATTATGCGGTTGGCTATAATAATATTGATCTGGCTGAAGCCAAGAAAAGAGAGATTATGGTCACTAACACGCCTGGCGTTTTAACCGAAGCAGTGGCTGAACATACTATTGCTTTGCTTTTTGCCATTGCTGAAAGAATTGTTGAAGCAGATAGATATACTCGGGCCGGCAAATTCAAGGTCTGGGGACCCAAACTTCTTTTAGGAGCTGATATTAAGGGAAGAACTTTGGGCATTGTTGGTTTAGGCCGGATTGGTTCATCAGTTGCTCAACGGATGCAGGATGGCTTTGAAGTAAAAATTATTTATTTTGATGTTAAGCGTAATGAGGAATTAGAAAAGAAGTATAATATAGAATATCGAGAATTAGATGATTTATTAAAAGAAGCTGATTTTGTTAGTTTACATACCGCTTTAACAAAGGAGACAAAACATTTGATTAATGCCGAGAGATTAAAGATGATCAAGCCAACAGCTTATTTGATTAATACAGCCCGTGGCCCAATAATTGATGAAAAGGCGCTCTTAGAGGTTTTGAAAAATAAAGAAATTGCTGGAGCGGCTCTTGATGTTTATGAGAATGAGCCGGAATTAACGCCTGGTTTAACTGAATTAGAAAATGTTGTTTTAACTCCTCATATTGCTTCAGCTACTAAAGAAACCCGCGACAAAATGTCTGAAATGGCCGCCCAAAACATCATCGCTGCCTTAGAAGGCCAAACCCCGCCGAATTTAGTCAAGGCAAAATGATTCTTTCTAATCAGGAAAAATCAGTTTTTAGAAAAGGTTATCAGATAATAGCTGGTATTGACGAAGTTGGTCGTGGTTCTTTGGCCGGGCCAGTTGCCGCCGCTATTGTCACTCTCAAAAGGGTATGTATTTCAAGGACGCGCCTTAAAATACATACCCTTAGGGATTCTAAATTATTGACGGCCAAGCAAAGAGAAGAAATTTTTGAGATGGTTAAAAATGAACCGAAGATTGAGTGGCGAGTTAGTTTTGTCTGGCCAAAAGTAATTGACCGAATTAATATTTGGCAGGCGACTCTTTTAACTTGGCGGCGGTCTTTAAAAAAACTTAATCTGCAGCCAAATTTTTTATTTTTAGATGGAAAAATGGAAATACCTCATTTAAAAATAGCCCAGCGACCAATTATTAAAGGTGACCAAAAAATCTTTCTCTTGTCTTTAGCTTCAATTATGGCTAAAGTTAGTCGAGATAGATTAATGGAACGGCTTGAACAAAAATATCCAGAATACGGGTTTGCTCAACACAAGGGATATGGGACAAAGCTCCACGTAGAAAAATTAACCAAGTTTGGTCCTTGTCAAATTCACCGTAAAAGTTTCAGGCCAGTTTTTGCCAATTTGCCTTTTCCAGAAAAAGTCTATTATATTGTCAGTCGGATTCCTCGTGGCCAAGTAATGACTTATCAACAAGTGGCTCAAAAAATTGGCCAGCCACGAGCTTATCAAGCAGTTGGCAATGTTCTTAATAAAAACACTGATTCTCAAGTACCTTGTCATCGGGTGATTCGTTCCGATGGACGATTAGGAGGATATAATCAAGGAGTTAGGATAAAAAAAGACCTTCTTAAGAAAGAAGGTCTTTTATTTCTGTAAA
>Ga0114922_10006998_pt1 | contig 10325 bp, 7 predicted proteins | sample AartaG_FD_100975 | JGI IMG/M metagenome (GOLD analysis project Ga0114922, IMG submission 100975) | Deep subsurface microbial communities from Aarhus Bay to uncover new lineages of life (NeLLi) - Aarhus_00045 metaG | ecosystem: Environmental > Aquatic > Marine > Oceanic > Sediment | place: Aarhus...
CCTGTAATTTTCCGGATGTATTTCCTTTTTCATCTCTTCTTTTTATTATAATAATTCTTACTCTTAGGGCTCGCAAAATTAATCAAGAATTATTAAAACACAAAGAATTGGTTTATTAATTATCTGATTTTTGTTCTTTTGTTTCCACAAGTTCTTTCATTTCATCCTCGAGTCGAATGAATTCGATATCCTTATTAATCATATACCTGTAAGTGACATGTGTTTTTGCCTGTTCAGCTCCTACAGCCCTGTACACTGACAGCATAATCTTATTAAAATCACCCACCCATGACAGCTCCAGTTCTGTATAGTAACGTTTTTTCATAAAAACATGATAGAGGCATTTGAAAATTGCCGATTCGACACCACTGTTCCTGAAGGCAGGTTTTACACCTGCCACAACGGCTCTTATACGCGTCATGGTATGCTTTCTTTTCAGGTACAGGAACTTTAGTATATTCCAGAGATGGAGTTTACCGTTAAGGTGTTTCAGTATCTGGTTCAGGTCAGGATACAGGATAAAGAATGCAATTGGTTCACCATTATGGTATGCAAACCATATTAATTCCTCATCCAGGAAAGCTTTACCTTTTTTTACTGTATCATCAAAATCTGAAGGCTCCATAGGCTGGAAATCTTCCCTGAATTCAGACCAGGTGGCATTATATATATCAACGAGGTCATTGGTATACTTGTCAGCATTCCGGAAGGTAAAATGTTCGAATGAATATCCCGGTTTGCGGCTAATCCATTCAGCAATCTTCATAAATCGCTCAGGGAAAACATTTACCGAGGCAATATCCCTGTGGAAGCTATATTGATTGAAGTAGTTCCTGAATCCGTATTTTTCAAAATAATCACTGTAGTACTCTTTATTATATGGCATTCCATATCCCTGCTGAACAAATCCTTCCACCAGCAATCCCCAGTTTGACTCATTTGATCCGAAATTAACAGGTCCATCAACGGCTTCCATCCCGTTATCTTTTAACCATTCTATGGCTGTATTAAAAAGCATGAATGCAGCTTTTTCATCCTCAATAACTTCAAAAAAACCTATTCCTCCTGTTGGCTGCCTGTAGGCTTTTGAACGATTGTGATCAATAAAAGATGCAATTCGGCCGATAACTTTGTTGTTTCCGTTAAGGAGAATCCATCTTTTCAACTCACCATGGGTAAAAGCCTTGTTCTTCCCGGGGTCAAATATAGCATTGAATTCTGAATCGAGTGGACAAACCCAGTTGGGATCATCCCTGTAATGCCATTTATGAAATTCAAGAAACCTCTTACTGTCTTTTTTATCAACAACTTCTTTAATTACCATATTGGAATTCTAATTATTCATATTAAACCAGTTTTTCACCAGCTCACCGGACGCTCCTGATTCTTTTTTATGGACAAATTCGTTATCTTTTTTATTGTAAAGATAATCTTTCTTCCATATCTCCTTATTATCTGATATTTCCCTGATTGCACTTATTATATAATCCAATTCACTGTCGGTCGTAGTGGGATGCAGCGACATCCTTATCCACCCTGGCTTTTCAGAGAGGTCGCCACTATTGATTTTCTCTGTTATTTCATGGCTTTTATCATATGAAACCTGGAGCAGGTAATGTCCATAAGTACCGGCACAGGCACATCCTCCCCTGGTCTGTATACCGTACTTATCACTTAATATCTTTACTACAAGATTGTAATGGATATCTTCAAGATAAAATGAAAACACCGGTAGTCTGTCTTCTACATTATCGGCCAGTATCTTAAGTCCTTCTATTGATCTCAGTTCCCTGAAGGTTTTATGCACCAACTGTTCCTCTCTTTCCCTGATCTTACCCGTACCCATCTGTTCCTTAATATTTATTGCGAGAGCTGCACGTATAGCCTGTATAAACCCTGGCGTTCCTCCATCTTCCCTGGCCTCAATATCATCAACATATTTATACTCGCCCCATGGATTGGTCCAGTCGACAGTACCACCACCCGGATTATCCGGGACCTCTCGATTATACAAGACTGAATCGAAAACCATGACTCCCGAGGAACCCGGTCCTCCAAGAAATTTATGAGGTGAAAAGAATACGGCATCCAGTTTTTCCATAGGTTCTGATGGATGCATATCGATATCTATATATGGTGCGGAAGCAGCAAAGTCGATAAGGCAGATACCGCCATTTTCATGCATTATCCTTGCCAGTTCATAATAAGGTGTGCTTACACCTGTAACATTTGAGCATGAGGTAAAAGATCCAATTTTGAATTTTCTGTCTTCATATTTCTTTAGTTCCTGCCTTAATATTTCTGGATCAACCAGCAGGCCGCCACCGGGTGGCAGCATTACCACATCGGTAAGTGTTTCATACCATGATGTCTGGTTTGAATGGTGCTCCATATGGGTTATGAAAACAACAGGTTTTTCCATATCTTTCAGACATGGAAAGTTTTTATGCTGGCAACTCTTAAGACCCATAATACGCATAAATTTGTTTATAACGGTTGTCATGCCCGATCCTGCAGTTATCAACACATCATTTGGGCCTGCGTTCACATGTTGTTTTATTATCTTCTGGGCTTCATGATACGCCCAGGTCATACGCTTGCCTGTTTCACTGGTTTCTGTATGTGTATTGGCAACAAACTGTCCAAAATCCCTGACTATTTTTTTTTCCAGCGGTCTGTACAACCTGCCGCTGGCTATCCAATCACAGTATACTATTGGCTGCCTGCCATAAGGAGAATCGTATGACGCAACAATGCCCACGATATTATCCCTGTAATGCTGAAAGTATTTTTCCAGTTCGTTCATCGTCTGTTGTCTTCACGTTATAAGGTGTACAAATATATTGAGAATTTTTAAATAGAATGCCGCCTGCGCTGGTGCGGTTTTTACTCACTCCGCTGGCGCGAGTCTCCAGCATTGCCCTCCGAAGCTCTGCGAAGGTGGGACTCGAGCCATCCGGGTTCGTCGCGCTCATCCCGATTTATCGGGATTTGGTCTTCAGTTGCAGATCCCTGATCAAGTCAGGGATGACATTTCCTTCAGGTACCTGCATAAGGGTCCCGTTTATGGATGATGAATGGTTACCGCCGGTTCTGTCGAGAGGCAAATTCAGTCGTTTCAGGTCAAAGAAACGCTGTCCCTCACCCCAGAGTTCAACACGGTGTTGTATCATGATCTCATCAATCAGGTCCTGTCCTGTATTTGTTGAAAGCGTATAGGAAAGATCACGGGCAACTGCCATAGGGTAAAGGGCTGCAGCTGCTTCTGCATCATGACCCTGTCGGGCTTCTTTCAGAATGACATTTAGCTGATATCTATAATCCTGTGGTCGATCAGTACAAACAGTATTGTTAATAATACAGAATAGATGAAAAATGTTAATAGAGGGATATATTCAGTGGGTTTTATCTTCATCTTTATCCAGAGGTACCCTGCGAGGTATACCTTACTGAGAAAATATACGGCGAAAGTTGCGAGTGCCACCCCAACTGCACCATAATCTTTCACCAGCCATAAGCTCAGGGGAAGATTAACCACCAGCTCAAAAATAGCTGCACTCATTGCTACACCTGTTTTTTTCCTGCCTATTATAATTGTTTGCGGAAAGAGCAGTCTTGGTATGACAAGCATTATGTATATCATGAAAATATCAGCACTCCTCAGGAAATAGGGTGTAAACATACGCGGATAAAGCCATCTGGAAAAAAGCAGCACCAGCATTGACATAGGGAAAAGGTAATGCATAAGGTTACGTGATTTTTTTTTGATGACCTGAAGCGATTCTTTCAGTTTTGTCCTTGTTCCAAACTGTGGAAGCATGGCATTGCTAAGACCTGTAGCAAGCATCATGACAACAGGGAACTCCTTGGCACCGTACCTGAAAATTGCAAACATCCGTGGGTCATCAAAATGAGCCGATACAATGATACCGTCTATATATTGAGCTGATCCACTTATTAGGGCTGTTATTATTAAAGGCCAGCCCAGCTTCAGATGCTCCTTCATAAAATCAAAGGAGATCCTGAATTCAGCATACCTGAAAAGTAATATTATTAACCAGACCCACCTGACAGCTGTTATGAATAATAACCCGTAAATAGCCCACATAATACCTTTACCGGCCAGTATGGGAGCAATAATTAATACCAGCTGTGCCAGGAAGGTGTAAATCCCATACTGGAATATTCGATAAGCACGATCCTTAAGTAGATAAATATACTCGATCAGGCACACCGGACTACTTAGCAACAGGTAAAGAAGCAGAAGATTCAAATATGGTGTATTACCTGTATATCCATAAACAGAGAAACTGCTTTTCAGGGCATGCCCTGAAAAGAAAAATAACAGGCTGAAAGCCAGCAGCAGCAAGAATGCATTGAATATCTCGGGCGATTTTTCACTGATATTCTCACCCAGTCGCCTGAAGGTGCGATTACGGTTATATAAGGGTAGCAATGACTGTATGATGCCGGTCACCCAGAAGAAACTTAGGAAACTGGCGATAAACATGAACATTTCCCACGAACCGATCGCTTCAGGAGAAAGGTAGCTTTTAGTAAATACAATACTTATTATAAAAAATACTACAAAGCGAAGTAACTGAAACAGTTGCAGTCCCGAAATATTATTTATGAATTTTGGTTTTGCCAAAATATTTTCTTAATTTATAGGTGTGTTAAACGTAATAATAGCAGGTAAATAAAGGAATCGCATCCTTGGTTCATTTTTTAGGGAACCGTGCAAAGATAATAATTGAACAGTGAGTATGGCAAAAAGCCTTAAAATTTTGCAATATTATTTTTTTACATTTTCTTTGCATTCCGGATATGGTGAATGTAGCTCAGTTGGTTAGAGCACTGGATTGTGGTTCCAGGGGTCGTGGGTTCGAATCCCATCTTTCACCCGGACATTTAAAGCCGGCACACTGCGTGTGCCGGCTTTAAATATCTGGTGGTACTCCCCAAAGGGATCATGACTCCGGTCGTTTCTTCCACCAAAGCCTTCGGCGTAGGCGGGCTTCATTCCCTCAGGATGACAGGGCTTTTACAAGCTTATTATACCTGCTGTACGAGTAAAAGGACAGTACCAGCAATACTGCTATTGAAATATACACAAAAGCAGGTATAGGAACTGGATCTCCACCTGCGTATGAATGCAAACCCGTCAGGTAATAATTGACCCCGAAATAGGTCATAAGCACCGCTGAAAAAGCATATACTGACATAATATTAAATACAAAAATGCTGTTCAGTGCTTTAATATTCTTTGAATGAATAACAAAAGCATAAACTATCATTGTTATAAGCGACCATGTTTCCTTGGGATCCCAGCCCCAGTACCTACCCCATGATTCATTCGCCCATACTGCGCCAAGGAATGTACCTATAGTTAAGAAATACAATCCAAGGGCAAGGGTACGGTAATTAATTACGGAAAGATCATCAACTGTTTTCAGTATATGCTTCCTGTTATCCTGTGTATTAAGGGAATAGAGTATCATATTCACCAGTCCCAGTATTGCTCCAAGTCCAAGAAACCCGTAGCTTGCAGTAATAACTGATACATGCAATGTAAGCCAGTAGGACTGCAGTACTGGGACCAGGTTGGTTATCTCAGGATCCATGAAACTAAGATGTGCTACCATCAGGGTAAGTGATGCGAGCACTGCCGTTGCAGCCAGGGTAAGTGAAGACCGGCGGCTGAAAAACAAACCAGCAAGAACTGTTACCCATGAAATAAAAAGCATTGACTCATAACCGTTACTCATGGGTGAATGTCCTGAAATATACCATCTTATGCCAAGACCGAGGCTGTGAAAAATAAATCCAAGCAGGATAAGTCCGGAAAAGACCTTAATTACCGGTGCTTTGCCTGTTCTACCCCTTATAATCATTGTGATTAGTATAATAAGCATTACAATACCAACTGTTGCATAATAAGGGAACAGCCGTTCGAAGATCATTGATTTATAGTAGAATATTTCAGCTTTAATCTGGCTTTCCGATGGCAGATCATAACCTGCAAATTTCCGCTGATAGTTGATCAAGGATTCCAGGTACTCATCTGCCCTGCTATAGTTGCCTGTATTTTTACCTTCAAATAATGCACTGGTATACAGGGAGAGGATATTACTAATATAAAGGCTATCTTCCTTATGGATTGCATTTCCCAGTGCCTGGGAAGGAGTTCCCCAGTTATCAGTGCCGTCCCTGAGGGGGAAAAACCTGAAAAACTCACCCCTTGCCAGCATCATGATAATATTTAACCTCTCATCAACCTTAATGATCTCTTTATCCATTTTATTTCTCTCACCTGTAGGTTTATTTACAACCTCCTGTATCATGCTGGATAGAATATATTCACCCTTGTCAAAATCTATCAATTGATTTACAGAGACATACTCTTCGGTTATACCTATGGTTTTTCTCAGGTCCTTATTTGACACTTTTATCAGAGGCTCATCCTGCCAGTTCTGAAAATCTGTGCTCAATCCCATAAACACCTGCATTGGCGAATAACCCTGATAGCTGTTTTTACGGCTTATCTTTCTTAGGATATCGTTACTGAGTGTAAAGAGAGGCTTTGTTCTTCCCCTCTGGTCCTGTACCAACACTTTCCCGAACTCCTCAACTTTTTCTTTATCGTATACTATTTTAGAAGGATTAGCCCTGGCACCAATGTTCAGTGAAAGAAAGAGGATAACCACTGCAAGTAATTTAGATCCTGAATTTCTCCATAAAGAAGGTTTGATTTTCCTGAATACCGAGTTTTTGTTAATCAATGACAGAATTATAAAAACAAACAGGAGAGCATACCCTGTATATGTAAACACCATGCCGGCCCTGTCATGGTTTAAAGATAAAATAGTCCCTTTTTCATCGGGGTCATAGGATGACTGGTAAAACCTATAACCCCGGTATTTAAGGATATTATTCATATATATTGAATATGGCATATTTATTTCATTCTCCTTATCAATGAGCACAACCTCGCTGCGGTATCCCGAGGGGCTCGATGAACCCGGGTATCTTTCAAGTATAAAGTCATCAAGCATTATCGTAAACGGGAAATCTATCCTTTCAGGTCCATATGAGACTATGAACCTTTTATCACTAAATTCAGTCTCTGCCGTATCTATATTCCCATTATAAATATCATATACATATAATCTTCTTAGGTCAGTACCATATCTCAGTTCAATTTCAAAAGCATCTTTTCCTGTAACAGAATTTTCCTGGTCAATGCTAACCGGTACTACCCTGCCGCTTAATGATAATTTTTGCGGTACGATCCTGTAGTGAGGGGTGGTATAAATTATCATTCCCCTGAAAGCAGTTTCTTCGCCTGCAGGTATGGTAACTGTTTCGCGTGTCATCATACTCATACTTGTAAGCTCGGTATCTGAAATGATGCTGAAAGTATCAGCCTTTAACCTAATTCTCAGGTCACAGCTCTCATCATCACCGAATCCCAGCTTGAGATTATCAAAGCTTCTGCTTTCCCCTTCTGCCAGGTAGACCACTTCACGGAATGTTCTGCCCCTGGTGATCAGTAATGCTATAATTGGCATGCCATCTTCAGTATCGACCACCGACTCACTCGCATTTGGGATATACCTGGAGTACCTTACCGAAAAAGGAATATTATCCATTTCGCCTTCCCTGTAGAAACTACCCAGGGATGTATTTGTCACCATCACTCTTTCTTCATGTGACACAAGCAGCTCATCCTGGTTATTATATATATCAATTGACATATATTTATCACTGGTTAGTCCGTGTGAAGCAGACTGTCCCTCGCGGATATGGACTTTCCCCTCATACCCTGTATATCGTGTTATTGCAGCCCCTGCTATTATTATTATAAATGACAGGTGAAAAATAAGTACAGTAAGTTTCTTCTTTTTATACAGTTTATAAATAAAGATCTGTCCACTCAGATTAATAACCAATAACAGGAATATCAGTTCAAACCATCTGCTATTATATATTAGCTGGCGCGCCGATGCAGCACCAAAATCATTTTCGATAAAGGTGGCTACTGCCATAGCTACAGTAAAGACCACAAATAAAACACCCGTAAAAACGGGTGAAAAAAGCATTCGTAAATTAAATTTCATAGGTAATATTATCCGTTATCTGATATCATTTGTAATTTGTCTTTCTTAAGTATCTTTATGTCAGGGCAATCCGAGCTTATTATACCTTCATCAGAAAAGTCTTTCAATATTCTGACAATGCTTTCCTTTGCCATTCCGGCCATATCGGCCAGTTCCTGGCGGGTCAGCAATGGTGTGAATTCATCAGAGTTGAATACTTCATTTGCAAGATACAAAAGAACTTCAGCCACTCTGCCCGGCATTTTTTTCTGTGTCATACTCAGCAACTTTTCAAGATAAAAATGAGACATGGTGCTCATTTCTTTTATGACTCCTTCAGCAAAAGACTTGTTGTGCCTGAACAGGTCTTTAATTACTTCAATGCTGATGAAACAAACTTTAGCTTCATTAATGCTGGAGACCGAAAAAGTATACCGTGAATCAGTATAAATTCCAGGTCCCACTATCATCATTCCGGGTTTGGCAATACTGATTATTAGGTTCTTCCGTCCCTGCCCTTCCATGTATATCTTTGCCATTCCCGAACGCAGGAAGACTGCATTTGAGGCTGGTGATGATTGTTTAATTATCATCTCCCCCTGTCTGAAATCTGCTTCATACCTGCTTGCTTCCAGCAACACCAGTTCTTTATCAGTCAGCACCTTGAAATTTGCCCAGCCTTCTTTACAATCAATACAATTGCAAATATTCTCTTTTGCCATAGATTTTCCTCCCTGTAAGAAAACATAATTATACAACAATACCAGAATATGATATCAATACGGATAATGCTCGAAAACATTATGTGTGTTGATATTTATCAACAAAGATACAAGAAACTATCACTCAACGCAAAGGACAAGATCAATACTGTTATAAAAGTAACAAAAAAAAAAAAACCTTACATTGCATTGCACATTATTTAAGAAAATATTATAAACAGACATTAAAATTCATACCCATGAAGAAACTATCAAATCTATTACTGATTATTGCCGCAGTAACCTTTGCTTTTACCGCCTGTGAGGGACCGGAAGGGCCACAGGGACCAGCAGGACCAACAGGACCAACGGGACCACAGGGACCAACAGGGCCAGCAGGTACTGCAGGTTGTATTACATGCCACGACAATAATCAGATCATCACTGCATTTTCAGCACAGTGGGAGGCATCGATTCATGCTACCGGTGGCAATGCAGAAAGAAATGACGCTGACTGTGCCCCCTGCCATACAAGCCAGGGATTCCTTGAAGTGAATGCAGCAGGTGATTTTGAGTCAACTATAGGGAACAAGGAAACAGCAAATGTAATAAGTAATCCTAACCAGATCAATTGCTACACATGCCATGGCATCCACAATACCTATACCGAGGATGACTGGGACCTGAATAAGACTGGAGCCACAGTTGGGTGGCATAGTGTTGACGCTTCAACCGCCACCACCGTTGATATAGGTGCGGGTAATATGTGTACAGGCTGCCACCAGGGAAGAGCGCTTGAGTATACACTTGCCAACTGGGACGATGGAGGAACAGCTATAATTTCAGATATTGAATCATACCGCTGGGGAATTCACCACGGACCACAGTATAACATCTATGTAGGTGAAGGCCTTTATGAATTTGAAGGTTCAACAAGCTACCCCGCAGAAGATAACCACTTTTTGGGAGCAGCTTCTGATGGCTGTGTAACATGTCATATGAATGATGCGTACGGCATACAGGCCGGTGGCCATACATTCAGTGTTGGTTATGAATATCACGGATCTATAGTCGCTAACTGGCCTTCTTTATGTTTAGAATGTCATACTCCCGAAGGTATACTTGACCTTGATGTTGTAATGGAAACAATCCAGACAGATATTGCCGGACTGCTTGAGGAACTTATGACAGAATTGCAGACTGCCGGCGTTATGGATGCTGACGGATACCTTGTGCACACAAGCCGTCCAGATGTAGTTGCGCCACAGACAGAAGAGCACCTTGCAGCCTTCACCAACTGGCAGGCTATTGAAGAAGACAGGAGTATGGGTTTCCATAATCCTGAATATACTGAAGCAGTACTGCTGAACACCCTGGAAGTAGTATTCGGAGTTGTTAAGTAATAAAGATAGTCTTCATACAATCGAGTAGGAAGCAGGTGATTAATTCACCTGCTGTCCTCTCACACCACCGTACGTGCCGTTCGGCATACGGCGGTTCGTTAAATTTAAATTACAATACACAA
>Ga0114922_10006999_pt1 | contig 10325 bp, 5 predicted proteins | sample AartaG_FD_100975 | JGI IMG/M metagenome (GOLD analysis project Ga0114922, IMG submission 100975) | Deep subsurface microbial communities from Aarhus Bay to uncover new lineages of life (NeLLi) - Aarhus_00045 metaG | ecosystem: Environmental > Aquatic > Marine > Oceanic > Sediment | place: Aarhus...
ATCGACGTTTTCAATTGTCTGTAATCATCTTAGCTGCTATAACACCTGTGCTTGTGGCCATAGATGTTGAAGTGATACGCTGGCCAACAGTTTTTATTGCCGCCCTCGTGGCCATTGGAACAACTATACTTAAGACATTCAAATACCAGGAAAACTGGATTAACTATAGAACCACCTGTGAGACTCTGAGGAAGGAAATCCATTTCTACAAAGCAGGCTTGGGTGATTACAGAGACACAGAGGATCGTGAAGCTTTATTCGTCGAGAGAGTTGAGTCATTAATTTCGCGTGAAAATACTATGTGGTTAACAACACAGAGATCCAAGGAGGAAAAAAAGAGCTCTTCATAGCTGACACTTAACCGACGCACACGGATATGGTGAAGAGAGGCTTTTTTCGTTCGGAATGATTTTATGAAAGAGGCTGCAGGGGCAATGGATTTGAAATTTTTAGAGAAGAAGCAATTGAAGATTACTTTTATTACGCTATTGGCTGTTTGGATTCCTGCGGAGGCAAGAGAAGGAAGTTTGCCGGAAGTGATGGTGTCGAACGTTCGGCGTGTGTTTTATAACGGGGAGCATAACGCATTTACGGATTTGATACGATTCAAGGGCAGGTTCTATCTTACGTTTCGGAGCTGTCCGGACGGACATATGGTGCATCCGACATCGTCGATAATAATTCTTTCCAGCAGTGACGCGAAGCAGTGGAAACAGGTACATCGATTCAGCGTTGCCAAGCGCGATACGCGCGATCCGCATTTTCTCGCCTTCAAGGGCAAGCTGTTCGTTTATACCGGGACATGGTACAGCGGGGAAACGACGCTGAAATCCGAAGACTATGACCTGAACAAGCATCTGGGTTACGCCGCATGGAGCGAGGACGGGGCGAAGTGGCACAGCCCGATTATGCTGGAAGGTACGTTCGGTCACTATATCTGGCGGGCCAATACGTTGGGGACTAAGGCGTATCTGTGCGGGCGGCGGAAGAAGGACTTTGAGATGGCGCCGAGGGGTGAAGGCCCGACGGTGGAATCGGCAATGCTGGAAAGCGACGATGGCCTTATCTGGCGGACGCGCAGTTTGTTTCAGGAGGTGCGCGGCGACGAGACGGCATTTCAATTCGAGGCCGATGGGAGTATTATCGCCATCGGGCGCAGGGGCAGGGACAATGTCCAACTACTAAGGTCGCAGCCGCCTTATATGCGGTGGCAGCGAGAAGAACTCGACAGGTATATCGGCGGGCCGCTACTGGTACGCTGGGGCGGGAGGTTCGTAGTCGGCGGGCGAAAAACTATCGGAGACAAAGGGCCGAAAACATCGATGTGCTGGCTTGTTAGAGATAAACTGTACGAATTTGCAGAACTACCCAGCGGCGGCGATAATTCATATCCGGGCTTTGTCGAAATCAGTCCGAAGCGAGCCATTATGTCGTGGTATTCTTCACATGAAAAAGATGCAGACGGCAAGACCATAACAGCGATTTATATGGCAGACCTTTTAATTGATTAATGATTATTGACTATTGATTATTGGAAAAATACACAAGACCCAAGACACAAGAGAATCATAAACCCATCAATAAATTAATGGGCTAACTGTAATTGATTGAAGTTTGGCGGAGGGAAAGACTTGACAGGGAGAATGGTAAAGGATTAAATATCGGCTGGGGGTAAACGGATAAGAAAAATAAAACAGACTCAGGAGAGAGAAAATCATGAAAAAAGAGGATAAAGTAACGATATCAAGACGAGGATTTATGGGCGGAGCGGCGGCCATAGCGTCCTCAACTATTATGTCGCGATATGCTCTGGGCAGATCAGGCGGCCGGGGAATGAGAAAGCCCAATTCAAATTTCAACGGCGTACAAATCGGGACCATCACATACAGCTTCCGCGGAATGCCCGGCACGGCGCAGGACCTTCTTAAATACCTTCTTAGATGCGGGCTCAACTCGGTCGAATTGATGGGTGACGCGGCGGAGCAATTCGCGGGTATGCCGAGAGGGGCCGGACGGGGCCCAAGGAGAGGCCGGGGACAGATGACCGATGAGCAGCGACAAGCCCGGCGAAAAGCACAGGAAGACCAGCTCAAATGGCGTTTATCGGTTTCGATGGACAAGTACAAAGCCCTTCGCAAAATGTATAACGATGCAGGGGTGAAAATCCATATCGTCAAGTTCGGCAGTATCGGCAATGAGAATATGACGGACGGGGAGATTGACTATTACTTCAATGTAGCCAAGGCACTCGGGGCCAAGGGTATTACGAGGGAACTTTCAGAGGAAGCCGCCCTGAGACTCGGGCCGATTGCCGATGAGCACAAGATTATGATCGGTTTCCATAACCATACCCAGCTTAAATCCACGACATACGACGGACCTATTTTGTCGTATGGAAAATATTTGGGGATCAATTTCGACATTGGTCATTTTGTAGCCGGGACGAACGAGTCGCCGATACCGCTGATACAGAAGCACCATGACCGAATCCTTAGCCTTCATTTGAAGGACCGGAAGGTCAATAACGGCCCGAATATGCCCTTCGGTGAGGGTGACACGCCGGTGGCGTTAATCCTGCAGTTAATGAAGAGAGAGCGTTGGAAGTTTCCGGCCGATATCGAACTCGAATACAGGGTGCCCGAAGGTTCGGATGCAGTGGCTGAAGTCACCAAGTGCGTTCAATTTTGCAGGGAATCGCTGGTTTAAATTGGTGGGTCAAATCCCACCCTATGGGTGAAGAGCACGGCCAAACAAGTTTGACCGTGGCACCCTTCGTGACAAGCTGCGCGAGGAATCGCGGCTTATTTTATGTCTGCGTGATAGCTCTGCAGTGACTTTATCTGTCCGGGTTGTTTCCTGAAGGCGGCAATGCCCTTTGAGGTCGCGGCGGCGGCGGCCACTGTCGTGATGTAAGGAATTTTGTATTTGATGGCGGCCTTGCGAATATAGGAATCATCGTATTTACTTTGCTTGCCGGCCGGCGTATTGATGACAAGCTTAATGTCTCCGTTTTTGATATTATCAAGGATATTCGGCCTTCCTTCGTGCATTTTAAGGACACACTGCGATTGTATTCCGTGCCCGGCAAGAAAATCGCAGGTCCCTTTGGTTGCTATGATATTAAAGCCGATATCCTTAAACTGTTTTGCCATTTCGAGTGCTGCGGATTTGTCATTGTCCGAGATAGTGATAAGGACGTTTCCTTCCGAGGGCAGGGGCAGTTGCGTCGCCTCCTGGGCCTTATAGAAGGCAAGCCCGAACGAATCGGCCATGCCGAGTACCTCGCCGGTGGAGCGCATTTCCGGACCGAGTAGAGGGTCAACTTCATGGAACATATTAAAGGGAAAGACCGCTTCCTTGACGCCGAAATGAGGAATGGACATTCTCTGCAAATTCATATCGGAAAGATTCTTTCCGAGCATAAGCTGCGTGGCGATCGGGACCATTGGGATGCCGCAGACCTTGGAGACGAGCGGGACGGTCCTCGAAGCGCGGGGATTGGCCTCGAGGATGTAAACAACGTCATTGGCGATGGCGTACTGGATGTTCATCAGGCCTACCACGTTAAACTCGATGGCGATTTTTCGGTTAAAGTCATAGATTGTTTTTAGATGCTTTTCGGGGATGCTGACGGGCGGGAGCACGCAGGCCGAGTCGCCGGAATGGACGCCGGCAAGCTCGATATGCTCCATAATCGCGGGCACAAAGGCGTCAGTGCCGTCGGCAATGGCGTCGGCTTCGACTTCGATGGCGTTTTCCAGGAATTTATCTATCAGGATAGGCCTTTCGGGCGAGACGCCGGTTGCCCTTTCGACATAAAACTTCAGCATCTCTTCATCGTGAACGACCTCCATAGCGCGGCCGCCGAGGACATAGGAGGGCCTTACCATTAACGGGTAGCCGATTTGATCTGCGATTTTGAGGGCCTGGTCCAGGGTGCTTGCCATGCCGGATTCGGGCTGGGGGATGCCGAGCTTTTTCATTAACTTTCGAAATCTGTCCCTGTCTTCGGCAAGGTCGATTTTTTCCGGGGATGTCCCGAGAATTTTCACGCCAGCTTGCTCCAGCTCTGCGGCGATGTTGAGCGGCGTCTGGCCGCCGAATTGTACGATGACGCCTTCGGGCTTTTCCTTATTATAAATACTCAGGACATCTTCGACGGTGAGCGGCTCGAAATACAATTTATCTGAGGTATCGTAGTCGGTTGAAACAGTTTCCGGATTGCAGTTGACCATGATGGTTTCGTAGCCCATATCGCGAAGTGCGAACGCGGCGTGAACACAGCAATAGTCGAATTCGATACCCTGGCCGATACGATTCGGCCCGCCGCCAAGTACCATTATCTTGCGTTTATCGCTGACCTGCACTTTATCCGGAGCGTTATAAGTTGAGAAGTAGTAGGCGGCATTTTTCACGCCGCTTACGGGGATGGGCTCCCATGCCTCAACGACATTAAGGGCGATGCGTCTTTTCCTTATCTTTTCTTCGGGGGTATCGAGGAGTTTGGCCAGATAGTTGTCTGCGAATCCGTCCTTTTTTGCCTGGATGAGAAGGTCGTCCGGCAATTTTTTGTTTTTGTATTTCAGTATTTCATCTTCAAGCTCCACCAGCTCTTTCATCTGCTCGATAAACCAGTGTTTAATATGGGTCATTTCGAAGATAGTATCGACACCGACGCCTTTTCGCAGGGCCTCGTACATAACAAACTGGCGCTCACTGGTTGGTTCTCTTAAGAGCTCCAAAAGCTCATCAGGAGATTTATTATTAAAATCTTTTGCAAATCCGAGACCATAACGTCCAATTTCAAGAGAGCGAATGGCCTTTTGAAACGCCTCTTTGTAGTTTTTGCCGATGCTCATGGCCTCTCCGACGGCGCGCATTTGTGTGCCGAGCTTGTCTTCGATGCCTTTGAATTTTTCGAAGGCCCAGCGTGCGAACTTTACAACCACATAGTCACCGGAGGGAGTATATTTTTCAAGCGTACCGTCGCGCCAATAGGGAATCTCATCCATAGTCAGGCCGCCGGCAAGCATTGAGGAGACCAGCGCGATTGGGAAACCGGTCGCTTTTGAAGCAAGTGCAGACGAGCGTGAGGTTCTGGGGTTGATTTCAATGACGACGATGCGGCCGGTTTTGGGGTCATGGGCAAACTGAACGTTGGTTCCGCCGATGACACCGATGGCCTCGACAATATCATAGGAATATTTCTGGAGGTGCTGCTGAAGCTCAGGGGCTATGGTCAGCATCGGAGCGGTGCAATACGAATCGCCCGTATGGACGCCCATGGCATCTACGTTTTCAATAAAGCAGACGGTGATTTTTTGATTCTTTGCGTCACGAACGACTTCAAGCTCCAATTCTTCCCACCCGAGTACCGATTCCTCGACAAGCACCTGCCCGACGAGACTGAAAGAGAGGCCCCGGTTGACAACTGTTCGAAATTCCTCGATGTTGTAAACCAGTCCGCCGCCTGTTCCGCCCATGGTATAAGCAGGGCGAATGACACAGGGCAGGCCGATATTTTCGAGGGCTTTTTCTGCTTCCTCCAAGCTATTTGCAATCTCGCTTCTGGGCATTTCGATGCCCAGTTGATTCATCGTGTCCTTGAAAGCCTGGCGGTCTTCCCCCCGCTCAATGGCGTCAACCTTCACGCCTATAATCTGTACGCCGTATTTTTCCAGGACGCCCCTGCGTGATAATTCCGCGGAAAGATTAAGGCCTGTCTGGCCGCCGAGATTGGGCAGGAGGGCATCGGGTCTTTCCTGTGCGATAATCTGCTCAATGGTTTTGACATTAAGCGGCTCAATATACGTTACATCCGCCATGCCGGGGTCGGTCATGATTGTTGCAGGGTTGGAATTTACCAGCACGATTTCATAGCCCAGCTTACGCAGGGCCTTGCATGCCTGTGTGCCTGAATAATCAAATTCACAGGCCTGACCAATAATAATCGGGCCTGAGCCAATAATCAGCACTTTGTGAATATCCTCGCGTTTTGGCATTTTTTATACACCTCGAAAATGTTGTTTCTTAACCCAGAATCTAAAAACAGACGGAATTTTCGCCCCCTTACCCAGAGGCTGAGGGATTTTATCAGAGGGGATTTAAGCTGTCAATAAATTTACCTTTTTGGTCGGAAGATTACTTGGATACCTTGATAGGTTGGGCAAGCCCCATCCCTACCGACATAAATAAATCGTCTTTGAGAGGTGAGTGGGCAGGGTGTATAATGGATTAGATTGAAAATATTCTTAAAGAAAGGCCGGACCGGTTTTATCATCGGCATCCTCAACAGGAGAAAATTGATATGCATGATAATATTTTATCATATTTGTTCACGTCCGTATTGTTTATTTTCCTGAACTGCTCTGCTCGTGTTTCTGGTCCTTTGCCGACTACAGTTTCGCAAACGACGTCAGTAAAATACTATTTCTCAGAAACAAATCAACCAACTTCCACCGACAAAAAAATACATCAAAAATCATCAGCTCCTGCAGAAACTGTCATTATTGATGCCAATTTCCCGGGAGGGAATATTATTGTCGAACGTATCGAGGGCAATACAATATTCCTGCGGCCTGATCAACGCGATTCTTCAACATGGTGGTTTTACTGGTATTTTCGGGTCCGCGGCGCTGCCGGCCGAACCCTTAAATTCCAGTTTATGGACAAGAACCCCATTGGCACACAAGGGCCGGCTTTTAGTACAGACGGCGGACATACATGGTCCTGGCTCGGTTCCCGGGCCGTGCAGGATTCTTCTTTTACATATAAGTTCGAGCAGCAGGGGCAAGATGTGCGTTTTTGTTTTTCGATACCATATCTCGAAGATGACCTTAGACAATTTCTACGGAAATATGCCGATAATTCGCATTTAGCAGTCTATGAGCTTTGTACAACCCGCGAAGGCCGTTCTGTTGAACGTTTACATGCAGGCAAGATTAATAGAAATCCAAAATATCGTGTTTTGCTCACGGCCAGACATCATGCCTGTGAAATGATTGCCTCCTACACGCTTGAAGGTTTGTTAGAGGTAATTTTATCCGATACGGCTCCGGGTCACTGGTTCCAAAATAATGTAGAGGTCCTTGTCGTACCTTTTGTAGATAAAGACGGCGTCGAAGAGGGTGACCAGGGCAAGAACCGCCGGCCACATGACCATAACCGTGATTATATCAACAGCAGTATTTATCCTTCTGTTCAGGCAATACGAAACTTCGTACCTCAATGGTCTAATACAAAACTGAAGGTTGTTATTGATTTACATTGCCCCTACATACGCGGCGAATACAACGAGGTAATTTATATTGTCGGCAGCTCTGATTCTTCTATTTGGCAGCAACAGCAGGAATTCGCTAAAATCCTGGAATCTGTTTGTGAAGGGCAGTTACCCTATTCCGCCGAAAGTAGCCTTCCGTTCGGCACTGCCTGGAATACGGCAGTGAACTATGGGCAATTCAAATCCTGCAGCCGCTGGGCCGGAGAACAGTCTTGTGTGTGCCTGGCTACTACTATTGAAATCCCTTATGCCAATGTGGGAACAACCGTAGTAACTGCTGATAATGCCCGTACTTTTGGCTGCGACCTGGCTCGCGCTTTGCGGCGTTATCTCGAAAACTCTACAAAATAGACAGAATTGAGAATGAAGATATTGAGATTGCCGCATCGGACTCTCTTCGGCTTGTTCAAATCGACAAGGAATTATATACTGGAAGTACTATCCTCGATGATTTATTAGTTTGAAAGCATCTTCGCCGCCGTTTATCAGATGGATTAAAGGCTGTGGTCTGTCAACGCCTTCGATGAACTTCGGCCTAGCCGCCCATGGTGTAACGCTTAAAACGCCGGTCAAATCCATCCAGTGCTGCAAGCGGGCAACGGGCAAATCCCAGGTCATGTGGAAGTGGTTGGCGGGCGGATATTGTTTGTACTCTACCATACTTGCGTATTTCGGGACGACAAACGTGTGGGGCCAGATAGGAGTGGTCAGCTCGCACATTGCCTTTGCAAGTTCGGCGGGCACTTCTGTGGTACGGGCCTGGTCCCAAATCATACTGAACAGTCCCGCAGGGCTGCTGTAAGCGCATCGAGCGGCGATGCCTTCGATGCCGGCGGGAGTCAAGAAGTTAACGGCGTTGCCGCCGCCGGGGAAGTAGTTTTCCTCGGCCAGAGGCAGGGAAATGCTGTCCATAATCTTTTTTATCGATGCCCCGGGCTTTGCGGCCCAATCGAAAGATGCACTGCCGGAATTGTCACCGTCAACCAGACCTTTTGTGCAGAAGTCGGCTTTTTTATCCAGAGATTTTATGCCTATTTTTCGGGCCAGATCTTTAATTTCCCAGGCTTCCCAGACCTTTCTAAAGTCCATAAACAAAGGCGGATTTCCGCCGCTTAGATAGGTCATAAAGAGCATAGTCAGAAGGCCCTGGACGTCGGCTTCGGTGGCGTAGGGTAGCGGGGCCTTTCGGCCGTTATGGTCGAAGGTGGAATTGAAGAAACTTTCCATTACGTCGGCTACGGGAAGAGGAATGCCCCGCAGGTCGCTGCCCCATTCCAACTGGCTCATAAAACCTCCACCGACCGCGTTCAGGTCCTTCATCAGGTCGCGAACGATAAGGTACATTGCAAGTGACATATTAAAACGTTCGCTGTCAGCTTCGTCGCGCAGCTCGAGACGTTTACCAACGTACCTGTTAATCCATCCTCGTACGGCTTTAAGCTCTTTTTCGCTATAGGCCTTTTTATTGAGCATATCAGCCAGAAGCTTCATATCCAGGCGTGTGATTTCCAGACCGAAGGTGTTCCGGGTCGGGATGACGTGTGCAAGAGCAGTTTCCATTCCCATCGAGTCGTGTCCCAGGATCACTACTCTGCGGCCCCGCAGGGCGACAGCGGTAGCGGCGGCATAGCACCAGTCGATAAGATTTTTGGCCGTCTGATCGGTCATCTTCGGGTCCATACCGGTATCGGGCCAGGTGCCGACGTTTAAGGTGACCATTCGTCCGTACTGGCTTATTGCGCCGTTGAGCGCGTGGGCATAGACAACGCCGGGCCTTGGGCCGGAGTTGCCGCATGTAATGTTTATCGGGGTATTCGAGTGGAACTGCTGGATGAGTGAAATGGCGGTAAGCTGGGGGAAGGCCCAGGTATCCGGCACGCACACAAGAATGTCCACGCCGGCTTTGCGAAACTGCTGGGCCACGATGTCGGCCTGTGCTTCTCCATCTATCAAGACGGTGGAATAAACAACCGGAACCGGAATTTTGTCCGGCAGAACGACGGAACCGCTTATACAATCGGCGGCCATCTTCGCAATGTTCTGACAGCGGGTGCGGCCGGCCTTGTCGATACGCGGGTCGGACGTGGCAAAAACGCCGATGACAGGAACTTTGGGTGTAGCTTTTCTTATATTCGGCAAGTGCTTAGCCTGGGCTTTCTTTGCCATTTCTAAACGCTCCTTTCAGAATGATATGTTTTAAATGTTTTCTACAAAGAAAGATTTATCAATTTCCCACGTTAAACGTGGAAGTATCTTCCAGCAGTTTTCTCACAAAGTCGAGGAACTGGGCGGCTACTGCGCCGTTTGCGACTTTGTGGTCCACTGAGAGGGTCATATTCATCAGCTTTCGCACCATGATGTTGCCGTTGTCCGGTACACAGGTGTCGGTTATCTGACCGATGCCAAGGATGCTGCACTGGCCCGGGACAACAATCGGGATGAAGTTGTCTATTCCGAATGCACCGAGATTACTGATTGTAATGCAGCCGCCCTCCAAATCGGTGGGGGCCAGTTTATTGCTGCGTGCCCTTTCGACAAGTGCCTGACTGTCACGTGCGATTTGTTTTACGTCCTTTTTGTTTACGTCCTTTAGAATCGGCGCAACCAGGCCATCCGGAACGGATATCGCCAGGCCGACATGGATCGCTTCGGCCAGCTTGATAGACTCACCGGCCAACTGGCCTGTCATAATCGGATATTTCTGAAGGCCGGTCGCGACCGCCTTGATAATAAAATCATTGTAGGAAACTTTCACATCGGAGGTCTGGTTCAACTCTGTTCGCAAGCCAACCAGGGCGGTGACATCGGCCCTGACGGTCAGATAGAAGCAGGGTATCTCACGCTTTGATTTGAGCATTCTCTCTGCGGTTATTTTCTGCAATCTGTTCAGGGGTACTGTGGCGCCGAGTTTTACCTCCGCCTGTGCCAATGGAGCCGGTGCCGCAGGTTTGGCCGATTTCGAGGCGGCGGCCTGTTTTACATCCTGTTCTGTGATTTTTCCGGCAGGACCTGTTCCGGTAACTGCCGCCAGGTCCACGCCAAGCTC
>Ga0114922_10007000_pt1 | contig 10324 bp, 12 predicted proteins | sample AartaG_FD_100975 | JGI IMG/M metagenome (GOLD analysis project Ga0114922, IMG submission 100975) | Deep subsurface microbial communities from Aarhus Bay to uncover new lineages of life (NeLLi) - Aarhus_00045 metaG | ecosystem: Environmental > Aquatic > Marine > Oceanic > Sediment | place...
TGTTGCAGTGTCATTGAGCGATCGCCCCACCTGTCCACTCCACCTTTCTTGACCTGTATTTCGGGAACGTTGGTTCCGCGATTGTACTGGTTGGAAAGAGCCGTACGAACACGTTTGTAGCCATCGCCATTGTGGATGCCAGAGATCTCAATCTTGGAATCTTGGTCATCGTCAAGCACTGCGAACAATTTGAAGTCACGCATGACTTGTGGCGACAAGAATTCCAGAACGAAACTCTCATCTTTGAAGTTTTCAGCGGCCCAGAGAATATTCTCCAACCACTTGCCGTTACCTACCCAATCCTTGTGGGCAAACCATTCAAGGTCTTCTTTAGTTGGTTCCATGCTGATCCGCTTGATGTCTTTGTACATTGCGAAACCAAGAGCATACACGTTGATGCCACTGTAGTACGGACTATCGAAATCGGGTTGCATTGTTACGTTGGTGTGGCTCTCGAGGAACTCGAGCATGTAACCGTCACCAATTAATCCTTCGTCATACATCTCATTCAGGATGGTGTAGTGGAAGAATGTGGCGAAGCCCTCGTTCATCAGCTGCGTCTGCATCTGTGGGTAGAAGTACTGGCTGATCTTGCGGATGATACGAATGATCTCACGCTTCCACTGTGGAAGGTTCGGAGCACTCTTCTCGATGAAGTATAGCAGGTTCTCCACTGACTCGTCAGGGAATGTGAACTCTTCACACATGCTGGGCTGCGTATCAACCGGAACAGTAGCTGCCCACACTTCATTGACCTGCGACTGTATCCACTGCTCGCGTTCTTTGGCCTCAGCCTTTTCCTGTGCAGCAGTTCGCTGCGGCGGCCGTTTGTACTTGTCGATGCCATAATACTGAAGAGCGTGACAGGCGTCGATTACTTCTTCAACTTCCTGTTCACCATACATTTCTTCACATTCACGAATGTACTTCTTGGCAAAGGCCAGATAGTCGATAATGGAATCAGCATCTGTCCACTGCTTGAACATGTAGTTGTTGCGGAAGAAGTGGTTGTGGCCGAATGATGCATGAGCGATAACAAGGATCTGCATCAGCATGGTGTTCTCTTCCATAAGATAAGAGATACAAGGATTGGAGTTGATCACAACCTCATATGCCAGACCCATGCGACCGCGTCTGTATCTCTCGTGCTCTTCAACGAACCGCATTCCTGTTGACCAGTGATCGTAGAATACAGGCATCGCGTGAGTAGCATATGCTTCCAGCATGCCTTCGGATGAAATGATCTCAAGCTGGTTTACATATCCTTTCAGCTTGAACTTCTCGGTCGCAATACGCTCGATGTGGTTGTAGTACTCATCAATGAGATCGTAACTCCACTCCGCACCCGCAGTTAACGGTTCGTATTCCTTCTTAATAATATCACTCATCTTGAATCCTCTTAATTCTTTTTGAACAGGTCTTTGAATACAGGATAGATATCAGCAGCGTCAAATACTTTCTTCATCCTGAAGTTCTTGTGCTGCTCTGCTAGGCCTTCATATTTTGGCCACAAGTCAGACTGTCGTGTAGCCTGTTCCACTAGCTCAATATACGCGTAATAGCGCAGCATTGGCAACAGATCCCTTGTTAATATTTCCATCGCAAGATGGGTATCGTCTGGCCAGTTATCACCGTCCGAAGCCTGTGAAGCATAAAGATTCCATTCGTCAGCAGGATACCGCTCTTCGATGATCTCTTTTGTGAGTTCAAGTGCTGTGGACACAACCGTGCCACCAGTCTCGCGGTCATGGAAGAATGTGTCTTCATCAACCTCAGACGCAACTGTGTGGTGACGGATGAACACAACATCAACACGTTCATAGCTTCTGTTGAGGAATAGATACAACAACATGAAGAAGCGCTTGGCCATTTCCTTGTGCCACTGTGACATACTAGCGGACACGTCCATGATACAGAACATAACTGCTTGTGTCGTAGGAACTGGAACCTTCTCCCAGCGGTTGTACCGTAGATCGGTATCATCCACAAAAGGAATGGCCCGTAGTTTTCTCCGAAGGACTTTAATCTGACTGCGGAGTTCTTCACGCTTGTCGATCATGTCCTGAGGAACTGCCTTACCTTGAGCTTCAAGGTCGGCGATGTCTATCGCAAGAGATGCTTCTTGTACTTCTAATTCTTTGAGCTTCTTCTTCTTGCCCTTGCGTAGTAAACCGATACGACGTCCTTTGGACTGTCGCATTGTGCGTTCGATATTCAACTGAGCTGCTGAACCATCCACAGAGAAACCAGCACGCTTGTTTTCAAACACCGTAGATTGAGCAATTGTGGTGTTTTCCAAATCTGGGAGTTCGCAATCTTCGAAGAAGATATCGAGGAATTCTTTTTGAGTTAACGTGAACTCAAACTCATCTTGGCCTTCGCCGTCTTTGGAGCCTTGATTGCCTCCACCGCCACCACCTTCGGGTGGGCGAGCAATACGATCGCCTTGTACAAATTCTTTATTGCCAGGATGGACCATTTCCTTCTTGCCACCTTTGCCGTGGCCAAAAGTTGGTTGTCCAAGGTCCTTCTTGGGAACGTTGATCTTCTTGCCCTTGCCATTAACGAGATCGTCAATGCTTCCTGAAGCAATCGCTTCTTTGATCCGTTCCTGAACTTGGCCTTTGACCCGCTTGAGGAACTTCTGGCGATTGCCTGAGCTTCTCTTGCCGTTCTTCGTTCTGTCAATTATTGTGTAAGCCATTCGAGACTTCTCCTAAACCAGTACATGTTATCGTAACTTGTAGTTGCGAGGTAATCTGTGCTGAACCATTTCCCTAGTTCAGCACAGTACCCTTCCTCGACACTACAACTTTTGCACTTGCGGACGTCCCTGTCCACGTATGCCCAACTGTGAAACAAATGAAGCATTAATTGTGCTTACGATACCGCATGAACCATTCGACTAGCAGACGAACCTGCTTCCGTGTATAGCCCTTGGTCGCCATCCTGTCGACAAAGTCGTCATGCTTTTGCTGTTCATCCTTGGATGCCTTCTTACCGAAGGAAATGACTGGGAGAAGTTCTTCCGTGTTAGCGAACATTTTCTTCTCGATGACTTCACGAAGCTTCTCGTAAGATGTCCATGCTGGAGCGGTGCCCTGGTTGTTGGCCTTTGCTCGTAGAACATACTGTACAACTTCGTTACGGAAATCCTTAGGATTGGCGATGCCAGCGGACTTCTCAACACCTTCCAGCCATTCATTTAGGCCTTCACGGTCGAACGCTTCACCAGTATCTGGGTCGCGGTAGTCCTGATCCTGAATCCAGAAATCTGCGTACTGGATATAACGCTCGAACAAGTTCTGCCCGTACTCGTCATATGCTTCCAGATAGGACTTCTGAATCTCGTCGCCGATGAAGTCAGCATACTTAGGAGCAAGGATGCCCCGAATGAAGCTGATCCACTGCTCTTCGATTTCCTTTGAATACTGCTCTTGTTCGATCTGCTTCTCGAGGATGAACATCAGATGAACAGGGTTAGCTGCCACTTCGTCACCGTCGTAGTTGAAGACCCTGGAGAGAATCTTGAATGCCTGGCGAGTGGAGAAACCACTCATGCCTTCATCGACGCCCGCGAAGTCGCGGTACTCGGTGATAGACTTGGCCTTAGGATCCTTATCCTTCATGGACTCACCGTTATATACCTTCAACTTCGAGAAGAAGATACTGTTTTCGGGAGTGTGAAGGCGAGTCAAAACTGAGAACTCAGACATCATTTCCAGAGTGCCTGGAGCGCAATCGGCCGAAGCCAGCTCGCTGTTGTCCAGAAGTTTTTCGTAAATCTTTACTTCTTCACTGTAACGAAGAGTGTACGGAACCTTCACGATATAAACACGATCGAGGAACGCTTCGTTGTTCTTGTTACCCTTGAATGCGGTCCACTCAGATTCGTTCGAGTGAGCAAGTAGCACACCTTCAAAAGGAATGGCACCGAACTGCTCTGTACCGTTGTAGTGACCTTCCTGTGTAGCGGTCAGCATTGGGTGGAGCATCTTGATAGGAGCCTTGAACATCTCAACGAATTCCATCATGCCCTGCGTGGTGACGTTTAGACCACCAGCCCAGTTGTATGCATCAGCATCGTCTTGGTCGTAGGTTTCCAGCAAACGAATGTTGACTTTACCGACTAGAGCGGAGATGTCTTGGTTGTTCTCATCACCAGGCTCAACCTTCGTTACACCAATCTGGTTCATAACGGAAGGCCATACCTTGACAACCTTGAACTGTGTGAGGTCGCCGTCTGCTTCCTGAAGACGCTTAACCGCCCATGGAGACAGAATGCCACCGAGATAACGAACCGGAATGCCGTACTGTTCTTTCAAGTCAGTAGCATCGTTTTCCTTATCGAACAGGCCGAGAGGGTTCTCATAGATAGGAGAGATTTCCCATTCGTCCTTTTCCTTATTATATGCCTTCAAAGCATAGAAAGGAATTGTTTCCATCAGCGCTTTCAGACGCTCTGCCAGAGAAGACTTACCGCCACCAACTGGGCCGAGGAGATAAAGTACCTGCTTGGATTCTTCCAGTCCCTGAGCAGCATGCTTGAAGAAAGCGACGATCTGCTCGATGACACCTTCCATACCGTAGAACTCACGGAATGCTGGATATATACGAATCTTGCGGTTGGAGAACAAACGGCTTAGGCGTTCGTCTTTGCGAGTGTCGATGACTTTAGGTTCACCGATGGAGGCCAACATACGTTCAGCGGCCGTGGCATACACTTTCGAATCGCTTTTGGCCAGGTCGAGATATTCCATTACTGTCATTTCTTCGGGCTTGTGAGTTTCAAACCGTTCTTTGTACTTGTCGAGGATACTCATACTTGTTTTACTCCTAATCAATTTTTGAGTTACTTTAATACCTTACAACTTATAATAGTTAAATACAACAAAAGTTTATGCGTACCACAAATATGGTCGTAGCTTGATTGCTCGGATCAAATTTGCTTCGTCTTCTTCTTCCCACAATTTCTCCGTTTCCATACGCATATCTAGGTACTTCCTGTACTCAACCATTTCTGGCTCATCATCATACTTGTGGCTCATCAACTTCTTAAAGGACACCCTTGGTTCGGGCCGTAGCCTGTCCAATTCTTTTTCCCTATTAGGGTAAATTTCTTTGTACCAATGAACCAAATCATTCATCTCTTTCCAAGCTTCGGCATGGCCATCTTCTTCGTCCCACGCAACTGCTTGAGATTGGGTATTGTGCTCCACGAAGGTGGTTAGCAAAGTGAACACTGATTCAAAAATTTGAGTGTCGGGATCGTAGTAGCCAGGCTCAAGATTGGTCCGGACAATGTTGTACTGATGTCTAGGATGATAACGATGAAGGATCTTCCATTTAAGATCATGGAAGAAGCGATAGATGCCATACGTCCACACATCGTCCCAGAGGTCAGGGATAGTTTCGTAGATGAAGAAACGAACAGGAAAACGAGCTTTCATGTCATCCCTCCACTCATCCCACTCACCGAATCCTAGAGCGAAAGGCTTTTTCCAGTCGAAGTGTCCTTCGGGATCTTTCCATCCTTCATCAGGCTCATCATCTGGTGGCCCTTTAAACTCATAGTTTAAACCGTGTGTTGCTTTCATTTGTGTCCTTCTTCTAAAATTGTTTTCTCAGCATCAAGATCGCGGTTGATCGCGTTCTCGTTTGTGAACTTGTCAGGGTAACGAGCTTTCAACTTTGCAATGTTAGTTTCAAGGTCGTCTTGCCAATGACCTTCGAACCCTAACTCTTCCATTGCATCATAGAAGATAGCCTGATACCAATTGATATCACCATTCTCTTCGCGCAAGTTAACCAAGTCAACGTTTCCACCGATCAGCGTATCATATAGAGCCTCACAAAGTTCAGTTGATTCGGTTGCGATCCCGATGATGGCGTGAAGCAGCCGAAGGTTAATTGCTTCGATCTTCTCTTCACCCATATCCTCAGAGGTGCCGTTGATGCGTGCGCGTTGTAAGTCGAACATAGCACGTTCAATCATCGCATAGTCACCTGTGAAATTCTCAATGGAATAATCTTTGCGATAGAAAGCGTGCTTCTTGATCTGGTCAAGCATGCGTCCAGCGGCAGTGAAAATGTAAAGGACGTTGACGAGCAGTTCGGGGTTAACCAGAACTTCTTCGGGTCTTGATTCGGTGCGTGTTGCAAGTTTTGTATATTCTTTTAGATTCATTTTTATTCTCGTTTTAGTATATCATCCAAGTTGTGGCTATGTATTTTGGCGAGGTGACTGGTGCAACTGCACGGTGAACATAAAGCCAATTGGCTGGATAGATAACAGCAGTACCAGCCTTAGGTTGTATTTTTTTGCCCCATTTGAATTCTGTCTCTCCGCCTTCGCTGATGGTGTTTAAGTACCACACGATGGCAACGACACGGTTACCAACTGACCCCGATGCTGAATCTGTATGCCAGTCACAAAAGTCTGTGTTGGGTTCGTACTTCATTAGAGAGTATCCACTATCACGGACTGCCTGTGGATAGTTTTCGTTGACACTCTCGAGATACTGTTGAAGTATTGTTCCGATGGAATCAAATAGAATGCCGTCGACCTCTTTGTCACCTTCTTTATCAGGAGACAGACGAAGTTGCTTTACTCGTTTTGTTTCCAGCTCAACGTTTGATGAACCGTCATTTAAAACGATAGGACTCCAAAACGAATCGTTCGTTTCGAAGTGAGTGATCAAAGTCTGACACTGGTCAGGCGTCAACGCATTTTTGTATGTTTTGATGAATTGTGTGAGTGTGTTATTCAAGCTGGTATTGTTCCTGTTTGAGCTTCCATCCACGAATCGAAGCTATTGCGAAGATTGTCCAAATCTTCTTCCGTTGGTACCACTTCCTGTGGATTGTTTTTAAAAGGAACATCGTGAACTGTCATTGTGGCAGGAACAACTCCACCCCACCCCAACTTCTTCATGCGTTCGGTACTATTCATTTTATTTCCTTTTCCGTAGCTGTATTACCTGCGATTCGCCTTACGAGATGCCTTCTGCTTCTTCGCCTTCTTTTTGCGCTGCTCAGGAGTGACCTTCTTCTTCGTCGCGCTCCAATCGAACTGCATCTTGAACTCTTTACGCATATGGCCGATCTGTTCGGGAGTGGCACCAGCATCACGAGCCTGTTCCAGAAGTTTGCTAATTGCAGAACCTATGTCTTTCATTGTTACATCTCCTAATATTTGAGCGCCCAGCATATCATATGGGGCAAGATAAATCAACGCATTCTTTTTAGGGTCTTTTTAATCTTCTCTTGAACGCGTTTTGTCTTGAAGGGGGAAAGGTCATCAACGAACACCTTGCCGTGCAGGTGGTCCATCTCGTGTTGAACAACAAATGACCAGATACCAATAAACTCTGTTTGATGAATTTCACCCTCAACATCGTTGAATCGTACAACTGTTCTATTGGGTCGTTTGCGAGTTTCAAAATAGCCAGGAACCGAGAGACATCCTTCTCTCCATTCGAACGGAGAGTCAGACTGTTCAATGATTTCTGGATTGATAAGAACGAGAGGGTCGTCATCCATTACGTCTGTTAGCATTACCAACATTTGGATGTTGTGACCAACTTGTGGGGCAGCGAGACCGTATCCTGAATTGTGAAGCATTGTGAGGATCATATCCGCACTCAGCCGTTCAAGAAAGTCACCATCAAATTTTGTAATTGTATCGCATGGCTGATGAAGTCGGTCATCGGGCCAATAGACAATATCAAGCAGTTTGGGGATCATTAAGTACCCAGTACTTTAATAACTCCGTCCTGTGGAATGTTTTTACGTTCTCCCTTTATAACGTAATAGTATTTCCCATCTGATACTTTATGGGCCGTTTTGATCTTTCCTGTGACGACAGCGAACCTCTTCCCGCTGCATGGGCAACGGGGAGAGAGATATTGCACGCTTGTGTTGATAGCAAGTGGATGTGTTATTCCGCTCATATCAATTCAAATGTAGTCGACTGTTCTGAGGAACATGCTTCATAAGAAATTCCATCTGGTCAGCCAGAATACGCTTGTTCTCAAGAATCAACCACTCGTAACGGTTTGGCGCATATGGAACATACAGAAGAGGCATGTGAGCCTGTTCAGGTGTGTTACCGTCCTTGCGCTTGTTACAATGTCCACAAGCAGCGACTACGTTAGTCCAAACGTCGGGGCCTTTCTGACACTGCGGCTTGACGTGGTCTCGTGTCAACTGTGCGTTGTTGTAGTGATCACCACAGTAAGCACAGACGTTGCGATCACGTCGGAATAGCGCCTTGTTGTTGAGAGGCGGAATAGCACTCGAATGCTTGTACTTGTGCTTGATGTCACCCTTAACAGCGATGATGGTATTCATTTCAAGTGTTGATTGTTCGCCTGTCGCCGCGCATGTTCCACCATGAAGTGTAAAAGCGATAGGCGCCATTGCCCATGCGATCAAATCCTTCGCAGCATAGTAAGCACTGTCCTGATATGTGATCCAACCATCTGGCTGGCCACTGATGTCAAGTTTAAGGACAAGCGGTAAATTGTTCATATCCAACACTCCTTTTCAACATGTTATTGCTGTATTTATTAACTCGAACATTGTACGATATTTAGCACCCAATGTCAACGAGGCCGTGCGTAATATTTGAACTGCTCCTCAGTAAAAATTCCAAGTTTTTCAGCGTTTTCAATATCAACACTCTTCCACTGCTCAGACATTTCGTAGAACCTGTTGAATTTGTCTTTGTCCTTACAAACGAAGTCGCTGTGCATGTTAGGGAGGTGGTCAGAGTGGTGACCCACCATGTCCCTAAATAGTTCGTGTCTACGAATTGTTTCGTCCATGTCTTCTTTGCTGAGACGATACAACTGAAACGTTCGTTCTTCACATTCGTCTTCGGTTATCCATCCACCTGCCTCTACAACATCAAACCAAACAAGCTCTTCGTTGTAGCGGGCCACACCACTCAGTGGCCCATCATAGTAGTTACAGTGCCATATCATTACAAGTTTCATCGTCGAACTCCTTTGCCAGCTTGAGGTACTGTTCGTATCTATCTGCTTTATCCTTCATGGCTTTCAATTTCATCCGCTCTTCGCTTTCCTTGAGCCGTTCCAATTGAGCTTCTCGCTCTGCCTTTTTCTTGTTGTCGATGAAGTCAATGTCCCACAATGCTTCGAGGGGCATTGTGCCGCTCTCGCATCGTTCACTCGAACCCATGACACCATCGTCGGAGTGGTAATCATATTCAAACTCGATGACTGTGTCGCATCGTTTGACGTCGGCGTTCGCTTTGATGTTGTAAGCATCAGGCCGCCCAATGCCACAACCAAACTCTGCGATCCATTCAGCTGCCCTTTCTTCCATCATATCTTGAACTTTGAGATAGATTTCAAGTTTCGCCTCTATCTCTTTTTGGTCCTCACACGTCCAACAGAGACCGTTGTTGATGCCAGGAGCATTGATGACGTCTTGGTCTTTGCCATCATCGCCAGTACATTCTCCACATTTTTCGCAATAGTAGTTCATGGTTATTCTCCAAATTTTTCTTTGAGTTCAAGATAACGTTTGCGCTCGGCTTCGGCTTTGCGCTGTTCGGCCTTTTCTTTGCGGATACGTTCCTGTTCAGCAGCCTCTTCCTTTTTACGTTGAAGTTCAACTTCCGCCTCTGCTTGCCAATCTTCATCGAAGAGATATCGGAGCGGAATATGCTGCTGGTGATCTTCAGAGTCACCACAACAAGAAGTCCACCAGTTCGCGTAAAGTCCGCCACACTCATATGTAATATCTTCAGCGTCCACACTAAACTTCTGTCCAGTCTCGAGTTCGATCAACTGCCTGGCAACTTTCGCCGCTCGTTCTTGGAGTTTTTCGAAAGATTCGAGAACCATTTCCGCATCGTCTTCATTGTTGATAACAAGCATGTCATAGCCATTTACGTCTTTCCCGATTTTCATTTCGTCACCTCATCAATCAGAGTTAAAAGGTCATCATATGTGCGTGGGGTTGCACCACAGACAATTGCTTGTGCAACTTTACGACCATCGCCATAGTCGTTATACAGTGTAACAATTTCAGGTAGTTCAATGTTCAACAGCATCTCGCGAGTAACAGTTCCGTCGAACGGTGCAAGAAACTCCTCGATGCTCTCTGTTCCCCAGTATGTTTTCTCTTCTTGTTTCTTGAACCAGCTCAATTTAGAAGGTTTGTAATCGGCCTCGGTTTTAATCTTCCCGATCAAGTGCTTAAGTTGATACGCAGCCTGGTGTAACCCAAGATGTGGCATGTGCCCACCAACAATTTTGGAAGTTTTGTTGATCATCGTGAAGCCCTTGTGGAA
>Ga0114922_10007001_pt1 | contig 10324 bp, 10 predicted proteins | sample AartaG_FD_100975 | JGI IMG/M metagenome (GOLD analysis project Ga0114922, IMG submission 100975) | Deep subsurface microbial communities from Aarhus Bay to uncover new lineages of life (NeLLi) - Aarhus_00045 metaG | ecosystem: Environmental > Aquatic > Marine > Oceanic > Sediment | place...
ACCTGAACGTCAACTTCTCCTGGCCGCGCCTCGCGCCGGTTCCGGTGGTGCCCTGGCTGCCAGGACAGGTGACACTCCACCGTCCAAAGCCGGAATCGTCTCTTCCCCGGTAGCCGACTGATCGGCAAACACGGGAGTCTGCTGCACATCCGGCTGCCGCTGAAGCTGCGACTGCTCCTGCGGTGGCGGCGCCTGCTGTTGCTGTTGGGCGGCCGCCTGCTGCTGATCGTGCGTGTGGACCACGACGGCGGTGCGGCGCCGGGTCGCGCGGTGAACTCGACCTACCTGTGCCTCTGCCACCGTGGGCGTGAGAACCACGGCAACGGTCGTGATTGCGAGCGGGGGAGCGACGACCGCGAACATCGTCCCTACTATTCCCGCCGATCTCAGTCTGAGCTTCATGGGTTGTCTCCCGTCGATTCAGTGATTCGGGTCACCTGTCTAGTCGGGCTTCGGGAATGGAATTTCCCGTGCGCCGTCGGGTGGAACGAAGGTGAACAGATCATCGGACACAGCGGGATCCGTATCCCAGTCCTTGATGAATGTCACGATGCTCAGCATCTCCGGCTTCGAGGTGTCCGTGACGATGTACTTGGCCGGCAGTGGGGGGCCTTTCACCGGCACCCAGATCTGGAAGCCGAGGTCGGGGCGGCCGAACAGCAGGTGCGCGCATTCTCCCCCGCCGATGACTTCCTTGCCGACCACCTTCGCGAGGTCCACGCCGTCCATGAGATACGGGAAGGCGTCCTGCCAGATGAGGTCGCTTACCGGGTAGAGCTCGACTGACTCGTGGAGGAAGAGGAACATCTCCTCGATCGTCGCGGGCGCCGCGACGGTCATGTACACCTGGTCGACATCGTTGTACACGGTCACCCGGGAGCCGTCGTAGTACAGGGCCTCGTCGACGGGCCCGGCGTATCGCACGCCGCGCAGCTTGTTCGGCCGGACGACGAGCACCTCCCCGGACGACTGGGTATCGAGTCTGTGCCCCGACTCGTGCACATCTTCGCGCAGGTTCCAGACGTGCGCGCTGAAACTCTCCAGGCCGCCCAGGTAGTCCATCGTGCGGCGCAGTGTCTCCACCGCCTTCTGGTCCACATCGGGGGTCTGTGCCCGGAGTGCGGGCGCGGCGGTCGCCGCGAGCGCGAGCGCTCCCAGCGCGATTGCCGCAGTCTTCATGTTGCTTTTCAAGGCTCTTTCCTCTCTCCGTTCGGCTCGGAAGCCCGTCAGTGTACTTCGATCGTCACGCTCGGGATGCTGCCCGTGAATCTCGAGGCAGCCTCCGAGCCGATCGACTCTACGACCGGCGTGGCCAGGTCGATGCCAACGTCCGCCGTCTCGTCGGCCGAGAAGATCATCGGTTGCGTGTGGTCGATACGACCCTCGCCCACCTTCACGTCGTTCACGTACAGCGTGCCCGTGCCTCCTTTCGCCAGTCCTCCGCCGTCATACGCGAACTCGAACCGGATCGTGGCCTTTCCGGGCGCGAGCGGTTGAGTCCCGGCGACCGTGAAGCGCTGCAGGCCGAGGAAGTTGTAGTCGTACGCCGGCACGCCATCATTCACGTACAGCGCCCAGCCGCCGAAGCGACCGCCCTGCACGATGATCGCACCGTGCGCTCCCTCCTCGGGCACCTCGACCTCGGCCGTGATCTTCAGCGACTTGTTCTTGATGTTGAGGAAGATGTTCTCCGTCATGCCGGTCATGCCCTCGGCCAGCGTCAGCGAAGTGCGACCGGCCATCAGGTCAGGCCGGCCGGCGACGGCCGCATTGACTCGCTCGACGGTGCGATCATCGATCGGGAGCACGTGGTTCTTCTCTGCCTCGCTCATGAACAGGTCCTGGAGCTCGGCGAGCTTGTCCGGGTTCTCGGCCGCCAGGTCGTTGACCAGGCTGAAGTCCGCCCGCGTGTCGTACAGCTCCCAGATGTCCTCGGTCAGCCCGCGACGCGGGTGCGGCTCCCACGGCGCCTTGTGGATCGTACGTGCGAACCACCCGTCCTGGTACATGGCCCGGTTGCCGAACATTTCGAAGTACTGCGTCGTGTGCTGATCCGGGGCATCGGCGTCGTCGAAGCTGTAGACCATGCTCACCCCATCCATCGGGCGCTGCGGCGTTCCATTGACCTCCACCGGCTCCGGCAGCCCGGCCGCCTCCAGGATGGTCGGCGCCACGTCGATCACGTGGTGGAACTGCATGCGCAGCTCGCCCTTCGACTTGATCCTGGCCGGCCAGTGGACCGCCATGCCGACCTTGGTGCCGCCGTGGTCCGACGCGACCTGCTTCGTCCACTCGTACGGGGTGTCGAAAGCCACCGCCCAACCGGCGGCCATGTGCGGGTAGGTCTCGGGACCGCCCCACTTGTCGATCTCCTTGAGCATGTCGGCGACCTTCTCCTGCACGCCGTTGAAGTAGGTCATCTCGCTGAACATGCCGTTCCGGCCGCCCTCGGCACTGGTGCCGTTGTCTCCGTAGATGAGGAAGACAAGCGTGTTGTCGAGCTCTCCGGTCTGCTCGACGGCCTCGATCACCCGGCCGATCTCATAGTCCACCATGGCGATGTAGGCCGCGAAAACTTCCACCTGGCGCTTGAACAGCGTCTTCTCGTCAGCCGAGAGATCATCCCATTCGGGGATCGCCTCAGGCTTCGGGGCCAGAACCGTTCCCTCCGGCACGATGCCCTGTTCCAGCTGTCGGGCCAGGATCTCGTTCCGCAGGGCGTCCCACCCCTGCTCGAACTTGCCCTCGTACTTCTCGATCCACTCCTTCGGCACGTGGTGCGGCGCGTGCGTCGCGCCCGGCGCGTAGTAGACGAAGAGAGGGCGGTCCGGGGTCAGCGCCTTCTGGTAGCGGATCCAGGCCACGGCCTGATCCGTCATGTCGGTGAGGAAATGATAGTCCGGGTCATCCGGCAATTCGACCGGATGCACGCCGTCGTAGATGAACGGCGCCCACTGGTTCGTCTCGCCTCCCAGGAAGCCATAAAACTTGTCGAAGCCGCGGAAGGTCGGCCAGCGAGCGAGGGGACCCGCGATGCTTGCCTCCCAAGCGGCGAGCTCGTGCCATTTGCCGAACGCGGCCGTGCTGTAGCCGTTCAGGCGCAGCATCTCGGCGACCGGGGCCACGTCGTTAGGGATCTGACCCGTGTTGCCCGGAAAGGCCGTCCCGGTCTCGATGATCCCGCCCATGTTGGCCACGTGGTGGTTTCGCCCGGTCTTGATCGCCGCGCGGGTCGGCGAGCACACGGAGGTGGTGTGGAAGTTGTTGTAGTGCACCCCGGCATCAGCCAGCCGATCGAACGTGGGCGTGGGAACGGGCCCTCCGAACGTGCTCGTGCCCGCGAAACCGAGGTCATCGACCAGCACGACGACCACGTTCGGGGCCCCGTCCGGCGCCTTCACCTCGAACCGCGGGGGCGGCGTCGCGTTGCGCACGTCGAGCTCGGTGTAGGTGGGGGGCGTCGGCTCCGGGATCGGGAGCACGGTCCGGTCGGACGGGATGTCTGCCCTGTCCCCTGCCGGTGGCGAACATGCGCCCGCGAACAGCCCGAGGATGACTAGGATTCTACCGGTCTTCATGAAATACGCTCCTGGTTCCACGAGAACTTCGGAAATAGTCACTGGTGCGCGTGTTGGTTCGACTCGCTCGGTGCCAGGGCGAGTTCGATGGCATCGAGCAGCACCGATCGATCGACGGGCTTCTCGAGAAACGCGCTGACGCCTGCCTCGATCGCCTTTCGGCGCACATCCGGAGACGGGTAGCTCGTCAGCACGACGACCGGGAAGTCCGAGTCGAGTTCCGCGAGTCGGGCCAGCACCTCGAATCCATCCCGGTCCGGCATCCGCAAATCGAGGATGAGACAGTCGGGATGGATCGCCTCCAGCGAGTTGAGAAACTCATCTCCAGAAGGGTACGCGGCCGCCTCGAACCCGGCCGAACGCAGCAGCCGCTTAAGCCCCGTGCGGACCGCCAGCACGTCGTCGACGACTGCGATCCGTTTCTGATACTCATCCTTCAAGGGCCACCTCGAGGTCGAGGTCGGCAAAGGCTCGCTTACAGCGGACATCGAAACAGATGCCCTAATGCTGTGGTTCGGAACAGACGATGTGAATAGGACAAATGTCCTAGAGGCAGGGTGCCCGGGTAGGGCAAGGACTCAGGCGGACGGCAGGCTCAAACGCATGGAGGTGCCACGGCCATCCGGGCCGGCGGTCGCTACGATGCGGCCGCCGTACAGCTCCGCCAGGGTCCGACTCACGGCGAGACCGAGGCCGGAGCCGCCTTCCCGGGTGGTGAAGAACGGGTCGAAAACCCGCTCCCGGTCCGTTTCGGGGATCCCGGGACCCCGGTCCGTCACGACGACCTCGACGTCTCTGTCGCCGCCCCTTGTGGCCAAAGTGAGCGAGCGCTCGGCCGCCTCGCCGGACGACATCGCCTCGATCGCATTGCGTATCAGGTTGAACACGATCACGGCCACGAGCACGGGGTCGCCCCTGACCCGGGGGTTGCCAGGGTCCGGTTCGACGGACACGGCGATGCCCATCCGATCGAGGTCTTTCTGGGCCAGCTCCAGGACTTCGCCCACGACGCCGTTCACGTCGACGAGCTCCGACTTCCGGTCTCCCTGGCGCACGAGACGAGCGAAGCCGCCGACGACTTCGCACGCGTGCCGGTCCTGCTCCGCGATCTCCGCGAGAGCGTCCCTCACTTCCGTGAGGTCCGGGGGATCGCGGTCCAGGAAGCTGATCGCCGACTCCGCGTTGTTGAGGATGGCGTTGAGCGGCTGGCTCAGCTCGTGTGCGATTCCGCCCGACACCTGGCCCAGCATGGTCGTCTTTGACAGGTGCGCGACCTCAGCCTGCTGGACCTGCACCTTCCGCTCGAGGGCCGGAGCGCTCGAAGCGGCGCGGATGAGCTCCGACGCCATCGCCACCATGATGATCAGGAAGCCGAGGCTGACCAGGTAGGGCGAGCGGAGCGCCCCGGACTCGACCAGGATCGAGTGGAAGAGCCCGATCGCCAGACTCGTTCCGAGGCAGGCCCCGACGATGATCGCGCGTCGGCGTTCGTCCCTCCGCCACAGGCTGATGGCGGCATCGACTACGAAAACCAGAGTCGCGAACACGCCCAGGTAACCCAGATATGCCGCCGGGTGAGTCGTCCCCGACACCCATGTGAACTCGGCGCCGCCGAGCAGCGGGACGCGCTCCAGGTGCGTGATCTCCCTGTACAACCGGCTGTGCGGGAGGGTGAAGTTGATGGCAGCGGCGGTTCCCCACAGCACGTTCGCCAGGATCGCCAGCCACGGCCGACCGGCCCGGAACATGAGCACCACGAACCATGGAGTCGCGATCACGAGGATACTGACCGGGATATGGGCTGCCCGGAGGAGGGCTCCGAACTGATCCGGCGTCCCCGCGTTCGCCATCAGCATCTCGAAGGCCGCGTTGCCTGCCGAGGCCACTGCGAGAACCGCCAGCAGCAAGTGTCCCCTGGAGAACCTTTCCTGTTTGCGGGTCGCGAGGACCAGGCTCATCGTCGCGAGAGTGAGCAGAATCCCGCCCACGACGCCCCACAGGACGTTTAGCCAGTTGATCGGGTTCAGGTCCAAGCGCGTCTCCCCGGCGTCTGCCCGCGGTCAGATGCCGAGGCGCTCGGCGATGCGCACGAGCGTGGCCACGGAGTCGGCCTGCATCTTCTTCATCACCTGGCCGCGGTGAATACGGATCGTCTTTTCTGCCGTCCCGAGGTCCCGGGCGATCTGCTTGCTGCGTTGTCCCGTGACGACGTGCTCGAACACCTCGCGCTCCCGCGGCGTGAGCTCGTCCATGCGCTTGCGAAGCTCTGCCAGCTCGGCGCTTTCACGTCGGCATTCCTCGTTCCGAACCAGCGCGTCGCGCACCGCGGTGAGGATGACCTCCGGCTCGGCGGGCTTCGTGAGGAATTCCAGCGCGCCCTGTTTGAGTGCGGCGACGCTGTCCGGGACCTCCGCCTTTCCGGTGAGAAAGACGACGGGGAGGTCACAGTCCAGCTCGTCGCGGAGGAGGCGCTGGAGCTCGACTCCATCGAGTCCCGGCATCGCGAAGTCGAGCACGAGACACCCGGGCGCGCTCGCGTCGTACTCCGAGAGAAACTCCGCCGGGGAAGCGAAGTCCTTGACGGGCAGACCGGCCGATCGGAACAGACGAGTGAGCGAGCTGCGGAAGCCGCCCTCATCGTCCACCACGAACACGGTGGGCGCGGTCACCTGTGCGGCTCCGCTACTGGACCGTGTACCCCCGACCCTGGAGACAGACGCCGGCCGCCTTGCTGAACGTCTCGACGGCCTCATCACTCTGCGCCTGGGCCTGCGCGGCGCCCTGCTGGCCGGCCTCGGCCTCCACCTGCTTCTTCGCACGGCGCCCGCCTATCGCACCGGCGGTGGCGCCGATGGCCGCGCCGGTACCCGCGTCTCCCGCTATGGCACCGATGGCGACGCCCGCGAGGGCCCCACGGGCCGCTCCCCCGACCGCCGCGCCCTGCGTGGCATCAGCCGCCTGCTGCTGTGCGGCATCCCCTGCCGCCTGCGTGTCGACGGATCCGGGCTGAAGAACGAGACCGGTCTGAGACTCGGCCCATTGCATGCATGCGTCCTCGTCGGCCTGCTGCTGCTCCGGGCTCTGCCCGTCGGCCGGGTAGATGAACATGCCGATCCCGGCCAGCGTCACCGACGAAGATGTCGGCTGCTGCTGGACTGCCACCTGGGCCGTGGCGTATGACGCCGGGACAAGCAGCAGTGCGATGGTGATCAGGTACTTTCGCATGGAATTCTCCTGGGGCCAGCGGCCGCCTGTGCGTGTCGCGCTAGTCATCGGGCGATCGACTGATGGGCGTGCACGGCACGCCACTGGCCGTTCTCGCGCACGAAGATGATCGTGTGCCCCAGCCCCACCGGTTCGGACGTCCAGCCTGCCTTGTCGGTGTAGGTTCCCTCGGACACCCCCGTCATCACGGCCACGTCGGGCGACAGCAGGCGAATTCGCTTCGCGAGGATCGTCTGCGACTGGCTCTCCAGACCGTCATAGGTGTTCTCGAAGTCCTCGCGGATCGTCTCGAGGCCCGCGATCATCAGGTCGCCGGTGATGAAGGTGAACTCGGCTTCTCCCTCCGCCATCGCCAGCACGCGATCGGCGTCGACCTGGCGGGCACCTTCGAGGGTCACGTCCAGAAGGGCGTCAATCTCGGCGATCGCGACGGGATCCTCGGGATCGAATTCGGCGGTCTGTGTCTGGCCGCAGGACGCCAGCAGTACGGCGCCTGAGAGAAAAGCCGTCCTTAGATTGCGCATCCGTCCAACCCTTCTTGTACGTGGTGTGGGTGTGCCTCCGCCCGCCTCGACGGAGAGACGACGTTCGTCAGGCAACTGTATGTTACGGGCACATCGTCTGGAAACACACCTTCGTCCAACCACCGCTGCCTGTTCGTTCCCGGGGAGCGGGCCAGTCTATTCGAAGCATGGGTGGTGGGTGCGAATTGACTTCCCTCTATACAGACTGTCTGTTGCACCGTCCGATCATACTCGGCAAGTCCCTTTGGGAAGACCCCGTCCCACCGGGCAGCGCCGCTGCCGGTTGAGGCGACGCCGAGGCTTGGGTAAACATGTGAAGGAAGTCTGATATGCAGAAGGGAACAGGATTGGCGTTGGTGCTCGCGGCTACACTGGCCATAGCCATCGGCTACACAGTCGGTCGGTCGGGCGATGGCGTGGCAGTCGCGCAGAACGTCTCCCCGACGGGCATCGTGGAAGACCGCGACGTCTACTATCCAGGCACCGAGGAGTTGGCCCCGGACGAGATGCGCGTGGTTGCGCTTGGCACCGGAATGCCGAGCCCCCGGCCCAAGCAGGCCGCGGCGTGCTTCCTGGTCGAGCTGGGCAACGGGGACAAGTTCATCTTCGACATCGGCGCCGGCTGCCACGAGCGACTGGCAGCCCAGAAGATCCCCTACGACTACATCGACAAGGTGTTCTTCGGTCACCTTCACGTGGACCACATGGGCGACCTCCCCACGTTCTGGCTCGGTGGCACCACGATGAACCGGCTCACGCCCCTGCGCATCTGGGGACCGAGCGGCAGCACGCCGGAACTCGGAACCGCACATGCCATGGACCTGATGGAGGAGATGTACGCCTGGGACATCGGGACACGTTCGGGCGTGATCGACTTCCGCGGTGGCGTGCTCGAAGTCCACGAGTTCCCGTTCGACGGCGTGAACGAGGTGATCTTCGAGGAGAACGGGGTCGTCATCCGCAGCATCCCGGCGGTACACGGTCTCGACGGGGCGGTGAGCTTCATTCTCGAGTGGAACGGACTCAAGTTCGTGTACGGAAGTGACACGGTCCCCAATAAGTGGTTCGCCGAGTTTGCCCGTGGCGCCGACATCGCGATCCACGAGTGCTTCCTGCCGCCCACGCTTCTCGTGACGAAACAGGGATTTTCTCCCCTGGAGGCGCTCACCGTGGGCACCCAGGGCCACACCGCGCCGGAGCAGTTTGGCAAGCTGATGTCGATCGTCGAGCCAAGGCTGGCCGTCGGCTATCACTTCTTCAACGATTTTGATACCGAGCCTGAAGTGAGGAAGCGCGTCCGCAAGACGTACGACGGCCCGCTCAGCCTGGCCACTGACTACATGGTGTGGAACGTCACCAGGGATGACATTACGATCCGCATGTCGGCGATCGACGAGGAGATCTGGCCGAGCCCGCCGATCCGTGACAAGATCCCGCCCGACTTCCAGGACGTCGTGTCCTTCTCGGAGTTTACTCTGTCCGGCGTGCTGGCCTTCCCGGAGATCGTGGTACCGATCTACGAGGAGGTCAACGAGATCTACGGGACGGATTTCGAACCGGGACTCAACTAGAAAAGCCGGGCACCGCATAGGGAGCGTGTGATGCGAGTCCAGTCGATAGGGATGGCTGCGGAGTACGGCACTGATTTCCAGCCGCCGTTCTGATCGAGGTTTTTGGGAAGGTGGAGTGAAACGGGCCAGCGGCCCGAGGCAGGAGGCCGTCGCCGTCAGACGGCCTCCTGCACTCCGGTAGACGATCTCAGCGCTGACTGGCGCCCCAGCGTCTGCGATGGGAGCTCGCCGAACAGCTTGCGGTAATCCCGGGCGAACTGGCCCATGTGCCAGAATCCCCAGCGAGCAGCGACACTGCGCACCGTGTCTCCTCCTGGACCGGAAGCACGCAGGTCCCTCCGGACGGCATTGAGCTGGCGTGTCTGCAGATAGGCCTTGGGCGAGATGCCGTAACGCTCCTTGAAGGCGTAGTCCAGGGTTCTCCAGCTGGCTCCCGAGGCCTCGCACACCTCCCGGACGGTGAGCGATCGCCCCCCCGATTCTTCGATGAAGGCCGTGCTTCGCCGCAGGGCGAGATCGCGAAGACGGGCGCCGGGGCGCTTCACCGGCTGTCCATCCGCGAAGGCGTTCAGGATCCTCCCGAGAAGATCCCACTCGATGACCCGTTCGAGTCCGAATTGCTCACCCGAGCTGAGAACCTGGACCTCGCGGGAAGCGCGAACGATGTGTCGCAGGGCGCCTCGAATACCGCGCACGGACTCAGGGGAGGGTTGGGAGGCACCACTGGCAGGCAACATGTCGCCCAGCGGGGGCAGCCCCAGCACCTGAGCGGTGTCCTGGATCAATTCCTCGTCGAACGACAGAGTGTAGGCGTGGAAGGACTCGCCTGACACCGACTCGAAGGTGCCGTCCGTGGGGAAGGACAGAAGCCACTCATCTTCAACCGCGTGGCCGTTCCAGGGGAAACGCTGGTTGCTATCCGCGCCGACCCCGAAAGTCCTGAAACCACCCGGCGCCGCTCCACGCTGGTGAAGGCTCCAGCCGAATCGGTTCCGCTGCACCACGGCGCGAGCGGTCGCAATCGCCTCGATCGCCCCCGCCCCGCTCCCGTTCCCGAGAAGCCGGAAGTCGACGTCCCAGGCCTCAGCCGCATCCGCGACCTGGTCGAAGCCCTCGAGCCGCGCGTACTGCCTGCGGACTGCTGTCAACCAGGGCTCCTTCGATCTTGCGAGTTTTTGATACAGATTTCCAGGCAATATGACTATACTGGCCAAAATATAGCTTACGCGTGACGGTCGCCGAAGGTCCTGATACGTGGAGTAGAGGTCGTCTGATAACGGGAGGCACTTGATGGGTCGGACAATGAAGCTTGGGGCAGCCCTGTGGCTGCTGGTCGGTGTCGCAGTCGCGCCGCGAGTGGGGGCGCAGGAGATCGTCCACGACGCGGAGTATTACATCCTCGAAGCCCAGAACCGGCAGGTCTGGA
>Ga0114922_10007002_pt1 | contig 10322 bp, 12 predicted proteins | sample AartaG_FD_100975 | JGI IMG/M metagenome (GOLD analysis project Ga0114922, IMG submission 100975) | Deep subsurface microbial communities from Aarhus Bay to uncover new lineages of life (NeLLi) - Aarhus_00045 metaG | ecosystem: Environmental > Aquatic > Marine > Oceanic > Sediment | place...
AAGCAGGGCAAGAAAGTTTTAGTTGTTTCTCACGGCTCTGTGATGCGCGCCTTGTCTAAATACTTTGACAATATCTCTGATAAAAACATTGAACACTTGAATATCCCGACCGGCTTTCCTTTGATTTGCCAATTTGACAAAAACCTCAAGGCCGCTGGCCATTACTACTTAGGCGAGCCCCAAAAAGTAAAACAGGCCGCTCTAAAAATCGCCCGCCAAGGCCAAGTTTGACTTTGCTATTGAAGGAGAGTAAAATATAGGAGTATGAGAAAAATAAAAAATAAAGTTCAGTTTCCTTTTCCTGTTTTTATTACTCAAGAGGGCAGGTGGTTTGTGGCTGAATGCCCTGTTTTGGGTATTGCTTCCCAAGGCAGAACCGAGAAAGAGCTGAAAGAAAATATGAAGGATTTGATAAAAGAGTATTTAAGAGACCCAGACACGCCAAAACCCCAACTCAAGAAATTGCAGTTTTCCTCTTTAAGCTACTTGCCAGTGGCCGTGCCGGGCGAATTGGTATATGGCTAAGCTAAAACCATTAAAACAGATTAAGGTAATAAGCATTTTGCAGGCAAATGGATTTAAAAGGGGGAAAGCAGGCAGGCATATTACCTTTAAGAAAAGATTGCCAAGCGGAAACGTTTTAACTACTTGGGTGCCTCACCATCGTGAGGTTTCTCTTTTTGTTATTGGTTATATTATTAAGCAAACAGGCAAGTCCAAAAAAGAGTTCGCCTAAGTTTTAGCCGCGCCTTGCCAGGCCAGCTCAAAAATCTGCCTCTAAACCAAAATCTTAATCTTGAAATGTCGTCTTTTGTACTAAACTACGATATTTTGTCGCAATCCGTGAAAACTACGACATTTTCAAGGCAAAACCTTGACTTTTGCTTGACAATATGCTAAAATTATGGCGTGAGAATAAGTTAAGAGTTTAATTTCTCGTAATTTAAAAACACAGAGAGGGCAGTCAAATGAAAATGATTTATGGACATGGTGATTTTTATAACAGATTAGGGCTGGATCCTGAGAAATCTCTTCGTCCTAGTGCCGTGTATAATTTTTTAGATCTTTTAGTAGATCTTCGAAAGTATGGGCAGTTTGAGTGGGACAAATATAGTAGTGTTGTTGTAAAGCAATTCAAGTTTGCGACAACAATTGATCCAGATCCTGAGAATATTTGGCATTGGACTAGATGGACAGTTCAAATAACGAAAATAGAAAGAAAGGAGAAACGTCTATGGATTCTTTCTGACAGGGTTGTAGTTTACTCACTTAAAATCGCTTACTTTTTTGGACTTAAAGTAGACCCTGAAGACATCGGAGAATGGGAGTTTAGTCTGAATGACCCACAAGTATGGGGTTTATTATCCAATCTTTACCATAATGCATAGAATCGGAGGAAATGATCATGAATCTGTATCGAATTACGACTCGATTTTTAGGGAAAGATCTTTACGAGGATGTAATGTTAGGTTATGTTGTTGCCGACTCTGAAGAGGAGGTGGCAGAACATATTAATCACGAGTATAAATACAGCGAATGGTTCGGTTGTGCAGAAGACGAGGTAGATGAGGAGGAAGATTACGACAGCAAAGAAGAATACCTTGAAGATCTTGAAGAGGCGCAAGAGTGGATTGCGAACAATAAGCAGGATATCGTAAGCCACAAAGGGGATTTCCATAACGAGTACGCTGGTGAATTTTACGACCAAAAGTATGGATGGAAGGATATGGGCGAGATTAGCGAGCCCCAAGTCTCCGTCCTGCGCGAACTTGGTATTCTCAATGAGCTGAATAGGGAAGACGAATAATGTAGTCTTCAATCAGAAATCAAAAATAATAGATTCTAATATCTGAGCATTCACACCACAAGGCGTATGAGTGCTCTTTATTTTACTTTTTTGTTTTGTAGCAATGTCGTCTTTTGTACTAAACTACGACATTTTTGATTTGAGTTTTTGTCGAAACCTTTTATTTAAAAGGTTTTGAAAAACAAAAAAGCGACATTTTGTCGCTTTTTTGACCAGAAGACGATATTTTCGTTTTTGCTGCTTTTTTCGCAAGAGCTTGACCTTAAGGAATTCTATTCCAAAGAGCAACATAAGCTCGCAAGTTTGCGGGCTTGCCCGCTTGAATGTTTGCAAGGCGGGCTTTTTTCTTAGCCGTGGGCTTGACATCTGTTTGCTTTTTGCATACAATTGTATGTAAGGAGCATACAAGGGTTTCTTGGTAAAGATATGCCGCTTAAGTTTACTAAAAATCAAACTTTAATCTTGGAGATTTTCTTTAATCACCCAGAAAAATCCTATTATTTAAGAGAATTAGGACGGCTTTTAGGCAAAAAGCCGGGTGTTTTTCAGCGCGAAATCAACAAGTTAGTTGAGCAGAAAATTCTTTTAAGCAAGTTTCAGGCAAACAGCCGCTTTTTTAGTTTGAATAAAAAACACCCTTTGTATAAGGAGCTCAAAAGCATCTTTTTTAAGACAGTCGGCGCTCAAGCCCAGCTTAAAAACCTTCTAAACAATTTTAAGGACGTCAAAGCGGCGTTTATTTTTGGTTCTGTTGCCAAAAAAGAAGAAGATTCTTTTTCTGACATTGATTTAATGGTAGTAGGCGATGTTGACGAAAATGAGCTAACTTCTAAAATTATTGATTTAGAAGAACGGTTTGACCGAGAAATCAATTACCACCTTTTTTCTTTAAGGGATTGGCAGAAAAAATTGAAAGAGAAAAACTATTTTTTAGAAAACATTACTTCGCATCGCAAAATATTTTTAATTGGCAATAAAAATGACCTGGCAAAAATTAGCCCAAAAGGGCCTGCTCAAAAAAGAAAAAATTAGTTTTGAGCAAATTGCTAAGGTTTTAGAACGGGCCTCGGAAAATATTAAGAGCGCTCAACTATTGTTTGAACACGATCATGAAGAGAGCGCTTTTCAATTTGCTTATCAGGCGATGCTTTTGGCTGGCCGAGCTTTAGTTTTTAGCTTTGGTTTTCGGCCGCGCACTGTTGGTTCGCATCGCATAGTGATTGAATTTACAAAGTCCATTTTAGGGGAGGAGTATCAAGTTTTAAGCGAGCGCTTTAACCGATTGCGTAAAAAACGTCATTATATTATTTACGGAGCTGGTTTAACAATCTCAAAAACAGAAGCAGAGAATGCCATTGCTTTAGCCAAAGAATTTATTGCCAAAGTGCAGGAAATCATTCAAGAAAAAAATCTTCAAAAACAGCTTTTGTAGTATCAGCTGGGGTTGCGGAGAGGGTAGGGGTGTGGTATATTGATATTGAAACGAGATATGAAAAGAAGCGGATTATATTTTTATTTGTTTTTGGCGGGGATTTTGGCTTTTTTTGTTTGCGGTTTTGTTTTCCAGCTGCCTTATTTTCCCAAGCGGCCTTTTCGTTTGGGCCTTGATTTGATTGGCGGCAGTCATTTAACCTATCAGGCGGATTTGGCTGATGTTTTAGAGGAGGAAAGAGGTGAGTCAATGGCCGGCCTGCGTGATGTGATTGAAAGAAGGGTGAATTTGTTCGGGGTGGGGGAGCCGGTTGTGGCTATTGAGCAGGCCGGGGAAACCCAGCGCTTGATTGTGGAGCTTCCAGGCATTACTGATGTGGAGGAAGCGATTAAAGCCATTGGCCAGACACCTTTTTTAGAGTTTAGAGAAGAGCAGGCGATTGAAAAAACCGAAGCAGCGCTCCAAAAACAAAAAGAGCTGGAAGAGCTTTTAGAGGGCGAATACAAAGATGCGCCCGAGGCCGTGCGCCAGGCCAAAATCAGCGAGTATGCCGAGTATTTAACCGACGCTTATTTTAAGCCCACCGGCCTGACCGGCCAATACTTAAAAAAAGCCCATTTGCGGCTTAACCAAACCACTTTTGAGCCCGAGGTGCTTTTAGAGTTTAATGACGAAGGCGCCAAGCTTTTTGAAGAAATTACCGAGCGCAATGTAGGCAAAAAGCTGGCTATTTTTATTGATAATGTTTTAATTTCAGCGCCAAATGTTAATGAGAAAATCAGCGGGGGCAATGCCCAGATTACCGGCAGTTTTACCATTGACAGCGCCAAGCAGTTGGTGCGCAACTTAAATGCCGGCGCCCTGCCTGTGCCCATAGAACTGATTGCCCAAGACACGATTGGCCCTACTCTGGGCAGAATTTCTTTGGAAAAGTCACTGCGAGCGGCTATTTTGGGTTTTATTGGCGTCTGTTTGTTTATGCTTGTTTTTTACCGGCTTTCCGGCCTCTTGGCCTGTTTGTCGCTTATTCTTTATGCCGGTATTGTTTTGGCTTTGTTTATGCTAATCCCGGTTACCCTCACTTTGGCAGGCATTGGCGGGGCTGTTTTGTCGGTCGGTATGGCCGTAGATGCCAATGTTTTAATTTTTGAGCGGCTTAAAGAAGAAAGGCGAAAAGGCGAAGCTATAGGCAAAGCCATTAGTTTGGCTTTTTCCCGGGCCTGGCCGTCTATTAGAGACAGCAACTTTACCACTCTTTTGGTTGCCTTGATTATGTTTGGCTTTGGCACCAGCTTTGTGAAGGGCTTTGCCTTGGTTTTGGCTTTGGGTATTTTAGTGAGCATGTTTTCTGCCCTGCTGATTACCCGTTTGTTTTTGAAGCTATTAGCTCACAGCAAACTGGAAAAAGTAAAGTGGCTGTGGCAATAGAAGTATGATCATTCAATTTATTAAAAACCGGCGTGTTTTCTACACTCTTTCGCTGAGTTTAATTATTGCCAGCACAGCAGCCATTGTTTTGTTTGGCCTTAATTTGGGTATTGATTTTACTGGCGGCAGTGTGCTGGAGCTGGAGTATAAAGAGAGCGCGCCTGGCCTGGAGCAGGGGAGAGAGGCCTTGGCTGGGTTGGCCTTGGGCGATTTTATTTTGCAAAAAAGCGGAGAGCGCAGTTTGGTTTTGAAAACTAATGTGGTTGATGAGGCAATACTCCAGCAAGCCGTCAGCCAATTAGAGGCCGTTGGAGAAGTAGAGCAGGGCGGAGTAAACATTAAAAGCATTGGCCCGGTTATTGGCCAAGAACTAAAGAAAAAAAGCGCCATTGTTTTAGTTATTGCGCTTTTGGCTATTCTTATTTATATTGCGTTGAGCTTTCGCAAGGTTTCACGGCCGGTTAAGTCCTGGGTTTACGGGTTTAGCGGCATTATTGCCTTGTTTCATGATGTTTTAGTCACCTTGGGAGTGCTGGTGGTTTTGGGCAGATTGTCCGGGGTGGAAATTTCTATTCCCATTGTTACCGCTTTTTTAACAATTTTTGGCTATTCAATTAATGATTCAGTAGTGGTTTTTGACCGGTTGCGTGAAAACTTGGTTAAATCGCGAGGAGGGGTTTTTGAAGAGGCAGTAAACAGCGGCCTGAACCAAAGCTTAAAGCGCTCTATCAATACTTCCTTTACCACTATTATTGCCCTTCTGGCTATTTTCTTTTTAGGCGGAGCCACCTTAAAATATTTTGCCCTTTCTTTAATTTTGGGCATTGGCTTGGGCACTTATTCTTCGCTTTTTATCTCCACGCCCCTCTTAGTTTCCTACCTGCGCTTTAAAGAACGTAAATACCGGGCTTAACAATTCTGCCAAAGCATTTCAAACAACTGCTTAAACATCTCAAAGAATTCTTGGTTTTCAATAACTATGGCCAGGAATTCTTTTTGTTTGCCGGAAACAATTATTATTTTATCGCTGTAAATAAAAGTGGTGCTGGTAAATCTCTTTTCTTTAGGCAAATACTTTACTTCTCTTAAGCCCTTTTTACCCTCGGCCGCTTTTTCTTCCACCTTTTTTGTTTGAAAGTCCAGCCACCTTAATTTCATACCCAGCTTAATTCTTTTTTTAGTCCAGCTCTCCTCGTAATCTAACTCAACGTGCTTGATAAAATTTTCATAGGAGGCAATTACCAGAAGTTCTTTGGGTTTTTCTTTTAAGATATTTTCATAAACTGATAAATAGCCCTCCCTGCCTTCATAAAAGCGCAGCTTGGGCTTAGGACCGGAAACATTGTAAATTGACTTTAATTCAGGCAGGGCTTCTTTTAACAACTGACAGCGCTTTTCTGACAAGCTCACCAAATTCTCCGGGCTTTCAGCTAAAAACAGGGCTTTCTTGCCTTTTTTTGTTTGGCTTAAAAGCCCTTTTTGTTTTAGGCCTTCAATAATGGTATAGACAGTGGTTCTCTTTACGCCCGACTTTTTGCCAAGCTCCTGCACGGTTGAACCGCCCAGCTCAAGCGCCGCCAAATACACCTTGGCTTCATTGTCAGTCAGGCCGGAATCTTTTAAAGTTGTTATTGCTCTTGACATAGGTTTTTGATTTGATATAATTAATTTGGAGCTGGCAATAATACCTTTTGGGGTGCTCAGGTGTTCCCTCTGCAGGTGCGGAGGTCTAAGCTTGGGACAACCATCCCAGGAGACGCCGCTCTACAAAAAATCACCTTTCTTTAAAAATAGAAGGCGATTTTTTGTTTTGATACGAATTCTGCCAAAAATCTTCAAATAACTCTTTTGAAGCAACAATACTGTTTTTTAATATATTAAAATATTCTTTTCTATTTTTCCCTTTATTGTAATGCCTAAACAATGCCCCGCATACCCAATCGGCAATTTGGATATTTGGACTATTTTGTGAATTAAGCGACTCAACCTGTATCACAGCTTTTGACGGCAAGCTTGGCATAAGGCCAAGTTTTATCGATTCATCAAATTTTCTCTGAGAAACGCTTTTCAGATGCCTAAAATCTCGAAAAACCCTAAACTTTAAATCGCTTGTCGGCAAAAGCAGCTGCAGGGTTTGCTCCACAATTTCTGTATAAAGAAAACCTGTTTCAATTGTTTTCTTACGACGATATTGCAAGGGAATATTCCTTGTTTTTAAAAAAGAATAAAATATTCTAATATCCTGCTTGGTAAAATAAGAAATAGTTTTTATCCTTAATTTCTCATTCAAGCCAGTATCTGAAAACTTCACCTCTGATTTCTGACGAATCTTTTTAGGAAAATGCTGGTGCTGCCATTTTCGGAATGCTTTAGCCGTTCTTCTTGGATTGCTGGTAATAAAGCCGCCCACTACGAATATCTCATCCTTATTGCCAGGCAAATTGCCCGATTCATCAATAAAAACAAACATAAATGTTGTCAATTTTGTCGACAAAATTAGTTTATGTTTTTATTGTAGCAAATTAAGAAACCTTGTCAACCCCTATTTTTGTTAAAAATACTAAAAACCGCCAAAAGCCGCAAAATACCCAAAAAAGTGTCAAACTCCTTGACAAATTTTAGATAATATGCTACAATATGGGTGTAAATGAAAATAAGGTTTATCCTTCAACAGCCAGCCAAAAGCTGGCACAGCACATAACAATAAGGAGAGAAAAAATGAAAATCATAGTGATTGATGCAGTAAACCCAACCATTGCTGTTGACTATGATGCAACCATAGTAGTCGGGAGTCAAAAGCAAAGGGTCCCGATTTGGGAAGTTCCTAGCGTAATAAAAGAAGCAGAAAATGATCTGCTAGTCTATTTCACCCTTACAGCTTTCTGGCATCATTTGTCAAAAAATTGCTACGAGGAAAACTCACAAGAGTTCCAAAAGATCAAAGTGGCGCTTTCGGAGCTGTTGAAAGATGCAACAATTATCGGTGTCGATGACTGTATAAACCCAAAATACTGGGCTTTAGAGTGGGAGAATGCATACATAACTGACGGGAACGAACACATTGATGCTCCTCTCCGAAAAGCTCTGTCAAAAGTGTTTCGGAGAGAAAAAGAGGGGTTCAATATTCTTCTGAAAACACTTCGGCACTTGCCGAAGCTAGATAACTAATTCAGCACTTTAAAGTGTTAAAACAGGCCCAGGGAGCAGCATTTGTTCTTTGGGCCTTTTTATTGCTCGGAGAGGTAGCAGGAGCTTAGGAGAGGGGTGTGGAAAACAGGTGGTTGACAAATTAGGGAATGTATGATTATATAGCTTAATTGCCCAAAAATAGTTTAGGCAGTTGGCTAAAACAAAAAATATATGAGTAAAACAAAATGCGGGTTTCAAAGGCCATGTTTAGACGCGCTTAATTCTCTTTCGCCTCGGCAGAGAGAAGTGCTGGCGCGGCGTTTTGGCTTGCTTTCAGGCAGTCCCGAGACCCTGCAAAAAATTGGCAGTGATTTTAAGATTACCCGGGAAAGGGTCCGCCAGCTGGAGCGTGACGGCTTGAATAATTTAAGAAAAAACAATCCAAACTGCTTAAAGCCGCCTTTTAATTCCTTAAAACAACATTTGCAAAGGCAGGGCGGAGTGAGCCGGGAAAAAGCCCTTTTAGAGCAGTTTGGCCAAGACGAGCAAAGCCAGTTTGCTTATTTTTTGCTGGTGTTGGGCGACCTTTTCTATCGCTTTGCAGAAACCGCCCGCACCTTTGCTTTTTGGTCTCTTCAAAAAAATGCCCAAAGCGCTTTGGAAAAGAAGTTAGGCGCTTTGGCCAGCCGCATTAAAAAATCTCAGCGGCCCCTAAACCAGGAAGAGCTTCTTGGCGTCAGTATTTCTGCCCTTGACCTCTCTGCTTTAGAGATTGCTAAAGAAATCGCCAAAAGCCCTTTGGGCGAGTTTGGCCTTTCTTCTTGGCCAGAAGTGCGTCCTCGGGGTGTAAAAGACGCCGCTTATTTGGCTCTCAAGCAAAAAGGCAAGCCGCTTCATTTTAGGAATATTACCCAGAGAGCCAACAATATTAAGGGCCTTTTTGACAACCGGGAAATTTTGCCCCAGACCGTTCACAACGAACTGATTAGAGACCCGCGCTTTGTGCTGGTGGGACGGGGCATTTATGGATTAAGTGAATGGGGCTATCAAAACGGCGCGGTTAAAGACATTATTGTTAACGTGCTTAAACAAGCCCCTGCCCCTTTACCTAAACAAGAAATTTTGGAAAAAGTAATGGCCCAGCGTTTGGTTAAAGCCAACACTATTTTGCTTAATTTAAACAATCAAGCGCTTTTTGCCAAAAATGCCGACGGCACCTACCACTTAGCCCGCTAAAATTACCACTTCCCCTATCATCCCGATAACCCTATCTCCCTTATTACCCCAATCTCCCTTATTTTTATATGTTAGAAACAGCCATTAAAATTTTTTTAATCGGCTCCTCGCTTTTTTTTGTTGTTTGGTTTTCTTTGTGCCTTAATTGGTCTGGCCGCAAGCTTTTTTCTCTGCAAAATGTGGTGGCCGCCTCAATGGTGAGCGCGCTTTACACCTTTAAGATTCTCTTGCTTGGCTTTGTTTTTTTTGTTTTAATTAACTTAGTATGGCTTTTTCTTTAGAGGCAATTGAGGCGGTATTTAATTCAAGCGGTCTTTATCTTTGGGGATTTTTTAAGGTTTGGTGGTGGTTTGTTTTGCCAGCATTTTTTTATTTTCCAGCCAAGCATTTCTATCTTTGGTGGATCCAGTGGGAGATTTGGTACAGGGAGCAGGAATGGATGATGTTAGAAATTATTCCGCCGGCTGAAATCCCCAAACCCTTTCGGGCCATGGAGGATTTTTACGCGGCGGTTTGGCCAATTTATGACGGCCCTAATTGGCGCGAGCAGTGGTGCGAGGGCGAGTTTTTTGGCGCGCCTTTTTGGTTTTCATTTGAAATAGCCAGTTTTGAGGGCGAGCTGCATTATTATGTAAGGATTTTAAAGATATTCCGTGATTTGTTTGAATCCACGCTTTATTCTCATTATCCGAATATGGAAATTATTGAAGCCGAGGACTATACCCAAAAGTGCCCCAGAATATTCCCAACAAAGAGTACGATTTTTACGGCGAGGACTATATTTTTATGAAAGAAAATCCCTATCCGATAAAAACCTATAAATTTTTTGAGATTAAGCCCGAAGAAATTGACCCGGAAAAAAAGCTTGACCCGTTAATCAGCTTGCTGGAGAGGATGGCCAAGCTGGGCAAAGGCCAGCAGTTTTGGTTCCAGGTAGTGCCAGCGCCTATTACCAATAATGAGATTCCTTGGGTGGATGAAGGCAGGAAGCTGGTGGAGAAATTAGCCCGGCGCGCAGCCGCGGCCCTGCCGGACAAGTCCATTGCCGGCGAGGCCTTTCGCTTTGCCACCACCAAGGACTTTGTGCCTTTTGCCACAGTAGAGAAAAAAGAAGAGTCAATTATCCCGCCGGAAATGAAGCTCACGCCCGGCGAGCGCCAGGTGCTGGCCGGAGTGGAAGAAAAAATTTCCAAGTTAGGGTTTAAAACCTGGATTCGCGGCGCCTATGTTTATGAAAAAGGCAGGTATAATCCAGCCCATAAAACTGTTTCCCGAGGCTATTTTCTGCAT
>Ga0114922_10007003_pt1 | contig 10321 bp, 6 predicted proteins | sample AartaG_FD_100975 | JGI IMG/M metagenome (GOLD analysis project Ga0114922, IMG submission 100975) | Deep subsurface microbial communities from Aarhus Bay to uncover new lineages of life (NeLLi) - Aarhus_00045 metaG | ecosystem: Environmental > Aquatic > Marine > Oceanic > Sediment | place: Aarhus...
ATAATCCTTTACTCTTTTTTTTTCAAAGGCAATTATTTCATCTTCAACATCCCAGAATAGATATATGTTTCTAAATGCATTAAGATCTAGTTCTTTGATCTTGCAGATTAGCTTTTTATATCTATTCAATTCTTCATAGAAGGATGATTCCAGTCTGTTTAACCTGCGTTCTTTTTTTAGCAGTGATAGTGATTCTACTATTTTTGAAAATTTTTCTCTTTTATCAAGGCTTTCTTCAGAATATGGTGCTTGTTTTTCTTTCAAATGTTTATATAAGAATTCCAAGAAATCAGCCTCATGTTTTACTATTGAAATCCTATAATCTGATCTGTCAAGCGGATAAGGATCTGTGTAATCCAATGTTTCTATCGCAAGATCGCTTATTATTTCTAAGGGCATCTCCCTCGATATTTTGTTTTTTTTCAGAAGTTCAGTAATTTCTTTTCTTGCCACGTCTTTCCATTCCCCATAATCGCAATTAAACTCTGCTTTACCAATGATATTCTCTTGTACAATAGACTTTAGAACATTTTCAAGTGTTGACTTTTCTTCTGTTTTATTATTAAGATTCATTTCGCGTATTCCTCGAACATTTTTTGAGTTGCTTCTACTTTTTCTATTTCTGGTTGCACCCATAAATCGTCATCTAATAGATTTGCTGTGATTTCTCCTAGTTCGCCTGGCGTGCCTTCTCTTACTTTTTCTAGCATTGCTTTTTTCTTTTCAGGATCGTCATATGTTTCTTCTCTCTTGGTTTTTATTCCTTCTTTTACAGCCGAGTAGCATGTGAATCCAGGTCCTTCTTTGAAAAGATTATCTCCTTTTGCCATTTTATATATTAATAATCCTAGACTAATCAAGTCGTTATTGCCGCCATAAGCTCTGTTAAGAGCGTGAATCTCTTTTGGATTGGGTGTTGATGCTCCAAGATCTATGATTACAGCCCTATCTTTCTTTTCATCAATCATTATGTTTCCTCCGTGAATATCACGATGATAGATTTTTGCCACCCTTAACTCTCGGACTCCATTAAGAATGTCTGCTCCATACTGAATTGCTTTATCTTTAGACAATTCACCTTCTTTCTTGATTTTATTTTCAAGGGAATCTCCTTGTACATATTCTACTTCAATTACAAAGTTGGGTAAGTAGTATGAGTAAGCATCTTCGCGTATTACATTGATCACATTTTTTAGATTATACTTATTCGCCTTTTGAACATGTTCTAGGGTAAGATAATCTCTGTATACATCTTTTGAGAACTTAAAAGCACGATTACCACCCATTAGGACTATCGAATTGTATCCACTACCAAGAAATTTTATACGTTCTGGTTTATAAGCAATTCCCTCGCCGCTTTTGATCCCTATATTCATTCGTCCAGATATTACTTTTTTTATTAATTTTCTTAACCTGCGCTGTTTTTCCAAAGAAAGCATTTCTGGCTTTATTTCCATTGACCACATAATGGATATTTCAAACCCAGCGAATCCTTTATAATATTTTTGTGCGTCTTCTGGTTTGAACCCACGTTTAAACAAATAAAATACATCTCCACCTTCAAACTTTTTAGGATATGAATTAGCATGTTCTGGTGAACATCCGAGTTTATATAAACTAAAAACATCATATCCATCGAATCTTTTTTGATATGTGTTTGCTATTTCTGGAGTGCAATTAACACTCTTTAATCCTTCTATATCTAATGAGTGAAATCTTTTATCAAATTTATTTGCTTCTTCTGGAAAACATTTGTTTTGAAATAAATCAATTATATCATGACCATTGAATCTTTTTTGATATGTGTTTGCTATTTCTGGGGTGCATTTAATATTCCTAAATCCTATCACATCAAAAACGCCAAACCTTTTATCATATTTTTTTGCTTCTTCTAGCGTCATGCCTTTTGATTTCAATATTCTTATGTCATCTTTATCAAAAAGAGTTTTATCTTTCTTAAGATGGTAGCTTATTCGTCTTTGTGTTTTGTTCATCACAGTCTTTAATGCTCTTAGGCCTCTTCTAATCCGGCTTCTATCTATTTTTATGTCTGATTCACTAATATACATATTGGGTTCTGTTTCTGGTTCATCAACCAATGGTATAACCATTTCATAACGTACTTTTTCATGAGGAGTTTTGTTCCTCTCAAGATAATCATCTATTCGCTTTTGTGTTTTATCCATTACAATCTTCAATGAATTTATGCCTTTTTTAATCCAGTTTCTATTTATCCTTAAGTTCTTCTCTAATTTTGCCAATTCTATATCTACGTATTTTTTTTCTAACCGATCTTCAATTGTTTGATTTTCTGTCTCTTTATTCATCCCAACACTTCAACTGTTTTGTCAATATATTTCTCTAATTTTCTGGCTCTAGCATCTTCTAGCTTTTGTAAACTTACTCTGGCATTCTCAAGATATCTTTGTCTGTCTGTATCTTTGCTTATGCCGTGTTCGCTTGAGTAGATAAAGAAGTTTATTATGGCTGGTAATGCTGCGCTTAGATATGCTTTCATAAAACTGTTTTTGTCTTTTATTCCGTATGATTTCACATATTTATTGAATATCCTTGTTTTTTCTTCTTCATTTTCACTTGAAAGACCTGATATATTAATTAATTTTACTAAATCAAATTCTTGTTGATTCAGGCCTTTGTCTTCTAAATCTATGGCTGTTATTCTGTTATCATTCACAACCCAGTTGTTTCCCCATGCATCTTTGTCAAATACATAGTTTCCTTGCAGATTATCAAACAAGAAACCCCATTCTTTTATCATTGGTTTTAAGAATTCATACTCTGATGTTTGTATTCTCTGTTCAATTATTTGTTTATAGTTTCTAATTCCTTTGATTGATATTAGTTTATTGTGTATTAAGGCCAGATATTGTGCGGCTTTTTCAAAAGCTTTTATGTCTGTTGTATTATTTAATAACTCTCCTTGTTCTCTTCTTATTATCATGAAATAGTTTTCTTTTTCTTGGTTTTCAGAAAGATTTATTATCCCGGCGGTGTGTAAGTCATGATGGTCTATTACTATTTCTTCTAGTTCTGCTGTTTTTTGTTGTTCAGCTTCTAGTTTTTCTTTTTCTTTGCTTTCTTTTATAATCAATGTGCTTGTTAGTATGTTTGAAGGTCCTAGAATTTTTACTCGCTCTCCTGATTCAGATAACACCTCTTGTTTTATTTCTTTATCAGAATATATTTGATTAATTGTTACTTGCCATAATTTGTCTACTAATTTATCCCATCCTTCACTCACATATTCTGTTTGCTTAACAAAATCATTGATAACCATTGAAGTTAGTAAGGATTTCTCTGATCCATCCATTAGGGTTTTTTGGTGCTTGAAAAGATAGTTAATGCCGTCTATGCGGCTGTCATCTAAAGAAAGAAATGAAAACATTCTATCCATCCGGTATAAGTAATCCCTTCTTTTGAACGGGAGTAAAATATTTTCCAGACTCATTCGATACGAATTCTGATATGGATCAAAAATCTGTTTGCGTTTATTTAAGAATTTCAGAAGATCTATTATGCAAAAAACTGTTTCTTCGTAGTTTTTCTTGTTTAAGTGAAAGAAGTATTTCTCTGTATGTGCAGGTAAATAATCAGGGTCTTCTTTAATTATTTCTTCATATATTTGTTTTTGTCTTTTTGCTCTTGCATTTGTTGCTACAAATAAACGTCCGTAATTAGCAAATTCCAAAAAAAACCTTTCAAATGGGTAGGCAATTGCTTTTCCTAATCCTTTTTTTGCATGTACTTTTTTTAATCTGTCAAATGGGGTTTCTCTTTTCTTTGTTTTTCTCTTTGTGAATTTAGAAGATTCTTTAATATAAAGACTCCTTGTTAGTTTCATGGCAGGAGCCATTGCAAGCCCGATTCCTAATGCATACAATAGTTCTATTGGTAATGCATTTATCACTGTCTTAAACATATCAAACATCCCATCATAATTATCCACTTCTCCTGCGCTTTCTAATGCCTTTGATAAGGTTTGATCATTAAGCATCTGTGCAAATTTGTATAGTTTGATTCCTGCTTTTGTAAAGAAATAAGCAATACTTGAATAACCTGTTGTAATAATCGCTCTATCGGTCCATTTCACCCAGGTAGGTGTTTTTAATTTTTTTTCAAGCCCAACGCCGTATAATGGAAGTTCTTCTAGTTTTTTCTTTTTTCCTTCCCCCATTTTCTCTTCTGAGGAATAGAGCTATGTATATAAAGATTTCGACGTTAATCACTTAGAAGTGATAAATTAAACTTTTTTTTTAGGTTCAGGAGGTTTTTCTTCCTTTTTAGGCTTTTCTACAGGCTTTTCTTCTTTCTTTGGCTTCTCTTTTTTAGGAGCTTCTGCCTTTGCTTCTGGCTTCTTTTCTTCCTTAGGCTTCTCTTCCTTCTTTTCAGCCTTAGGGGCCTTTTCACCGCCTTCTGCAGGCTTTTCCTCTGCTAAAGGCTTAGAACCCATCTTTAGTATCTTAAGGTTTATCTGTGCAGTCTTGGGGTGTATTGTGTTTCCAGCCACTGTTTTCCTTACTTTTCTTCCTTTTCTCTTCTTCTTCCTTATCCCTACACCGCTCACCATAAGAACCCTTTTCCTAGAAGCGCCTATTACGTCTCTTCTCATAGGAAAACCACAGTAATCACTGCCGCCTGTTATCTCGAATTCATAGCCTTCAAAGCCTATGTCCTTGCCATTAATCTTATCGCCTATTCTTTTCTTTAAAAAGACCTGTGCTTGGTCTTCAGAAATAACCTTTTTGACAGTCTTGCCTGTCTTTGGGTCTCCAAAGTTTACTTTAAATTCCATAGTTTACCCTCCGAGCATACAAATATATTTGCGCTCAGTCACGTCTATGGAAAAAACAAGTCTTTTTAAAGGTTTTGTATATTCTACATAATTATGTCATTTCAGGACATCAAGCGAGTTGAGAAAGCCCAGCATTACTTAGATATAGCTTTGAGAAAGGCTTCTATGAGAAAGGGCAAGAAACTAAGAGGAGACAGGTTTCAGAATGCTAAGACCAAGGATTTGGAAAGAATCAATATTATCAGGGATGCAATTGTAACCAGGTTCAAGGACATAACCAATAATTTTCCTTCTCTTGATAATCTTTCAGAATTCTATGAGCAACTGTTAAAAACTACTCTTGAACGCGACAGACTAAAAAAAGCTCTTGCAAGTGTTAACTGGGCTCAAAAAAAGATTACAGAATTAACAAAGATGTATAGAGGAAGGTTGATTAAGGCAGATAGCATCCAGGCATTAACAAGGGAGAAAAAGGCTTTTATCGGAAGAATCAGCTCAATAGTCAGGCAAATAGATAAACATCTTGATTACCTTGAAACAGCAAGAAAGATAATAAGGGATTATCCAACCATTAAAAAAGGATTATTTACAATATGCATTGCAGGCTTTCCAAATGTAGGCAAAAGCACTCTTCTTAGCAAGTTATCAATCAGCAAGCCAGAAATCAAGGCTTATGCTTTCACAACTAAAAGGCTTAATCTTGGCTATGCAAAAATGAATAATGAAAAAATCCAGTTCATAGACACTCCAGGAACCCTTGCAAGGCCTGAAAAAATGAATAACATAGAAAAACAAGCTTACCTAGCAATAAAATACCAGGCAGATTTAATCATTTACATCTTTGACTTAACAGAGACTTATCCATTAAAAGACCAGCACAAACTATTAGAGAACATTAAGAAGTACAGAAAACCAATTATTATCTATTTATCCAAAACAGATATAATCGAGAAAGACATTGTCAACCAATTCCAAAAGGAATTGCAATTATTTACTGATATATCTGACTTAAAAAAAGAACTTAGTATAACAATTGAAAAGAACTAATTGAATAGAACTAATAATCACTTCTGCTCATTAATAAGAATCTGGCATTTGCATGGCATCTTAGCAGCAATTCTTTTTGCAGCAGTCTTTCCACTCTCTAAGTGAGATTTGTCAACATGCACTTCAAACAAGGTCTGGCCTTCTCTCACCTGGGCAGCCAATCCAATAGGCTTTCCAAAGCTTTTCTGCATACCAGTGCTCATACGGTCAGCTCCTGCTCCTGTAGCCACAGGGTTCTCTCTAAGGATGTGATGAGGATAAACCCTTATCTTAAGCTTATAACCCACTTTTCCAGTTCTCTTCTCCAACAGCCTATTGCTGGACTTCCTGGCAGCCTCAAGGGCATTATGCCTAACCTGAATCTTTGCTTTAGAATTAACATCAATCTTGTACTTGAACTTTTTCTTAAGATTACCCATATCATACTTAACAATAAGGTTTTGAGGAGTAGCCCTCACAAAATTCTTTTTTCTATACTTGGATTTACGAGTATAAGGCCTTTCCACTTTCCTGTATGAAACTGCTTTTCTTAGCTTTGCCATAAAGTCCTCGGAGAAAATGTCTGTTTATAAAAGTTTTGCTTTCCTAGTGGACATTGTTAAAATTATTATTTGGTATGATAAGGTCTGGTGAGAGGTATACTGCTGCTGTTGTTACCAGGTCTAATACATTGTGCTCAAGCACCTTTTTTATTGATTCAGGATGCCCGTAAGTAATCCAGCTGTTGTAGAGCAAAGGCACTTCTTGTCCAGGAATGTCTTCTCTTTTATCTCCAAACAAAACAAATAAGTCTTTAAGCTTGAGATTTTCCAATTTATGTTTTCTTCTTGCATTTGCTTTTTCCAAAGCACGGTATATATCAAAATGTTTTTCAGGAAGTTCTTCTTTTACCATGTTTGCCTGCATTCTGTCCTTGATAGCAGGATAATCAAAGCTAGTGCCATTATAGGTTGCTATCAATTTATTTTTTGAATGAGTGTAGAAATGCCTAAGGATTGCTTTTTCTTCCCAAGGGTTCCTTGCAAAGGCCAGGTCAAACTTCAAGTCATCTGCTTCTCTTCTTGCTGTTCCTATCAAAAAGATAAGGTTGCCTACAAAGCCTGTGCTCTCAACATCCATGAACATGATGTTTTCAGGCAGTTTGCTCAGCCTTTCTTGTACATAATTCTTTATCTCAATATAAGGAAAATCTTTTTGTGAAAGATGATTTAGTGAAAGACGATAATGTTCATGAAGCCCTGCTATGTTTGTAGAAAGTTTTCCTTTAGTAGAATAAATTTCTGGCGGTTTTTCTTTTTTTACTTTTTCTTGGTTTTCCAAGCGATACAACAATTCATATGTGATTTTGTTAAGAAAATTCCATTGCTGGTTATGGCTTTGCCTGGTGAGCATGTATGAAGAGTTCACAAGCAAATTATATGCATCCAAGATTTCGTTGGGCGAGTAAACCTGGGTTCTTAGGTAGCCTTCGTCTCTAAGTTCATGCAGGCTTTTCTCAAGCATACTCTCAAAAGCAGATGGAGATACTGTTGATACGTCAGTGCCTGCCAAGCAGGTTTTTATCTCTTTAAGAACATCTTTGGGTGAGTGCACAAACAAGGTCTTCTTGGCTATTGGCTTTTCTTTTCTTCTGAACCTCCAATAAAGAGCTCTGCGGTTGGTAAACCTTTCTTTTAATCCTTTAAGGACGTGGGGTTCTGCATTTGAGAGGTTTTTTACTTCTACCATAACTGCTTGTTCAGGTGTTTCAACTACTGCATCTGCATATATTCTTTTATCTTCTTTATTTTCAGGTTTTAAGATTAGTTTTACTCCTTTGCGCTGGTTGTCCTCTTTTTTTGGTTTAACAGGATAAACATTGAGCATAGGGAATAAGAAGTTTTTTCTGAAAGTAGGTGTTTGCTTTCTTGCATAACGGTCGTTCAGTGCAATACAGGTTTTTAACACAATCTTTACAAGGCCTTCACTAACTGTTCCTAATTTTTTTGTTTTTTTTGATGCTCTTATTGAAAAATTAACAGGTTTTATCCCTGTTAATTCTGCTATTGCTTTGGTAACGCTGTTGCTTATCCTGATTGTTTTTACAAGTTTTTGCTCTTTTCTTTCTCTGTTGCCATATCTTAAAACCCAACTGGTTAGAAAAGGTTCACCAGCCCTTATCTTGCCAGAAGAAATCTCTTCCCCGCGATAATATCTTTCGACCAGGATTCTACGTCCTTCTTCAATGCTCATGTCTTCAAGGCATGCATAGCCTGTTACTAGAAAGGACAGGTGAGGATGTGCAGGGTATAAGGAGTCAATTACCTTTCTTATAGGCTGAAGTTCACCACCTCTTCTTATTCTCAAATTATAAGTGTCAATGTATTTAATCTTCTTTCTTAACTGGCGCCAACGTGGCAGTTTTTCTTTTCCTGCTAAAGCGTTTTCAATTCTTTCAAGAGGAAGTTCTTTTTTAAATTCTTGTATTAGTTTATCCTGGAGATTTGAAATACGCCTGGTTTCATATCCTAGTTCTTCTAAAAGTGTTTCAATGCTTTTTTTGCCTTTAACCACAGGGGCTTTTTTTGCAAGAAAACATCGAAGACTGCTTTTTTCTTTTCCTACTACTGAAACCCTGTCTCCTTTAGAATATCCTTCTTGTTTCAGCCTATTAGTTATCTCCTGCTTTTCTTCATCACTAAGATCAATAATCATCTTTTGGTCTGGTGTGATTTTTCCCACCTGTCTCCATACCTGAATGCCAGGTTTTCATACTTACCTAGCTTTTTTCTGTATTCTTCTACTGATTCAAAATCTATTGCTTTAGGTCCTTGTTTTTGTGCAGAACTTAATATCTCTGATTGCATGTCGCCCAGTTCTTCCCTAAGTTTTTTCATCTCCATTAATTCTAATGATGATTTATCTGCATCAGATGTTTGTCTTAGGATTGCCTCTAACTCTCCTAATTGTTCTTCATGCAAAACAAAAACACTTTCCTTTTCATTTGTATCTGGATTATTCATCTGATAATATTCTTTAAATTCTTTTATTAGATTGGTTCTTCCAAGTTCTTGGAAAAGAGGCGCTTCAGGTACATGGGTTCTTCTCCTTATGGTCAAGCCGTCTTCCAGCGAAGTCGAGCACAGGAAATCAAAGAACAAGGACTTAATAGGTGTTGAAAAATCATCTCTTGAGAACATTTTTGAAGCAAGGCTTCTATAAGCTGGCTTTTTAGCCAGAAAACCAAGCAAATAGTCTTCTATTTCTATTTCTTTTATTTGAGACACTTCTTTTTTTGGTTTTAATGAGTCAAGGTAAAGCCTGTAATGATTGGTTAGGTTTCTTTGGTCAATGCCTAAAGTATTAGCTATTTGCTTTAGCCAAAGGGCTTTATGAGTAGGATTTTTAGAAGTGCTTATTATCTCAAATAATTCGCTTTTTACAACTGAATATGCTTCGTCAGGATTGTTAATGCTTTTCAAGCCCTTAACATCCATCATAAACTCTAATAAGCTTTGGCTTTTATCCTTTGAATTGAGAAAGGTTTCATATCCATCAGGTTCTCTTAATATGTCATCTGGGTCCTTGTCTTGATAAGGCAGACTGACGATATGAATAGGAATTCCTAAAGAGAGAGAATTCATACCAGCTTTTTGTGCTGCCCTTAACCCTGCATCATCAGCATCATAGCAAATCATAATTTTTTTTGCTTTTAATGAAAGAATTTCAAGGTGTTCTTCTGTTACTGCTGTTCCACAAGTTGCTATAGCATTGGTTATTCCTTTTTCATGAGCAGTTATAACATCAAAATATCCTTCCATAATTATTGCTTCTCTGCTCTCCCTTATTTCTTGGTTTGCTTTGTCAATCCCAAACAACACTTTGCTTTTATTGTAAACCTCTGTTTCTGGTGTATTCAAATACTTTATGTCTTCCTCTTCAAAAAGGGTTCTGCCTCCAAAACCAATTGTTTTTTTGTTTTTATCCTTTATTGGGAATATAATCCTTTTCCTAAAGCGGTCATAGTATTGTCCGTGTTGATCGCCTTTTTCTATTATCAGCCCTGCTTTGTGTAATTGTATTTTGTCATGCTCCATCTCGAAATGGTTAAGAAGGTCATCCCAACTGTCTCGTGCATAACCCAATTGCCATCTCTGTATTACTTCATCAGTTATCCCCCTGTCATATAAGTATTCTCGGGCTTCTTCAGCACTTGAATCATGACTGAGAAGTCTGTTGTGAAATAAATTAGCTGCTTCTTTATTCAAATCAATTATAGAAGCCTTTTTTTCCATTTTTCTTTCTTCACGAAATCCTGCTCTAAAAGGAATATCAAATTTCTCACACATATCTTTTATTGCTTCTATGAAACTCAAGTGTTCGTATTCCATTACAAAGGTTATTGTGTCTCCTCCTGTTCCGCATCCAAAGCAATAGAATAATCCTTTCTCATTATCTACAAAAAAAGAAGCAGTTTTCTCA